>Ga0209053_1000684_pt1 | contig 20313 bp, 15 predicted proteins | sample EBPBio152010_DNA_FD_185864 | JGI IMG/M metagenome (GOLD analysis project Ga0209053, IMG submission 185864) | Wastewater treatment Type I Accumulibacter community from EBPR Bioreactor in Madison, WI, USA - Reactor 1_7/15/2010_ DNA (SPAdes)... | ecosystem: Engineered > Bioreactor > EBPR >... | reverse complement strand
TGGAGCTTTGAGGGCAGCTCCAGAGGTCTCGACGTCTCCGATCAGGCGTTGGGTGGCGTAGTGATGCTCGCCGTAGTTCCAGACCGAGAACTCGTTGCCGTCGGTGTACATCAGGTTGGGCAGCGCCGACAGTTTCGCCCATTGCGACTTGTCGTGCTTTGTCGTAAACCGTCGAGGGTCTGCGCCTTTACCCGGAGCCTTCACCTCGATGAAGCCGACGAGGACACCCTTGACGGTGACAGCGAAGTCGGGCCGAACCTGCAGTCCGCTGAGTGAGGATTCACCTACCAGCACCACCTTGGCCGGGTCTACGCCTGCTGCGGCTCCGAGTGCTCGTATGTAGGTCTCCAGCGGTCCGCGGAGCTGGTCCTCGGGCTGCCCGCTGATGGCAGCGGATCCGAGTTTGGCTTTCGCCGTTTTTCCGAAGGTGGCGGTTGCGGCCTGTACCTCGGCGTGATCAGTCACAGGCTCGACCGTAGTCAAGAGCTAGGCAGCGGACACGCCTTACGCGCCGCCCGGAACTCTGGAGCTCGGCGCCCGCGGCCCGCGGCACCTGCGTCGATACGCGTGACCGCCACCTTGCACGGAGAGTCATGACGAGGCAGATGGTCCCGACACGACCCTACGATCACGGGGTTGAGGAACAACGGAACAGTGGTTAGCGCTGAGAACGATCTTGCCTGCGGAGTTCTGAGGCCACGTCGGGTCTACGGTCGTGGTTCATGCCGGTGGAGTTCTTGTCCGACGATCAGGTTGTCGCGTACGGCCGGTTCACCGGCGCGATGGCGGCAGGCGAGGTAGAGCGGTTCTTCTACCTCGATGACTCGGATCGGAACCTGGTCGCTCGGCGGCGTTCGGATCACCATCGTCTCGGCTTCGCGGTGCAGCTGGGCACCGTGCGGGCGGTGGGCCGCTTCCTCGAGGACCCGCTGGACGTGCCCTGGCCGGCAGTGCAGTACCTCGCCGAGCAGCTTGGGATCGGCGACGCGTCGTGTGTGAAGAACTATGCGCGGCGTTCGCAGACGCCGTACGAGCACGCCTGGGAGATCCGTGCCGCTTATGGGTACCGGTCCTTCGACGATGAGGCGATCGGGCAGGGCTTCGCGCGGTTCCTCGACGCCCGGGCGTGGACGCACGCCGAGGGGCCGGTGGCGCTGTTCGAGCAGGCGACCGGCTGGCTGCGCCGTAACCGGGTGCTGCTGCCAGGCGTCACGGTGCTGGCCAGGCAGGTAGCCGCCGCGCGCGACGCGGCGGAGACCCGGTTGCACGACGTGTTGGCCGGGGCCGCCTTACGCGTGGACCCGCTGCTGCCGGGCCGGCTCTCGGACCTGCTGCGGGTGCCGGACGGGTCGCGGCTATCGCAGCTGGAGCGGCTCCGTCGCTCGCCGCTGCGCAGTTCGGGACCGGAGATGGTCAAGGCGCTGCAGCGGGCAGAGCAGCTCGCCGACCTGGGCGCTGGCCGGGTCGAGATGGGTGAGATACCACCGAACCGGTTGCAGGTGCTGGCGCGGACGGGCCTGGGCAGCAAGGCCTCGGCGCTGGCCCGGCTGAGCGAGCCGAAGCGGACCGCGACGCTGGTCGCGGTGCTGCGCCACCTGGAGGCGGTCGCGGTCGACGACGCGCTGGATCTGTTCGCGCTGCTGATGGCGACGAGGCTATTCGGCCCGGCTCGGCGGGCGTCGGCCGAGGAGCGGCTGGCGATGCTGCCGCGGCTGGAGAAGGCATCCAGGACGGTCGCCCGCGCGGGCCGGGTGCTGCTGAACCAGCTTGCGGTCGTCGAGGACGCGGGCGGCACGCTCGACGTGGCTGCCCTATGGGTGGCGGTGGAGGACGTGGTGCCCCGCGCTGTGGTCGTCGAGGCGATCAATCTGGTCGAGGAACTTGTGCCCGACGATGAGGGTTCTGCGGATTCGGCGATACGCGCGGCATTGGCTGGTCGGTACAACACGGTGCGGCCCTTCCTGAAGCTGCTGGGCGCGTCCACTGCGCTGCATGCCGCGCCGGGCGGCGAGCGGGTACTGGCTGCGGTGCGGGCGCTGCCCGAGCTGGCCCGACGGCGCGTGGCCCAGAAACCACTCACCGTCGAGGAGATTGACCCCGAGCTGGTGACGCCGGCCTGGAGGCGGGTGGTGTTCGCCAGCGCCGATTTGCCGTCCGGCGCGGTGGACCGCGACGCGTACGTGGTGTGTGTGCTCGAGGGGCTACACCGAGCCCTCGGGCGGCGTGACGTGTACGCACGGCCGTCGCACCGCTGGGCCGATCCGCGGGCACTGCTGCTGGCCGGGCCACGGTGGGAGGCGGTGCGCGAAGACGTACTGGCCGGGCTCAGCCTCACCGACCCGGCGCCGACGCACCTGGCCCGGCAGTTGATCACGCTCGACGCCGCGTGGAAGCAGACCGCGGCGCGGCTGGCCGAAGCTGGCGAGGATGCTCGGGCGCGGGTCGTGGCCAGCCCGGAGGGGCGCGCTCGGCTTGTCGTCGACCACCTCGACGCGCTCGGTGAACCGGAGAGTCTGACCTGGCTGCGGGCGACGGCGCAGGCCATGCTGCCGCGTGTGGACCTGCCGGAGCTGCTGCTGGAGGTGCACGCCTGGACCGGGTTCCTGGACACCTACACCCATCTCGGCGATGTCTCGTCGCGCACCAAGGACCTCGCGGTGAGCGTGGCCGCGCTGCTGGTGGCCGAGGCCTGCAATGTCGGGCTGACCCCGGTCATCAAGGCGAACGAGGCGGCGTTGACCCGGGCCCGGCTGGCGCACGTGGACCAGTACTACGTGCGGGCGGAGAACCACGCCGCCGCCAATGCCGTGCTGGTCGACGCGCAGGCGCAAATCCCGATCACGCGAGCCTGGGGCGGTGGGCTGCTCGCCTCGGTCGACGGGCTGCGGTTCGTCGTCCCGGTGCGCACCATCAACGCCGGACCGTCGCCGAGGTACTTCGGCTACAAGCGTGGCATCACCTGGCTCAACGCGGTAAACGACCAGGTCGCCGGGATCGGGCAGATGGTCGTGCCCGGCACGCCAAGGGACTCGCTGTTCATCCTGGACGCCCTGCTCAATCTCGACGCCGGGCCGAAGCCGGAGGTGGTGACCACCGACAACGCCTCCTACAGCGACATGGTCTTCGGCGTGTTCGCGATGCTGAACTACCGGTTCGCGCCGCGCTTCGCGGACCTGCCCGACCAGCGGTACTGGCGCGCCACGCTGCCCGACCCCCTGCCGAACGGTGTCGCGCTCTCGGCGGAGCAGCAGGCGATCGCCGACTACGGGCCACTGGAGCCGATCGCCCGCAACACGATCAACGTCGCCAAGATCCTTACGCAGTGGCCGGACATGCTGCGGGTCGCGGGCTCGCTGGTCACCAACCAGGTGCGCGCCTATGACCTGCTGCGCATGTTCGGTCGTGACGGGCACCCGACTCCGCTTGGTCAGGCCTTCATCGAGTACGGACGCATCGCCAAGACCCTGCACCTGCTGGCGCTGGTCGACCCGGTCGACGGCACCTACCAACGCCGGATGAACCGGCAGCTGACCGTGCAGGAATCCCGGCATCGCCTGGCCCGCAAGATCTGCCACGCCAACCGCGGTCAGATCCGGCAGGCCTACCGCGAAGGACAGGAAGACCAGCTCGCCGCCCTGGGCCTGGTCCTCAACGCAGTGGTCTTGTGGAACACCCGCTACCTCGACGCCATCGTCGAGAACCTATGCAGCAGCAGCGGCCAGCCCGTGCGCGAGGAGGACGTCGCGCGGCTCTCGCCGCTCGGGCACGCTCACCTCAACTGCCTCGGGCGCTACGCCTTCACCAGTCAGCCGCTCACCCAGCTGCGACCGCTACGCGACCCCGCAGCCCCCGACAGCGAGGACGACGAGTTCTGAGCTGAGACGCCCTCTCAATCAAGGGGATCCTCGCAAGATCACTCTCACCGCTAACCACTGTTCCGTTGTTCCTCAACCCCGGCACCCGTAAGAAGCGGATGGCCATCACCAGCGAAGACCCACCCAGCAAAGCCCTCCAGCCCGTCGCCACCGCCATGCGGTCACTCGCCGCCTTCGTGAAGGAGTACGTCAATGCCTGACGGTCTCAGCATGCTCGACGAGAAGAGGAAGAGCCGCAGCCGCAGCATCCCCGCACCACGGAACCCACCCCGCTCCACCCCCGTCCAGGTCGCCGAGCTCGTACCGTCGGCACCGGTCGAAGCCGCGGCGCCGGCCGTCGAGCCGGAGACGACCGCAGCGGTGCCGGCGCCGACGCCCGCGCCGAAGGAGAACCCAACGGCGGGGGAGCCGACTGTGCAGGAGCCGACCATCAAGATGTCGATCTACCTCGAGGCCAGCGACGACCTGTACCTCGAAGAGATCACACACGCCGGCAAAACCAGCCGGCCACGCATCGCGATTTCTCGCAGCGCGATCGTCCGGCTGGCCCTCGAGCGGCTCGCCGCCACCATGACCGCCGACGAGATCGTCGCCCAACTCCGCCAGACCGGCGATGGACACCAAGGCGCCGGCCGCAAGCGACGCTGACCTGTCAGGACTGCAGGGGTGGGGGAGTGCCATGGCGCTGCTGACGTGCATGAGACGACGCTGGCTGCGGAACGTCAGTACGGGATAGAACGCCATGCCCCACATCCCCGTCGTCCTCGTACTGGTCCTCCTGATCGTCACCGTCTTTCTTGCAGGCGTCCTCCTCGCTCTGGGCCTCAGCGGCAGCTCGCTTCGGTGCATGATCCGCGGCCACCAGCGCAGCTCGCAGATCTGGACCAGCCGCGACAGCCCCGGCGTGGGTTACTCCTGCCCCCGCTGCCGCGTCCTGTGGCTTCCGAGCAACCCCTTCGACCAGCTCGAGCCCTGAACCCACCCGGAGACCACCCGTGCGACACAAACTGATCGGCCTCAGCCTCGCGCTGGCGATCCTTTGCACCGGCCCCCTGGCTGGCTGTAGGGAGAGTGAACCTATCCGCGCCACCGTGCGGATCGGGCCAACGGTGGCCGAGTTCCAGGTCGAGGTCGCCCAGACCGCCGACCAGCAACGCGACGGCCTCAGCGACCGAGACGAGCTGGCCACGGGCACCGGGATGCTGTTCCAGTTCGGAAGCAGAAGCGAGCAACAGGTCTGGATGGCCGGCATGTCGATGCCGCTCGACATCGCCTGGATCGCGGACAACAAAGTCGTCGCGATCGACACCCTCACCCCGTGTACCGACACCGACCAAAACGCCTGCCCCCGCTGGACCTCACCCAGTCCCGTCGACAGTCTGTTGGAGGTCTCCGCCCACTCATTGGCCACAGTGATCCCCGGAATGGCCGTCGATGTCGAGGAACTGCCGTAATCATCGACGTTTCCGGGGGGGTCGACACCGGGTACGCCGCTCCTGAACGGCGGGTGCACAGCCGGGCTCGCAGCGCTATGAGAGAGCCGTCTCCCTTGCCTGGCTAGCTGGCAGCACGAGCGCAGGTGACTGCAACTTGTAGATGTTGCGCATCCGCCGAGGGTCGAATACGTCGGACTTCTGGTCTCGCGCAACACTCTGACGCTCGATCCGCAAGAGGCCATTCTTGACAAGCTCCGCGGTCCCGGTCGCGCGCGTCTGGTGAGAGATCCGGTACCGCTGGTGGAACACACTGGTACTGAACCAGACGTCCTTGCCTTCGCCGCCTTGTTCTGCGAGGAGGATCAGCAACATCGTGAGTCCTGGGCCGCGCAGCTGCTGAAAGTAGCCGTCAAGCCAGAGTCTGCTGGCGACTTTGAAGTAGACGTGGCTCGCGATAAGTCCCTTCGATTGGCGTCGATGTAGTGCTCGGCTGTGGCTGCTTGAAGGAAGGCTGTACGGACGACCCTGACCGCCTTCGTCGAAGAGTGTCACAACACTCGGTTGCCCAGCCATCGGTTCGGAGAGGATCAGGCGGTGCTGCTCGAGCGTCTTCATGGCTGCAGAGATACGACGCGCACCTTTCCCCCCGGGGTCTGGAAGGTCCAAGAGGGTTGCCCATGCTCGAGTCGGCTTCGCAGTCTGGAACGGCGCCTGGGCGCAGCGCCAAATCAGAGCGAGATAGAGCTTGATGGCGACCGTGCCGCTGCGACCTCCTGCGTAGAGCTTTGCCATCGGCGGAGCTGCGTCATCGTCACTACGGACGAAAGCCTTCCGGACGGGCGTGTCCGTCCGTCGACCGGACGAGGCCACGATTGCCTGCGCAGCTTTCACTGACTCCGCGGTCGCCCGCGGATCTCGCGAAGCGAGCCAACTATCTATCGCCGTCGCCCAGATGTCTGGAGCTGTGAGGTCACCCCCCGGCCCTGTGGACAGAGAAACCTCCTCTGGGTTCACAGGTATCACATGGCCTCCTTACTTCTCATCGCTAGAGTACCGCTCAGTTCTACACAAGCGTAGTGCTCAAATCTATCTAAGCGATCCTCTTCTATCCATAATAACGTACCGAGTTTGACATTTGTCTAGTGTTTGAGGTACCGTTAACGGTAACCCCCGGTTTGCGCACATCCCGCCACTGTGGTACGGTAGTGCTACCTGGTTGTCGCGGAACGCCGCTGGATCGGTTGGGGACTCGTCTTGAGCGAGGTGGCCTGATCGTACCCGGTTGAGTGGCGGCCGCCGGGATCTGAGCGGGCACTGTTGGAAGTCACAGGCTGACGTGTCCAGGAAGACTGGAGTTGCTGACTCGCATGATGGCGAGAGGCTGCCAGCTGCTCAGTAGGACGGGGGGCGCACTTGGCCGTGCGTCCCCCCGATCCTGTTCCGGCTAGAAGCCTAGGACCGTAGCGGCATTGTCGGTCCAAGCTTGTTGCACTCGGACGTAGGCGCCAAGGGTGGCAAGTGAGCGGTGTCGAGTCTGGTGCGCGATGGCGCGGTCACTGGCGCCACGAAGATGGGCGTAGGTCACGAAACCGGCGCGAAGGCTGTGGGCGCTGTACCGGGCCGGATCGAGGCCGCCTCGGCTGACTGCTTGTTGTACCAAGGTGTTGATCGACTCGGGGTTAAGCCGGCGGGGGAGTGCCGTGTTGCTCTTGCTGACCGGGCGGAGGAGAGGTCCGTCGACGATGCCCGCGAGCTCAAGCCAGCGCTGGATAGCGATCACCGGGCAACGGTCAGGATTGCCGGCGCGAGGAAGGACTACCAGCTCGACTTGCTCGCCGGTCTGGTTGGTCTTAGAGCGGGAGAGTGTAAGCACCAAGCCGTTGGGATGCTCGGCTAGCTGGTCGACAGTGAGGGCGGCAAGCTCACTTCGGCGCAATGCAGCGACGAATCCGGTCAGCAACAGGGCCCGGTCGCGTGCGCCGGACAAGTCGGGTTCGTTGGGTCGCCCGGAGGTACGCCACACTTTCGTCGTCGGACAGGCGTCCAGCACGTCGAACAGTTCCGGTGGCATCAACGGCGCCGCCTGGTCCGGCGGGGCGCCGTGCGTGCGGCGGATGCCCTCCCACACCGCCAGCACCCGGGCGTTGCGGGTCGGATCGGGATGGTTCTGCAGCTGATGGACGAACCGGATCGCAGACAGCCGCCGGCTCATCGTGCCCACCTTGGCGCCGGCCTGAGCCAATGCCGTCAGGTAACCCGTCACGGTCGCCGGCGCGGCCGGCGCTGGTACGAGCTCGCCATGCTCGACGCACCAGGTCGTGAACTCCCGCCAGTCGGACCGGTATCCGCGCAGGGTGTTCGCGGCCCTGGCCGCCTCGACGTAGCCGGCCTCTGCAGACGACAACGGCACTTCATCCAGCAGCGCTACCGGATCTGTCGCTGCACCTCGTATCACTGGCGGCTCAGGGTTGGTGGTCCTCGGCGCCGCCTGGTTGCTGGTCACGCGATCTCGCCCCGGCCGGGAAGGTACGCCACCCGGGCTCGCCCGGTGGCCAGCTCGTCGTCGTCGACACCGGGACCGGCCTCGTCTGACAGCTTGTCGTCCGGTGGGTGACCAAGCCGCGCCTGGAACCATTCGCCGTCGACAAGCCGGAAGATGGCGGTGACTTCTGCGTCGTGTTCGGGGTGGTCAGGGATGGAGTCGAGGTCGACGGTCACCGTGCCGGTCAAGTACATCGGTCCGGTGTGTACGACTTCGTCCCCAAGCCGTACCTCATGGTCGTCACTGCTGATCTGCAACTGTCCACCGCCCCCGGGGAACTGCGCCTTGAAGCCGGCGATCTTGCTTGGGTCGAGTGTCACAGTGAGGGTGGCAGGCATCCACGGCACGACTTCGCCCTCCAGCAGCCGACGTAGCCGGCTGGCTCGCTTCAAGTCACCCTGGCTGAACTCTGCAGGCAGCGGAAAGGGCTGGCGCAGCTTGTCCTGGATGGTGGTGAGGTCTTCAACGAAGGTGACGAGGTCCGCATCTGGGCCCGGGGGGAGGTCAGCGGGGAGGGCAATTTCCTGTCGAGCTGTGTGCCCGTCCTGTCGCAGCGTCACCACCAGCTCGTTGGGCGCGTGGCAGGCCGCCATCAGGCGAAGAGCAGGCAGCACCGCGGCGGGCAGCACCGGCTCCGGATTCAACGAGGTGAGGTTCAATTTGAGGGTCGCCTCATCGAATCGAGCCTCTAGGACCACCTCGACGGCCTGAGCGGAGTCACGGCTTGTGATCCGCACCCCTCCACCAGAGCCAGTGATACGAGATGCGGCACGCAGCGGTAACGCGACGGTCGGGAACGCCTCCGTCGGACGGTGCACAGCCAAGGAGACCTGGGGAAGGTTCCCTGTCTCTGGAGTTTCCAGCATCACCAAGCGGACGAGTTCAACGTCCTCGCCGGGAAGACCGAGCTCGGGGGGTCCTGTCATCGAGAACCGAGTGACGTACTGGCCGGGGATCTCGACTGAGCTGCCGAACAGCTGACTGTCTCGGAGCCGGTGACGAAGCTCGGCCGTCTCGGGCTCGTCCGGCACGGAGACCTTGAACGTGATACCGATCGGGGCGTCTGCAGCGGCGCCGGGGTGCTTGGGCTCGAACGTGACGGACCTGGTGCCGTCAGGAAGACGGCCGAACAGAGGCCGCCAGTCGGGGGAGATCTCGTCGGCGAGGTGCTCGAGGGCGTCATGGCGTCGGATCAGGTCGGGGGTCCCACCCGCGAGGGCCGCTGTCTCCAGGTTGTACTGCTGCACGTAGCGGAGCAGCTTGTCGCCGGTGGCGTACCGGATCAGGTCGTCGTGCTGGGTCAGCTGCTCCTCGAGCCAGCTCTGGCCGAGCCAGCGGTCGACAAACGGGTACTCGGCCTGACGAAGACCGTTGAACCAGGCGAGCTCGGACGGGTTGTGGTCGATCGGAACCACGAGGTTCCACTGGTCCGGCTGGTTCCTGGCGGCTGAGACTAAAGAACGCTGTACCTGCCGGCGCCGGCTGTTGGACACGCGGCCGGTGAAAGCCTTGGCCTCGAAGAGCACCAGCTCGCCGCCTGTGCGGATTTGGAGCTCGCGGCCGCCGTCGCCACCCTGACCGTCAATCACCTCACCGTCCGGATAGAGGCGCAGCAGCAACAGCTTCACGAGCTTCTCGAAGTCCGCCGGGTTCGCGCAGACCTCGGCCCACGTGATGCGCAGATCCGGTCCCATGCTCGGTGAGCATAGCGTCTATCAGATGGGATTCCGTTCATTATCGCGGGTAATACAGAACGAATTGCATCGGGTGAGAAGACTCTGACCCTGATGATAAGTGGCGCCGACTAGGCGCTCGTTCCGCCCCACCGAGGTGCAGCGGCAACTGGTGCTGTCAACGGTCTTCCGCAACCTTGCTCTGACCTGGCACGATGCTGCCACTCTCATCAGATGATTGATTCTCTCATCTGATGCGACACTGGCGCCGACTACGCCAGCTACCCCAGCACTGCCGGCCGCAACATCGCGAAGACGGTCGAGTCACCGTAAGGGGACCGTCTCCCGACGATCCGTGTTGAGCAGCTCGCTGCGAATGCCCAGCTGACCGAGCGGGTTGGGCATCCTCCGGTGGAAAGAGTGGGCCGACGGCGACACGGACTCGGCACGATTCATCGACTTGAGCTGAGGCGACGCCAGCGACGGGGTGCATCTTCCGATGACGCTCGTAGCGATAGTCCATGGCGACCGCTTCACCTGCGGGGGCGAGGCGACCGCCGTCATCACCTCCGGGGCGAGCAGCGGACCTGGGATCTGCCCATGCACACTATGTTCTGTGGGGAGTCTTGAGGATGCGGTGCGTGAACAGCAAGCCAACGAACAAGCGGCTCGGGCACGTGATGACTGGTACGCCAGCATGCGCATTACTAAGGGTATGCGAGCCGGGATTCTAAAACCCGGCGAGGCCGTGCTGTGGGCTGAGTTCCAGAAACTAGTAGGTTCGGGCTACGGCCAGCACCACGGGTGGTGGATTCCTCATCCGACCGAGGGCAGATTCTGGGTCTGCGAGGGGTGGGAAGCAGTTGTGATGGGCAAGCACACTATCCCGGAGCCGCGCTGGGACCCTGGACCAAACTGGCGATTCAATGAGAGCGTTGGGGCGCAGAACCGGCGCATATCTAGGAACAAGCGTCGGCGTAAGAATTACGACGCCGAAGGAGATGAACTCGCTGCGCAGTACCGGGCGGAGATCACGGAGGTGCGTCGTACGTGGGCTCGACTCGGCACCCCCACGCGCTGCTGGACCCTTCAAGGGTGGGCGTGGGACTCAGCAGGTGAGGGTTACACCACCGGCACCGAGATGCACATCGCGTTTGGTAGCGACCAATTCATCGGGGGTCTGGGAGAAGCCGGACCTCTCAAGGCCGCTTTGGTTGCAGCACTCCGGGGGGTCCGCAACTCCTGACCGGCTGACCTCACACTGAGGCTGGCTGCGCTCACGGACCCGGATCACCAGTGGCAGCGGCTGCAGTGGCCCTCACCGGGGCATCCCGCAAGCCGTCTCCTCAGAACCTCGCGCCGACGCGTACTCGCCGGGCGAACATTTCGTTCCCTCGAATCGATGCAGTTGCCAAGCAACCCGTTCGGTCAAACTTTGCGCTGTCCCAGGCATGGGACAAGAGTTGACCACCAACTACCCCCAGGGAACCCAGACACTTCGAAGACCCCTTGGGTCCACAAGTTGGTCAAGCACACGTTCTGCTCGTCAAGGCCGAGTTGGAGATGCTGGGCGATCCTCAGTCCCTCAGACGACGACCCGATGAACACCGACGGACGCTCCGAAGCGGACTGGTTGTCGGGCACGGTGAAGTATCCCAGTCCGAACCACTTTCCTGCGGTCTGCCCTCCGAACTGGCTGTCAGTTGACTGCAGGCATCGCCCATGACCTTGGCTCTGTCACGGCTTGCCCGACGGTCCGTGCAGCCTGGCATTATCTGCGCATGGTTGTGCTGAACCCTGCCCGCGCCCTGCACGAGCTGCTGACCAGCTGGTTCCACGACCTATCCCGGGACGCGAAGACAAATCGGGGCTACGCGGGCACGCCACGACCGGACGTGGCCGCCGACATGAGAAGTGGTATTCGGCTGCTGACTGCTGTCGAGGCCGCAATCCAGCTACTGGGGGAGCGTGGACGTGCCGTCACCGTGTACGAGCGCCACCTGCCGGCCCTAACGTTCATGATCAACACGTGGCCGAATGGTTGGGTGGACCAGCCCAGCAGCAGCATCTACGACGAGGCTGCCATGGACATCCTGGAACTACTGGCGCACCAGATCGATGCTGATCTGCTGGCCAGAGACCAGCTCACAGAGGACGCACTGAAAAGCGTAGTGAATGAAGCCCGGAGTCTGCTGAGCCAGGATGACACCCTCTCGCCGAAGCTGCGGTGGTATCTCGGCCGGCTGTTCAACGAGATAGACAACGCCCTGTCGGACGAGGCCAACGCATACGTGTTTGACCTCGGGTCTGCCATTGACAGACTGTGGGTGGCGCCCTGGGGTTGATCGGCGATCCTGACGGCGTCTGTTCGTGAATTCGGACGGCCGCGCTGCTCCTGGGCGTGTCGGTGTTCGTGAATGTCGACGTCACCGAGTTCGGCCCGCCCCGGACTCAGCGCGGGCGGGAGTAGAAGTGGGCAGCGTTCAGGTCGGCGAGGGGGACCCACAGCGACTCGACGCGGTCGGACTCCTCGGCTCTGGCGTGCGCGGTTCGCAGGGTCAACGCTCGCTGTGGCTCTTCGTCGAGCAGCTGGATGAGTCGGTAGAGAGCCGCAAGGGTGTGCCGGCGTGCAGCTGATGTGGGCTGCACTTCAATCTGCTCGAGGCGCGGCGTGAGGTCGACCTGGTGCTCGCGGAGGTGGTTCAACAGGGTGTCTGGCAGGTCGTCGAGTGGTGCCAGCCGAGCCTTCTGCAGGATGTCGGCGGCAACGCTGGTTTCACGTTTGTCCCAGGCCGGGACGGCGAGGGTGATCTCGTACTGTCGCTGACGGTCGGCGAGGACTACGTGGACGGCGTTGCCGGAGACCTCGATGGCGCGAGTGCTCTGCCGGGCGATGCGCCGAGCGGGGATGAGGGCTGGATCGGGTCTGGCGCTGGTCAGGGGCTCGACCCGGCGTAGCCAGGCCTTGCCGGCGTTGCTCATGCCGAACTCGCCCGTCACGGGGCTGTGGGCTGGTGGAGCCGGGCTTGGGTGTGGGCGAGGCGGTATGAGTCGGTGCCGGTCTCGATGATGTTGCCACCGAAGGTGAGCCGGTCGACGATGGCGGCGCAGAGCCGTGGGTCGGTGAAGGTCTTGGTCCAGCCGGAGAAGGACTCGTTGCTGGCGATGGCGACGGAGTTCTTCTCCTCGCGTTCGGTGAGGACCTGGAACAGCAGTTCGGCGCCGCGGCGGTCAAGCTCCATGTAGCCGAGCTCGTCGATGCAGAGCAGGTCGACCCGACCGTAGCGGGCGATGGTCTTGGCCAGGATCTTGTCGTCGGCGGCTTCGACGAGCTCGTTGACCAGCTTGGTGGCCAGCGTGTACTTGACTCGGAACCCGGCCATGGCGGCCTCGGTGCCGAGTGCGATCAGCAGGTGGCTCTTGCCGGTGCCGGAGTCCCCGATGAGGCAGAGCGGCTGGCCCTTGCGGATCCAGTCGCATGTGGCGAGGGTGTTGATGGTGGCCGGGTCGAGGTGTGGGTTGGCGTCGAAGTCGAAGGTGCGCAGCGACTTCTCGCGGGGGAAGGTGGCAGCCCTGATCCGCCGCTCGGAGCGGCGCCGGGCACGGTCGTCGCACTCGGCAAGCAGCAGCTCGGCGAGGAAGGCCCGGTAGGACTGCTGCTGTCGGGCTGCGGTGTCGGCGGTTTCGCCGAACTGACCGCGGATGGTGGGCAGCCTGAGCATGCGGCAGGCGGAGTCGATGGCCGCGTCGGCGGCCTGCTCGGTGAGCCCGCGGCGTCGCGGCGCCGTGGCGGTGGTGGTCATGTCGATGCCTGCCTGTCGGGTGGATTGTGCGGGTCGGGTCGGCGCCGCAACAGGGTGTCGTAGGCGGCGACCGACGGCGGCGGCCGGCTGTCGGCCGGCAGGTGGCCCAGCCGGCGGACCGTCAGCGACGCCACCGGCTGTGTCGTGTCGACGTTGGTGGACGCGGCGGCTGTGGCCGGGTTGCCGTCGGTGCTCTTGCGGGCTTCGAGGGCGACGGCGTCGGCGGTGAGCGCTCCTGCGGTGAGGGCGGCGGCGATCCCGGCCACGACCTGGTGATGCGGGAGGTGTCGGTGCAGCAGCAGCACCTCGATCAGCGCCCTGGTGCCGGCCGTATCTCCGTGGGCTTTGCGGGCACCGGCCCACCAGGCGTCGTGCAGCGGGGTGAACCGGCCGGCGGCGCGGGCCTGGTCGAGCGCAGTCGCGCCGGGCAGCGCGCCAGGCTTGCGGACCAGCGCCTCCAAGTAGTGGTCCAGCTCAAGCCGTGCGTCGCCCTTGCCGAGGAGCCGTTCATGGCGGGCGACGGGTGTTCGTCCGTCATAGATAGTCAGGTCGGAGGCGTTGAGCAGCACCCGCACGGGCCGGCCGATCAGCCTCGACGGCACCGAGTAGCGGTTGGACCGGACCGCGACCTGGGCGTAGCGGTCGACCCGCGGGGTGAACCAGCGGCCGGTCTCGAACACCTCGACCGGCAGCGGCTTCAGCAGGGTCTGCTCGGCGGCGAATGATTCCCCGACCGTGCGGATCCGGGCGCCGATCCGGCGGTGGTCGTCGGCGTCATCGCACCGGTCGATCAGCTCGTTCAGCTCGGCGATGGAGTCGACCTGCGGCACGGGGACGAGGTGGTTGCGGCGGAACCGGCCGATGTCGCCCTCGACCCCGCCCTTCTCGTGGGCGCCGGTCAGCCCGGGCTGGCAGTAGAAGGCGTCGAGGTGGAAGTGGGACCGGAACGCCACCCACCGTTCGGTCTCGACCCGCTGGCGGGAGAACCCGATGACCTGGGCGACGGCGGCCTTCAGGTTGTCGTAGCGCACCTTCCCGGCCGGGATTCCGCCGAGCCGGTTGAACGCGTGCACGTGGCCTTCGAAGAACGCCTCCTGCCCGCCGGTCGCCGACGCCCGGTGCACCGCCTTCCCCGAGTACGACATCCGGAACGAGAACAGGTGGCAGGTGACCAGGGCACCGCCGAGCCGTACGGCGATCTCGCCAAAGTCGACCTCGGCCTCCCTGCCGGGCAGGTGGGTCTGCGGGACGAACACGTCCATCTGACCGCGGCCCTGCTCGATGCGGATCTCGGGTGCGCGCCGGGCCACGTAGGCCCGGACCACGGGGTAGGAGATGTCGGTCATGCCGTGCTCGTCGACCAGCCGGGCGAAGATCCGGGTGACGGTGTGCCGCTGCTTGCGTGGTGCGTCGAGGTCGGCGACCAGGATGTCGTCGATGACCGGGTGGAACGGGTCCAGCTTCGACGGCCGCTGCGGGTAGGGCGCCCGCGGCGCCGGCCAGGCCGAGTCCAGCGCCGCCTTGACCGTTCGCCAGCCCACCCTGTGGAGGCGTTGCAGCTCCCGCTCCGACTTCCCGGCCCGGGCGTCGCGGCGGATGGCGGCATACAGTTCGACCTTCGACGGCCGCCGCGGCTTGGTCACCGCGGGGCCGGCTGACCCGGTCGAGTGGCGGGGGCCGCGGCGAGACGCCGCGGTAGCGCGCCGGTGACGGCGGCGGCCACGACGGCGATGGCGCTGCCGGCCAGCAGAGCGGTCGTGGTTGCGGTGACGAACGCCCGATCGCCCGGACCGGCGGTGGCGGTGAGCGCGAAGAAGACCGCGCCCAGGGTGGCGAAGCCGAGCGCGGCCGACAGCTGACCGACGGAGTTGTAGATCCCCGAGGCCTCCGAGGCCAGATCGACCGGCACCTCGCGCAGGGCGATCTCGGTGAGCGGGGCGACGACCAGGCCCATCCCGAGCCCGCCGACCGCGACCCCCGGCAGCAGCTGCCACCACGATGGGCCGGCCGGAACAGTGGTGACCACAGCCGCCACGGCGCCGATCCCGGCCGCCATGACCAGCAGCCCGACGGTTACCACCAGCCGGCCCCACCGGGGCAGCAGGGCCGTGCTGCCCAGACCGGCGCCGACACCAACAAGGACCGACCAGGGCAGCACCAGCAGCCCGGCGGCGAGCGGGCTGTAGCCGAGATAGGTCTGCAGGTACTGGGTGATGACCAGCGAGAACCCCATCACCGGGATGAAGAACAGCAGCTGGACGCCGGTCGCGGCGCGGAATGTGCCGCGACCCTGCAGGGCGAGCGGCACCAACGGTGTCCCACCGCGGCGGTCCGCCGCCCGCTGCTGCGCTAGGAAGCCGGCCAACAGGCCGATCCCGGCGCTGACGGCGGCGATCTCAAATATCAGTCCGCCCGGGTTCGCCAGTCCCGACAGCCCGCCGAGGAGCAGCACCGCCGCGGCCGCGGCCAGCGCCAGCCCGGGCAGGTCCAACCCGGCCGTGCGCGGCGCCCGGTGCTCCGGCACCCGGGCCGCCGCTACCGCGGCCGCGGCGGCGGCGATCGGCACGTTGACCAAGAACACGGCCCGCCAACCCAGCTGCGGCTCACCGAGCCCGACCAGCAGCCCGCCGACGATCGGGCCGAGGGAGGCGGCCGCGCCCAGCAGCGCGGAGAACGCCGCCATCGGCCGGGCCCGCTCCTCAGGCGGATACATGACCTGAATGAGGGCGAGCACCTGCGGCACCATCACCGCCGCCGCCAGACCCTGCAGGACGCGGCCGACGATCAGCACCGTCGCCGACCCGCTCAGCCCGCACAACAGCGACGCCGCGGCGAAGCCGACGGTGCCGAGAACGAAGACCCGGCGCAGCCCGAACATCCGGCCCAGCCGGGCACCGGTGATCAACCCGACCGCGAAGCTGACGGTGTAGCCGGTCAGGATGCCCTGCGCCTCGGCCGGCGTGGCCGGAAGCTCGGCGATGAGCGTCGGGAGCGCGACGTTCACCACCGTCACGTTCAGCAGATCGAGGAACCCCGCCGCCAGCACCGCCACCAGCCCAACCGTGCGCCCACGCATCCCCCGACTGTAGTTGCATGATTCAGATATTGCCTAGTGCAGATAAGATCGGACTGTGGCTGCCATTGACGACATCGTTCGCCGGCTGCCCGCCTGGATCAGTGCGGTCGATGCGGTCAACGAGCACGCCGCCCGGCAGGCGGGGATCGGGGTGTCGGACCTGGCCTGCGTCCACGAGCTCGTCGTCGACGGCCCGCTGCCGTCCGGGGAGCTGGCCCGCCGGCTGCGGCTAAGCACCGGCGCCGTCACCCACATGATTGACCGGCTCATCGCCGCCGGGTTGGTCACTCGGACCCGGGACGACAACGACCGGCGCCGGGTCTTCATTCAGGTCGACCCGGCCGCCCGAGCCGGGCTGCTGGACGCCTATGCCGGCCTGGACCACCAGATCCGGCGGACCCTGTCTCGCTTCACCGCGGCCGAGCTGGCGGTGATCGACCGTTTCGTCGCCGACTGCCTCACCGACACCCAAGCTCTTCTCGACCAGGACGAGCATCAGGACGCCCGCTGACCGGGCAGCTCACCTACCTGTCCCGCCGCGCCAGCTGGCTGATCTGGAACCCGGACCAGCCCACCGAGGCAACATCCGGTCCGCCTGGTCTGCCGGGCCGTCGAACCAGTGCGCGGCTGGCCGTGCCGGACGGCTCGACGGTCACCGTCCGCTCAGTCGACGGGTGGGAGGTCGACCTCGAGGACGGGTGGTGTTGGCTCAGGACTCTGTCCGACGACGATGACGGCCTCAGTGACTCGGTGCGCGGCTGGGCCCGGCTGGCGCACGGTCACCAGCTCGACGAGGTGGCCGCGACCTTGCCGCCGGCTGGGCACTGCGAACCCCGGCCCTCCGAAGACGCCATCCGCGCCGCCCGCCCCGTCATTGACGACCTACTGCACGCCCGCGGCATCGCCCACGACCTTGCTTGCAGCGGCTTCACCGGCCGGCTCCGCGGCTACCAACTCGCCGGCGTGGCCTGGCTCGCCAGCCGACGCCCTGGCGGCCTGCTGGCCGACGAGATGGGCTTGGGCAAGACCGTGCAGGCCCTCGCCTTGATGGTGCTGCGGCCCGACCATCCGCACCTGGTGGTCTGCCCGGCGAGCCTGGTCGCGAACTGGGCCGCCGAAACCGCCCGCTACGCACCCACGCTGCAAGTGCGCGGCTGGGGTGACGAGCCGGCTCCCGGCACGGTCACCGCCATATCGTCTTCCCGGCTGCGGCTGAGCCCCGATCACCTAAGAGGCACCCGATGGGGAGTGGTGGTCATCGACGAGGCCCAGCAGCTCAAGAACACCCGCACCCTCGCCCACCGGGCTGCCGCCAGCCTCACCAGCCACACGACCGTGATCCTCACCGGCACCCCGGTCGAGAACAGCCTCGACGACCTGTGGTCGCTCACCCAGCTCGCGCAACCCGGACGGCTCGGCACCCGCCGCCAGTTCCGCGACCGGATCGCGCTGCCGCTGCAACGACGGGCCTCACCGACCGCCGCGGCCCGGCTCGCCGACCGGACCGACGGACTGCTGCTCCGACGCACCAAGACCGAGGTCGCCGCCGAGCTGCCACCCCGACAAGCCATCGACCTGACCTGCAACCTCACCGCCGAACAACGCCGCCTCTACCGACAAGCGGTCGACGACGCGTTCGGCGCCGGCCTCGGCGTCCGCAACCGACGACGAGTCGCCATCCTCGCCCTGATCACCCGGCTCAAACAGACCTGCAACCACCCCGCCCAGGCGCTCAACGAGGACGGACCGCTGGCAGGTCGGTCCGGGAAGTTCGACCAGCTCACCACCATGCTCGACGAGATGCAGCGCAACAGCACCGCTTCCCTCGTCTTCACCCAGTACACCGCCATGGGCCGGCTCATCGCCGACCATCTCCGGACCCAGAACCAGCCAGCGCCGTTCCTGCACGGTCAGCTGCCGTTGGCCCGCCGCAACCGCATCGTCGAAGAGTTCCAAGCAGGCCGAGGTAGCGACATCCTCCTCGTCTCCCTCAAGGCGGCCGGGTTCGGACTGAACCTCACCCGCGCCAGCACCGTCATCCACTACGACCGCTGGTGGAACCCGGCCGTCGAGGACCAAGCCTCCGACCGCGTGCACCGCATCGGCCAGGACAAGCCGGTCACCATCTACACCCTCCGGGCCGCCGGCACCATCGAGGACCACATTGCTCGCCTCCACGAGTACAAGCGCGGACTCGCCGACACCCTAGGACCCAACCCGACCGCCGACCTGCTCGCCCTTCCCGACGACCAGCTCCACCAAATCCTGCAGCTCGACTCCGACCGCCAGCAGTGACGTCAGCATTCACGAACAAGTTTCGGCTCAAGTCCGGCCTACCGACATCAGAATCCACAAGCAACCGACGTCAGGATTCACCCCCGGGCGCTGGGTGCGACGTGATCAGATTGCGAGGCTTCACGACCTCGAGATCACGGGCAAGGCAGGATCTAGTTCGGGTCAGTCGGCTGGCATCTGCCTGGGACTGGCCGGTGAGCTGGCAGAGCAGCAGTTGCCCACCGCATCGGCTGCTTCCGCCGCGGTGATGAACGGGTGTTGTTTCGGGGTCACCGAGCCACCTCCACTCGGGCGCTGTAATGACCATCGACGATCTGCCACCCCTCTCCGGCGACCCGGTAGCCGGCCGCGCTCAGGGCATTCTCGATCGCGGTGAGGTCGGTGGTGTCGACGCCGGGAATGGTCTCTTGGTCGGCGAGCTGGTCGCCGTAGTTCTCGGCGTCACTGTCGTGCAGCGTGATCTGGATCTCGCCGTCAGTAGCGAGCGCCATGAGGTGAGTCTCGATGGTGGTAGGGGAGTGAGCCTCCTCGACCGACCTCAACAGCCGATCGAGCGGCGTTCCTGGCAGCGCGCTGGGAGTGGGTGTGCTCTCCAGCGCGAGATTCAGGAGACGATCCTCGACGGTCTCCAGGGTGCTCCGCGTGCTGCCGCTGCGGAACGTGGTCACGTCCACGGTGATGTGGATCGGGACCTGCAGGCCGGGAAGGTCGGCGGCGAGATCCTCGATCCTGGCCTTCAGTGCTTCGCCGTATGCCCGGAGCTCCCGGAGTCGGAGCTGCTCGAGTTCCACCTCGAGGTCGGCTGCGTTGAGCCGTTCCTCTCTCGCGTCTTCGAGCCGCCACAGTTCCTCGGCGGCGTTCTGGCCTTTCGCGATGGTTGCAGCAGTGGCACTGTAGGACCCGGCGCCGGCGCGGAGGCTGTCCTCTATGGCGTGCCGGAAGTCGCGCTCACCGGGCCGGGCGGGCTGGGAACGCCAGGCGTCCCAGGACCACGCGGGCGCGTCAGCGGCCCGGGCAACGAAGTCACCTGTCTCGGTGCGGTCGTAGGTCCACAGGTAGCGGTCGTAGTCGGGTTCCGGGTCGGCTTGCTCCGCCGCCTCGTACCGCCGCCGCACCTCCTCGTACGCTTCCTCGTACGCTCGTACGAGGTCGTAGTCCACGTCGACGAGCAGCTCGTCGACGTAGATGGTCATTTCCAGCGGTTCGGTGCGGTGCTGCCACAACTGCTCCTCGTCGACGCCGACGGTCGAGTGGAGCAGTTGGCGTACGCCTTCGGCCTCCCACGACCCTGGACGGCCGGCCAGTGCGGCCTCGATGCCGCCTACGTTGGCGGCTGTGCCGGCGAGCGACAGGGTGACGAACTCAGCCCAGTCACCGGGCTCGGTGTGGTCTGGGTCGGGCTCCCACTTATCCTGCGCGTTCTTCCGCAGGGTCGGCCGGCGCCATCTCGCGGCCGCGGTTAGGGCGTCCACAGCGTCCGTGAGGAGGTCCGCGTACGACGCCTGGCTGGTGTCGTCGGGGAGGGACTCGGTGGGCACCGTGGTGACGGTGCCGTAGGCGATCGGGTTCTGGCTCCGGTTCGGTAGCGGGTCGGGCTGTCCGGTGAGCGGGTG
>Ga0209053_1000683_pt1 | contig 20473 bp, 18 predicted proteins | sample EBPBio152010_DNA_FD_185864 | JGI IMG/M metagenome (GOLD analysis project Ga0209053, IMG submission 185864) | Wastewater treatment Type I Accumulibacter community from EBPR Bioreactor in Madison, WI, USA - Reactor 1_7/15/2010_ DNA (SPAdes)... | ecosystem: Engineered > Bioreactor > EBPR >... | reverse complement strand
GGGGTGTCCTTCTGCGGTTGAGAGCAGAGGCATCATGATTATGCCAAGTGGAGATCCCGAAATGAAACATCATATCAACGACATGAAGCGCCGCGCTCTGCATAACGCGGACGCGGCATATTACGTACTTGATTACCTCGCCCATTCCTTCCCGGTGCAGCTCTACGAGCCATTCACTGACAGCGAGGGCAATCTGTCGTCCCGGCCTGTTATCCGCGATGGACAGCCGGTCGAATGCCGCGAAGCCGCTCGCAGGCGCGACGCGCTGATCGAAAAGCTGGCCAGCCTGCCGCCGGTGCCGGGGGCGCTTGATCAGATCGTCCAGCGCTTTGGCACCGACCTCGTGGCCGAGGTCACGGGCCGGTCGCGCCGGATCGTGAGGAAGGGCGAGGGTCTTGCCGCGCGCCTTGTCGTGGAAAGCCGGGCGGGCTCGGCCAACCTCGCGGAGACTGCCGCCTTCATGGATGACCAGAAGCGCATCCTGATCTTCTCCGATGCGGGTGGCACGGGGCGAAGCTACCACGCCGATCTTGGGGCCAAGAACCAGCGTTTGCGGGTCCATTACCTTCTGGAGCCCGGCTGGAAAGCTGATGCCGCCATTCAGGGCCTTGGGCGGACCAACCGCACCAACCAAGCGCAGCCGCCGCTCTTCCGGCCCGTGGCCACGGATGTGAAAGCAGAGAAGCGGTTCCTCTCCACCATTGCGCGCCGCCTCGACACACTCGGGGCGATCACACGCGGCCAGCGCCAGACTGGCGGGCAGGGGCTGTTCCGGCCCGAGGACAACCTTGAATCTCCCTATGCTCGCGATGCCCTGCGCCAGCTCTACCGACGCCTCTATCGCGGCGATGTGGCAGGCTGCTCACTCGGTGCATTTGAGGATGCCACCGGCCTCAGCCTGACCGATGACAATGGGCTGAAGGACGAGCTGCCGCCGATCACGACCTTCCTCAATCGTCTGCTGGCACTGACGATCGACATGCAGGCCGTGCTCTTCTCGGCTTTCGAGGAATTGCTCGACCAACGGATCGAGGGGGCCATCGCCGCCGGGGTCTACGACCTGGGGCTCGAGACACTCCGTGCCGAGAGCTTCCGGGTCACGGACGCTCGCGTCATCTACACCCATCCAGGTTCCGGTGCCGAAACCCAACTCCTCACTATCGCGGAAAAGCGGCGCAACACGCCGACCTCCCTCGCGGATGCGCTCGACTGGCTCGATGATGACCCAAAGGCGCGGCTACTGGTCAACGGCCGCTCGGGCCGGGCAGCCGTGCAGGTGTCTGCCACCAGCCTGATGCTGGATGATGGCACCATCGAGCCGCGGCTGCGTCTGATCCGGCCGACCGAGGCGAGCGCGGTTCCGGCCAAGATCATGGACGAAACCCATTGGCTCGAGGCAGATCGGGCGGCCTTCACCGCCGCCTGGACCGCGGAACTGGCCGAGGTGCCGGAGTTCAGCGAGTTCACCCTGCACATCGTGTCGGGGCTCCTGCTGCCGATCTGGAAGCAGCTCCCCCAGGACGAAACCCGCGTCTACCGGCTGCAGACCGACGACGGCCAGCGCATCATCGGCCGCCGCGTCTCGCCCGCCTGGGTCGCGACCACGCTGGCCAGCGATACGCCGCAACTCACGGCCGCGCAGGTTCATGCCCTCGTTCTGGAGGGCAAGACCGTGGTGCGGCTGGCCGAAGGGATGGAGTTGCACCGCTCCCGCGTCATGGGCGTGAACCGGATCGAACTGTCCGGTTTCACGGAAGCGGCCAAGGACCGGCTCAAGGCAGATGGCTTCTTCTCGGAGATCATCAGCTGGAAGCTGCGGCTGTTCTGCCCGACCGATCTTGCCGGCATTGCCGTGCTGGATCGTCTGCTTGCACGTTGTCCTGTGACGGGACTACATGCACGCGGAGGTTGTTGAGCCATGTATTCCGAGACCGAAGATGTGATCCGTGCTCTGGCGGAGAATGCAGAGAACGTGTGTCGCCATTACCTTCCCGCCGGACGGCGGGAAGGGTCCTACTGGATCTTGGGCGATCTGCAGAACAACCCCGGCCGCTCGCTGTTCGTGCGGCTCACCGGGCCTATGTCCGGGCCGGGTGCGGCAGGCAAGTTCACCGATTCAGCAACCGGCGAACATGGTGATCTCCTCGACATCATCCGCGAACGCACGGGGATCAGGCGCTTTCCTGACCTTCTGGATGAGGCGCGGGCGCATCTTGGCCGTCCGCAGACGGTTCTCCAAGATGCCAATTCCCCGCGCAGCCGAAAATCCCCCTCGGGTACGCCAGCATCAGCGGCGCGCTTGTTTGCGGCCTCGCTGCCTTTGGCGGGTTCTTTGGCCGAGGTCTATCTGCGTTCTCGGGGCATCACGCAAGCGGTGCCGAGTTCAATCCTGCGCTTCCACTCAAAGTGCTGGCATCGGGATGAGGGCCAGACCAAGCCTGTTCCCAGACCAGCGCTGATCGCTGCGGTCACCGATGCGGCAGGGGCCTTGCAGGGCGTGCATCGTACTTGGTTGGCACCTGACGGACAGGACAAGGCGGCTGTCGACACACCGCGTCGGGCTATGGGTCACCTCCTCGGCAATGCCGTCAGGATCGCTCCTGCAGATCAAACCCTCGTGCTGGGGGAAGGCATCGAGACCATGCTCTCCGTTCGCGAGGCGGCGCCTTCTTTGCCCGTCTGGGCGGCGCTCTCGTCGGGTCACCTCGGAGCAGTCCTGTTGCCGGATGGATTGCAGCGCCTCTACATCGCCATCGACCGCGATCCGGCGGGGCAGCGCGCGGCAGAAAGGTTGACCGCCAGAGCAAGCGAGGTCGGGATTGCCGTAAGGGTGCTCGAGCCGCAGCTCGGGGATTTCAACGACGATCTTCGAGCCCACGGCGCTGAGGCGCTACGCCAGCATCTGGCGCAGCAGATCGACCTCAAGGATCAGCATCGGCTGACGATCTGATCTCGGAAAGCGCAAAGGCAGTCAGGAAGCGGGGCAAGGGGTCAAGCATCGCTTGAGGAACCGGGTCGCGTCTATTCCCACGTCCCGGCTGTCGAACCCGCGCAGGCATCCGCACGTCCTTCAAGAGATGGGCAGGCGGCCGTCAAAGGGGACGCCCCTTCAAGGACGGGGGGCAACTGATTTCCGCCGCGCACCATAGGTGCGCTTTGCATCGCGAGGCAAATCAGCCGCCCCCCGTCCTCCTCCACATGCGTTCCAGCCCCAAAGAGGGGGTGAAGGGGCGTCCCCAGTGACAGCTTCCGCAGCCCATGAAGGTCGCGCGGGATGTCGCGCGGGCCTGAGCAGCCGGAGGCAAGAGACCATGACGACCCAATTCCAGAGCGAAGATTTCGACCGCAGCCTCACACTTTCCCAGACCGCCTGGGCGCTTCAGGAGCTTCAGCTCTATGGCACCCGGGCCTTCCAGGACGAGATCGATCTGCGCCCGATGCCGGAACCCGAGCGCCTCATCGACGCGGTCAGTGATATCTTCGATGCCCTCGCAGCGACCCTTGGCGACACCCGCATGGAACCCGACCTCGAAGAACTGCTCTGGGGCCAGGTCAACCTCTTCCACCGCGCTGCCGCCCGCACCGAGCGTCTGCTTGACGACAACGAAGTGGCGCAACACCGCCTGCAGCGCGAACAAGACGGCTCTGAGGTGAAATCGACCGAGCTTGAGCGCCTAACGGCCGAAGGCACCAGCCTTGTCGAACGGCGGCATTGTCTTGAAGCTTTCCGTGACCGCAGCGCCGAGGCGTTTGAGCTTCATACAGGCTCGACCTGGCGGCCCCGCTCTGGCTCAATGGTGAACCACAAGCACCTGACTGCGGCACTTATCGACAGCCGGGATTTCCTCTCAGCCAAGCGCCGCGCGGAAACAGAAGTGATGCTCCCCCAAGGCACCAAGATCGCCCTCACCGGTGGGACCGACTTCAACGATCACCGCCTGATCTGGGGCAAGCTCGATCAGGTCCAGACCAAATATCCCGACATGGTCCTCCTCCACGGTGGTAGCCCCAAGGGGGCCGAACTCATCGCCGCCAAATGGGCCGAAGCCCGCAATGTCACCCAGGTCTCCTTCAAGCCAGACTGGACCAAACACGCGAAGGCCGCACCCTTCAAGCGCAACGACGCGATGCTGGACGTGCTGCCCGTGGGCGTTCTGGTCTTCCCGGGGAATGGCATTCAGGAAAACCTCGCCGACAAGGCCAAAAAGCTGGGCATCCCGGTCCTGAAGTTCGAGAAGGGGGCGTGAGCCCCCTGTCTCTTCCATCGTCTGCCGCTTTGCTGCGGATAGTCGCCAGACATCAGATTGATGCTGGCAGACTTTTCGCGGCGGCAGATTGAAGATCCAAGAGCTCGACGTTGCGCCGTGCCATTGTCTCGTGCCATTCCTGCGCTTCCCGATCCTTGAAGAAGCTGGCGTCTGGTGCCAGGCGGGCGACAGCCTCCTCTACTTCATCCAGAGACACCCGGAAAAACTCCTTTCGGAAGTTCGACATGTTGATCCGACGATCAGCAAATTCTTTGTGTAGGGCAAACTCCAAAGCGGGCGCCGCATCACTGTAGATCATGGCATGGGTGTCAAAACTGAACGGAACGCTGGCATCGCCAAGTTCGCGCACCCGGTCATCGGGATCGAGCCTGCGGGTCAGTCCGATTTTCACGACGTCCTCACCGAAGGATCCGACATTGGAAATGATGTAGACATAGCCAGAGCGCGTCATTTCGGCCATGGCCCGCGCGCGCTCGCTGGCAGCATGTGCCTCAGCAAGGGCCGATTCCAATTCTTCAATGCGTTTCAGGTTGCCATCACCGTTGGCTTCTTTGCGCGCCTTCTCGAGCAGGGCTTGATACTTGGCCTCTTCGCGTTCGGCTGCCTCAGCCTCTGCGATCAATTTTTTCTCCTCGCGTTCAGCACGCGCCATGTCGGTGCGCTCTTCCTTTTCAGCCTTTAGGCGCTCACGGTATTCGTGGGTCAGCCGCAATTCCTCGATCTTCAGCGCGACATAGCCATCGTTCAAGGTCAGATTGAGCGAGGTGTTTTCCTTGTCGATTGAACTCGCAGCCGCATGAATGCGCTTTTCCATGGCAACCACATTGTTCCAGCGGACATTTGCAATCGCAGCTTCACACTCGTTGTTGAAGGCACGCATGGTCAGCCGGGTCTGGCGGTTGATCATGGTCTGACCTTTGGCCTTGCTGCCCTCAACGGCCCACTCCGTCGGACAGATCGTCGCCCGTTTGGCTGAGATCATCGCCTTTTGGCGGTCGCGCACTGCGACAATGCTCGCCTTGAAGGCTTCGCTGTCGGTGTAATCGAAATGGGGTTCATAGACCCCAAGTTCGGCAAAGGCCAAACGTTCATCATAGACGGCGACCTGTTGCTCCAGTCGATCAAACAACGCCCGCTTCTCGGCATAAGAGGCGCGCAGCTTCTCGATATCGGTCGACAGCGTGGCCGCGATCGCCTGCAGCCGCGCAACCTCCGCTTCTTGCGAGATGATGGAAGAATACTTGGCCTTGGTGGCATTGTGCTCGGCTTCACCCTTTGTAAGCGCGGCACGGTTCAGATCGGCGTCCCTCTGGGTATCCGCGATCAGTTTGTTGAGTTTTCGGCGGCCGAGGAGCCAGAGCACCAAAAAGACCGGCGCGGCTATCATCCAAATCAGGGCGGCAATTACTATGGGATCCATAAATTCTCCTGCTTACATAATGCGTTGCTTGGAGCTTGCCGCAACCCCGTCCGCCACTCAAGGTTGAAGCGTGGTTCTATGAAGCTGGCAGGCACCGGCACCACGAGTACGGAGGGATCGACGAGCAGGGTTGCGAGCGTTCATGCACCGATGAGCGCAAGATGTCAGCTGTTTCGAATAATTCGAATGTTGCGCTTGCTTCGATTGCATGGCACACCCATCTTTAGATGGACGCCGAACGGCGACGCAGGAGGGCAAAATGGCGGCATTGCACAAGGAGCGGTTTTCGAACCGGCTACCCACAAAGGTCGAGATCAACAACGCAGATCAACTTCGTCACATCATCGCCTCGCAGGTGACCGAGGGCCAACCGGTCGACCTCTCGCTCGCCGTAGATGGCGGCGAGACGCGCAACATCACGCTTATGCCGGCGCTCACCGATACCTTGCTCGATATTCTACGCCTGATTTCAACTGGCCGCGGGTTTCGCATGATCCCGGTCGAAGCTGAGCTTACGACGCAAGAAGCGGCAGACATGCTGAATGTCTCCCGGCCCTTCCTGATCAAGTTGCTCGAAAAGGGCGACATCCCGTTCACAACGGTTGGTCGCCATCGTCGCGTCCGGGCAGAGGATCTCTTTGCCTACATGGCCGAACGCGACCGGGCTCGATCCGATGCCCTAGCCGAACTTGCGGGGCTGGACGCGGAGGGCGACCTGATTTGAGCGGCCCGATGAACCGATACGCAGCCATCATTGATGCATGCGTCCTTGGGGGCGGCCTCAAGAGGAACATCATTCTGAGCTTGGCAGAGGCCGGCTTGTTTCGACCTTACTGGTCCGCGCGCATTCTGGACGAGACTGAAAAGGCGATCTTGGCCATCTCAAAAGGTACCGCTGATCCCGGCCGTCAACGCCGTGCTATCGAGCGGGCATTTCCAGAAGCGATGGTGTTTCCGAACCCTGGCCCGGACCTGATCGGCTTGTTGCCCGATCCCGGCGATGAGCATGTTTTGGCAGCTGCCATCGCCGCTCGCTGCGATACGCTGGTCACCGACAATCTCAAGGATTTCCCTCAAGGCATCCTTGATCGGTGGGGGATCGAAGTCATGTCGCCTGATGACTTTATCTCGAACGCCATGGATCTCGATCATGCGGTCGCAATCGGTGCGCTGCGCGACATGCGGGTGCGATTGAAAGACCCGAAGTACACGGTTTCGGCATTGGTGCTGAAGCTCGAAGGGCAAGGTTTACTGCAAACAGCTGATTTCTTGCGTGAGTATGAGAATTTAATTTGAACAGTTCCATGGCCCCAAAGTTGTTTTTCTATCAAGGAGTTGACGCAACATGACCCTCTCCGGGTGGGTATCACGGCGCGATCATTTGGATGCTGAACTACCGAGAGGAGACTTCAGGTTCATCGCTCTTGATGTCGAGACGGCCTGCAGTGATGCTGCCAGCATTTGCCAGATAGGCATAGCGTGCGTCCGACCGGACAATCGGATTGAAACTTTCGCAACCCTTGTGAACCCACGCATGCGGTTCAGCAGCTTCAATATCCAACTTCATGGCATCGGGCCGCAGCACGTTGCCGAAGCACCAGACTTTCGCACGGCTTTTTCTCGTCTCTCACCACTCCTTTCGCGGCACCATCTCATTCAGCACAGCAGTTTTGACAAACGTGCGATCCATGCTGCTTGCGTGTCCACGGCTCAAGACGCGACGGACTGGACATGGGGTGACAGTGTAAAAATTGCGCGTCGGGCATGGCCGGAGTTTGTTGGCAATGGTGGCCACGGACTTGGGCATTTGAAAAGGCAACTCGGTCTCACTTTCGAACATCACGATGCTGGCGAAGATGCCAAAGCCGCTGCGACGGTTGTCTTGCTCGCGGAAGAACGGTTGGCGATGAGCATTGACGAAATCCTCGCAGTTCGAACCTCAAGGAAGCCCGTGGTGTGAACGGACTGCACCTTTGGTGGCACCAAATGATGCAAAGTGCTCACTGCGACGCTATGAGGCGGCCGGCACGTGTTCAAACCCGTCACGCTTCCCGGTGACCAACAGCGAGCATAAAAGATTGCGGGAAGTGGTTAAGCTGACGTTGCTTGCAACTTGATGGCCGCTTCCAGGGCAGGCTCAGTGACGAACCGAAGTTTGTAGCCTTCAACGATAAGTTCTTTGGCGCGCTCGATCTTCGTACCAAAATGCGTCGTGCGCCAATTCTTGGATGCGGTAGACGAGACGACGACAAAGTCGGTTTTCCGGGTCGTGGTCTTGGCGACCTCTCCGCCGCAGCGTTCAATTTCCGTGATTATGAAGTCGCGGGTGCCCATTCGCATGGGGCCGGTGAGGACAACGCACGCGCCTTTAAGCGTGATCTGGGCTGCATCTCGGATAGGTTCATCGAGCTCAGCTGTGTTTCCAATGTTCGCAATCCCGGTGTCTACGTAGCCGTCGCCAACCAAGAGGGCGATCCAGGCGCGAACCTCTTCCGATTCCTCTTCTGTGAGGATTTTGTCTGCCAAGGCTGCCTCGAGCGCACGCCACAAATCGCGAAACACCACGGACGAAGACAGCACCATGCTATCGTGGAAACGCGATAGCATTGCCTCAGCTTCGGCCTTCAGGATCACGCCGTCGCAGACGATCCCCGCGCAGAAACCAAGAAACTCGTTCACTTCGTCGCGCTCAGAGTAAGGTGCCGCCGACTGGATTTCGCTGCGCTTTTCTTTGATGACGTTTTCCAGCGCAGTCATGAAATCATTCTGACCAGAAAAGCAGCGCGCGCGGATGTCTTCTGCCAGGTCAGCTGCATCCGGGTCTTCGAAGAATTCTACAAACTTTTCCGCTTCTGCCAGAATTGCATCTTCTTCGCCGCTCTCGATCCGATTGGAAGAAAGAGCGCCTTGCAAGAACCCAATCCAATAGACTTCGCGTTTGCGGTCATTTGCACCTTTCTGAAGCTGATCCACATCAACGTCTTGCGCCATGACTCGGGGCTGTGCACGATCGGAAAGCGACATGGATTATCCCCTAAAAAAGCACTTCTCAAACTTTAGGACGACCAGTTCGGCACAATCAATGTCTTTCAGCATGTTTGCTCCGTGCGCGTCATTTTTCGCAAGACGTGCAAACATTGCCATCTGTCAGACGGGAAATCTGACTGTTAGACTCAGTTCAAAGCAACGTTTGGTGAAGATGCCCGAACCGGCCCATCAACTCGAAGTGTTTCCTCGCTTGCTGCATTTGCGGCGGCTTGACCCTGCGCGCAACATGCGGCGCTACTATCGGATGGCAATTGAGAGCGATCTCTTCGGTAAGTCCAGTCTGGTGCGAGAATGGGGGCGGATCGGATCACGTGGGCAGATGCTAGTCGAAACCCACTCTGACGAAGGGCAGGCCGTCAACGCCCTGATGAAACTTGCGCGAGCCAAGGAGCGGAAAGGTTACGTTCGCTGACGGGCGGACCAGAGAGGTCCAACGCGACCCAAGGCGATCTGAAATCGCTTCGAGCGCTGACAAATTGTCATTCAACACAGGTAGGCGATGCTTTTCGCGTTCCTTGCCATGAGCGATAGAACTGGTTTCTATAGCTCATCGAAGGTTTTTGGCTGGATCGATCGAGATCATCATTGCCGAGCCCTATCGGTCAACAACTCCACGACCCTGACTCCTCGCGTCACGGCTTTGCTCTGCCGGTGCCTAGCATTTCGATTTGTTCCAGCGGCCGAATGGGTGTGTCAGAACGCATCACCGCCCTTCCGGCTGGGCAGCTGTATCATTCTTTCGCCCAAACATTCCTTTCAACCCTTGCGGGCACAGCCGGGGCGTCGGCACTTGTTAGCAGGGCGATCCGTGACCGGCATCACTATCATGACCTTCAGATCGCAGATGGCGACACAGGCTTGCGACATACGCAGGGCGGCGTCACATTCGGTCTGTCCCCGCGTCGCTTTTCTGATCGTGCAAACTCCCTTTCGACGAAACGGTTGCGGCAATCTGGCACGCAGTTGTTGACATGGCCCCTCCCTCTTTCCGGGTTTTTTCTTCCTAGGCCTGACACTGCCGTTTGCGGGTTTGAGCGGTTCTGCCTTGCCGCTTCCCGTGATCCCGGCTCCGGCACCTCCCTTCGACTGACAATCCCCTAAGCCTGTTCGGCCTCTGGCTCGCAACCCCGCTCAGGTCCGGGCCGTGTTGGTCGCGTACCGCTGCCCTGCCCGCACCATCCCGGCCCTTCGGGGGTTTCCGGTGGCGAAAGGGCCACCGTGCAAGCCTCAGCCGACAGGCTTCATTCGGGTCTTGTCGAAGGGATGGTCCCTTCAGCCAGATACAGGAGCTACAAAATGCAGAACATCGTCATCCTCGCCGGCAACATCGGTCAGTCCCCGGAAGTCCGCACCACGCAAGGCGGCACCAAGATCACCAACTTCACCCTCGCCACCTCGCGCCCGCGCCTGTCCGAAGGTCGGGTCCAGCGCGACGATAACGGCTACCGAGTGATGGATACCGAATGGCACCGCATCACCTGCTTCAACGGTCTGGGCAAGACAGTCGCCGACAACTGCGAAAAGGGCATGAAGGTGATGGTCCACGGCCGCATCCACTACACCAAGTGGACCGATGCCGCCGGGGTCGACCGCTACGGCTGCGAGATCATCGCAGAGAAGGTCGACTTCCTGAGCCGCCCGAAGGCTGGTGAAGGCGAAGACCCCGAACTGGTCGACCGCGAGGATCAGTTCGCGGGCTGAGACCCCGCAGATCAGACCCGGTGGCGCAAGCCGCCGGGTCTCTTCGTTTCGCCAGCGGGCGGGCGCGGAAGCCAGCCCGCAGAAAGACGGCGGACAAGCTGCGCCGCGCCAACCCAATTCACGCCTGGGTCAACTCAGACAAGACCAATGCCTTCTTTGCCCGCCGCTTGTTGGACGTGTACCAGACGGTCTTACGCTCGCCGGTTTGACTGAACTCATAGGTCACCCCGAGGATTTTCTCGCGATGATCCGGGTCGACCATCCATTCGACAGGTGTGCCAATGTCGAATTCAGACGGCGGGATGGTCCGCGTGAGGGCAGGGGCTTCTGTGCTGGTCATTGTTCGTCTCCCTCGTTTGTTGTCTGAATTTTCGCCTTGGCAAGAGCGTCGTCGAAGGCGTCCTGGAACCGCGCGCGATAGGCGGGGCCCATGGCGCGCGCCAATCCTAGGATGCCAAGCGGGTCATGGATTTTCGCGAGGTCAGCAGCGAACTGCGGCCGCAAGGTCAAGGTCACGCTTGTCGGATGCTTGCCTCGTGCGCCGCGGCACTCTTCGACCTCCGGCATCCCATCACGTTCCCAATCGTCGAAGACCTGATCGCGCAGACTTTGGGCAACGCGTCGGATCAAAAACTGGACGGTGCAACGCGCGGCCGTGGCCCACTCTTCTGCCAGCCGTGCCTGACGGGTGGTCAGCGACAATGAGACATGGACAACCTGCCCGCGCGCTGCTGACCCCGTAGCAACGCCAGCCGCCTTCGCATCCCAAGCCATTTGGGTGCCGAAGGCCTTCTCCTCTTCCCGGGCTTCTTCTTTGGGCCCAACGGGTCTGCCACCAACTTCGCCAGTGTTGTGGCTTGGCGTGGTCGTCGCTGCTAGTGCCGGTGCCGCCAAGGCGTCAACCGAAGTCGGCGGTACCGGGATGGGCCGATCGGCCAATTCACTTTCGCCCACCTTCCCGCCAAACCCCAACTTGGCCGAAAACCCCGCGTCCTGCCGGATGATCCGCATCATGTCCTTGCGCTGCGCCATCATGCGATCTCCGCCGGAATGAGGATCAGCTGGTCGATTTCCTCCAGAAGGTCTCCTGCCTCCTTCACGGCACTTTGCACATGCGCAGCAAGCGCCCGGTTCGGCGTCTTGTCCGCGATCTCTCCGAGAAGCCCTTCTCTGTCCATTCGAACATAAGCGGCGCGGCTGCCAAGATAGGTCTCAAGGGCAGGCAAGGACTGGAACAGCTCTTCAGCCACCGCGCGCTCCGTCTCTGACACCCGCACAGGCACCCGGTTGAGCAACACAGAAAGCCCCGCAAGCTCTCCTGGCTTTTCCACGCGGGCACGCAGCTTCAGGTACCAGTTGGCCGTTTCCAGCGTCTCACTCAGATCGCCCCGCGACAGCATCATCGGGCAAATGATCCGATGCGCTGCGACCGCCAAGACGTCCTGCGCTTCTGACCCGCCGCCGAAGGTGTCGATCAGGATGAGATGATGCTCTTGGTCGGGCTGCTCGTAGATCTGCCCGATGGCTTCTGCCACGCGGTGCGCATCCAGCGTGTGGATCACTTCAACCAAGGGAGACCAGTTGCCGGCCTCCTTTCCCGCCTGCATCCACTTGAGGCAGGACTTTGAAGCATCGGTGTCGAAGATCGTCACCGTCTCGCCATTTGCAGCCGCAGCAGAGGCCAAGGCGCGACAGAGGGTGCTCTTGCCCGATCCCCCCTTGCGGTTCAACACCAGCACAACACGTATCCCGTAACCCATACCACCTTCCTCACTTCGCCGATCGCGTTTCTCACAATGCGGATCGCGCAATTCTTTTACCTTAACTCATATCGCTTTAATCTGAACGCCGACTGCGGATATCAGAAACCGGCTCGCGCAAATCTTATTGCGCAAGGCCTATCTCTTTAATCGTTTGTCTGATTACTGGATGCGTATGTCTTTTATCTGATCGCGCAATGCGTGTATCACAAGGCGGAACCCCGAACACACATCCCTGATGCCACAAGACGCATCCCACACTTCCTTTCTCCGGAACCTGAACACTGAACGACAGGCTCCGCACGGTAAACAAAACAAGGCTTTAGGCCCATACCAACAAGGAAAACGCGCCTCTGCCCACATGGCTGAGGGTGCACCATCCCTGTCTCACCTTGTGTGTTGCGCGATCAGCGAAACGCATTCGGTGGCGGGGGAGTTACCCAAGGTCAGCACAATCTGCAAGAGCATAAATCGCGCTTAGATTGCACTTGAAAGGGAGATGAAGGAAGGGGTAGGAAGAGTGGCAGGAAATGCGATGTGTCTACAAATAATCGGTGGCAGAAGTTGGCGGTAAAATCAGATCCTCGCGAAACAAGACTTAAATCTCGGTCCAAGGTTTTGGCGGGTGTTGGCAATGAAGTTTCTGATTCTGCAGTGCAGCAAGCGCTCCGACGCGGGCGGCCTCGTTCAGACGACAAGGGCCAGGTCGTGAGCTGTCGTTTGCCTGCCGAAGAACTCCATGCCTTCGATGCGCTCTGCTCCCAGCTTGGCGCGAAATCCCGCTCCGACGGCGTACGGTCTGTGGTGCGGATGGCCTCAGGCTTCCTCGAGTTCAGCCGGGAGGACAGCGCAAAGCTGGAAGAAATCCGCTACGAGCTGGGCAAGATCGGCACCAACGTGAACCAGATTGCCCTGGCTGCGAACCGGGGGCGGGCCCCAATGGTCAAGGCGCAGTGGGCATCTGTGGATGAGTTGCGGCGGTCTCTGCCAATGGTGGCGAGGGCGCTGAGCCAGATCATCGCCGAACGCCGGCGGCAGGGTGTCGCGCTGTTCCGGAAGTTTGTCGAAACTCAGGAGGGCGCGCGTCATGGTTAAGCTTGGCTCGCGTCCCATCGGGGTTGCAGAGGCCGTTCTTGGGGAGATCAACTTCCTGCGGCCGCAGCAGGGTCGGTTGAAGGCTGGCGGCTCGTCTTCGCCCAAGCGCGGGTTCAGTTTCTCGACCCGGGCCAGCCAGCTGTGGCGGTTTTCGCTGGGGTCAAACGCGGCGGTTCTGAAGAAGATCGGCAAAGGCGGGACGGCGAACGCCAAGGAGCTGGCCGCCCAGATGGACTATCTCTTCTCGAAATCGGCCTCGATCTTCGGCAACGGGGTCGTGCTGGATGCCGATGCAAAGGGTCTGACCAAGGACGAGCGCAACGACATTGTTGGCGACTGGGTCGAAGACTGGCGCGGATCGCCGAAGAACGGTCACACCACCCATCTCCTGATGAGCTTCCCGTCTCATGTGCGGCCGGAGAAGGCGAAGCTGATTGCCGAAGCCTGGGCTTTCGAGATGTTTCAGTCGGGCGAGCATAAGGATGATGTCTGGTCCTATGTCGCAGCCCTGCACACCGACAAGGCCCACCCGCATGTCCACATGGTCGTCAACAACCGGGGCACGGTGAACGACAGCTGGTTCTTCATGGCCAAGGAGCATGCCTTCAATCTGGAGGTCATGAAGGAGCGCATGGTGGCAATCGCCGCCGAAGAGGGCGTGTTCCTAGATGCGACCTCGCGGGCAGAGCGTGGCCTGCTGACCTATGGGCCGTCGCGGGCAGAGATCGAGCGGGCGCGGACTGAGGGCCGGGCGCCAGAAGAAAGGCCGCGCGAGGCCAAGGCGATGGAGGAAGCGTTGGCGACGATGGCACGCACGGCGGATGCGATGCGCAGTCTGAGCCATGTCGCAGCGCTGACGGGCCTGCCAGAGATAGGCGAGAAGATCGCCAAGGCTGAAGAAGCCTTGCGGCGGGGTGGGGTGTTGCAGCCTTTTCCGGGCGATGTTGCGACTGCAGAGCGGGCCGATCTGGACCGGCATTTCAGCAGATGGATGGCGGAGGCAGAGGGCAAGATCCGGAAGTTGCCTGTCACCGAGCGCAAGGACATGCGGGACGAGCTTTACGGCTATGCCATCGACATCGCCAAAGGCTTGGGCGACGCCCGGGGGGCGCAACTCTTGCAGATGCTGCCGCAAACCAAGCTCTATGCATCAGGTCTCGAAGGTGATCGGCTGACGCAGGGCAGGGAGGCTGTTGACCTGCAGCCAGGTGCCGCGGAACGGCTGAAAGCTGACATCGTCGGCAAGGCTGTTGCACTGGGTCTCAGCGGTGACCGCATGGCTGAGCGGCTGGAAACGGGGGCCGCCAATGCCTGGGAAGAACGCGACTGGGCACGCAGTGACTTGGCAACCCTGTCCGGGCGGCGGCGAGCCGACCTTCGCAAACCGGACCAAAGCCGGAAAGTCATTGATGATCTTGAAGGTTTCTACGAAGCGGCAGCCAAGTTGATCAGGCATGCCCGCACACATAACGTGGTGCAGGACAATGACCGGCTGTTGCGCGCCCTCGGGTCGATGGGCCGGATCATGAAGGCGGATGGCAAGGTTGAGTTCCGGGGTGATGCCCATGCTGAGCGGTTCGCCAATGAGCTGCGTCAGCGGTATGGCAAAGGGGTTGTGGCGGAACTCGCCAGCGGCCGGACGCATGCTCTGGCTGGTGATTTCGAGGACGCGGACGAGCGGAAGTGGATCGCGCGGGCCATCGTTTCTTCGGCCAAGTCGCATGTGGCGTTCGGTCTGACGCTGAAAGAGGCACGGCACGCTGAGCGGCTGCTCGCGTCAACTCCTGCTCGGGGCGAGCATGATTGGGAGCGGTGATTGCGATCAGTGTCCTCGCTTGGCCCCACTCAGGAGTTCAGCACGTGCCGTAGTAGCCGCCGGAATATCGGCAGTATTCTGTGGCAGCGCCGGAACGGATCATCTCTTCAGCGATGTCACGGCCGTTGGGCAGAATACACTGGGCAACGAGGCGTCCATATCGATCGATGTCCAGAATTGCGCAACGCATGTGCTTGCCGGATATCAAACTGCGCAGGGTTGATGTGGCGGTTGAGCCGCCCTGATGGTTCCATTCCGGCGCATCGAGGCCCCAGACACGAATTCGACGCGACTCGCCACTCAGCGTGAAGGTATCGCCGTCCAAAACCTTGCTGACACGCGCTTCAAGGATGGGTGCTTCCTCGGCTCGAGCCATCCCGCCCTCAAGGAAAAGTAAACCAATCCCGATTGCCACTAATAAGGGAATGCCAGTGAGATCGGCGCGGCGAAGTCTGAAACGGCTCAAGTGTCTATACATGCAACCATTATCGCTCGGCTCGTCATATCACTGCAAGTAGCTTCCTCGATCAAAACCACGACTAAGCAGGTGTGGGTGCCGGCAGCGGGTTGACCGAGGCTGGCAGTAGGCACTTTCCAGCACCACCAAGGTTTGTGCCGGGGGGCATGCTGTTTCGCCGAACTTCTGAAGTTTTTAGGACTGCAATCATGCCGTGACTTCCTGACAAGTCAGAATGGCATTGGTAGGCTGGCCTCAGAAATCGCGCAGTCCGGGACGGTGATAAATGGCGAAGAGCAGGATCGATGAGGCATTGGCCGCTCTGAAAGCCGCAGGCAATGACGGTTTCGGGGCGCGCCGGGAGGTTCTTGAACGTCTCGGCTTGGATCTACTGCATCGACCGGCTCTGGGCGGTCAGATCGTTGCACGAATTTGCGCGATCGCGGAGCCAAGTCCGCGCGACGAGGGTTTGCTCGAACTTCTAGGAGTAGGGCTTGATACTGCCCGCATCGCCCGTGAAAACGGCAAAGCCCGTGGCCAAACGCTTGTCGATGTAGTCGAAGCAGCACTTGAACTGGCGCGCGGACAGGGTCGAATGACATCCGCGCACAGTTTGCTCTTTGCGCAGCTTTGGACCCGAAACGGCTTGGCAGCGCCGGCTGCTCTCGCACTTCAGGCCGAAGAGGTCGTTCCTGCTGCTGGTCGGCGCGCGTCCAATCCCGCTGAGGGTGATGTTCTGCTGGAAGGACTCTTTGCCGAACTTATCCAGCAGGCGGAGGGCGAACCGCTTGCCCTACATCATGCGCTGACCGAGAGCTTTCCGGCGATGCCGCCTGAAATGCGCGATCATGTCGTCGCCTATTCGGTGGGCCGCAGCGATCCTCTCCATGCCGATATGGCCTGCTACTGGTTGATTGACCCGGCGCCGCGCATCCGTCACGCAGCAGCAAAGGGCCTTGCCGACCGACTTGCAAGTGGTGAGCTGCCAGGGCGCATTCTGTCATCACTGGTCGTCCTGCGCAGTTGGATGCCCGAAGATGCCGCGCGGTCGACGGTGGACACCATTCTCAAAGACGCGATGCGCAAGAGAATCACCCCCTCAGCAGAGCAGGTGCCGTGGACGATGCACAGCATTCGCGCTTCCTTGCCTGATGGGGGTGGGGCTCAGAGCATTGGCATCGCGTTGCAATCTGGATCGCTGCGAAAGATGGCGATGCTGCTCCTGAAACAAGGGCAGGGCGTGAAGGACGCCTATACCATCACGTGTCGAACAGCGCGGGACCAGAAATCGATCATCGAACGCATGACCGAAGAGGTCGGCGCTTTGACTGTGACTGCAGACTATGTGCGGCGTGCCCTTTCCATCGCGCTCGCAGATGGTCTGGGCCAAGGTCTGCCGCCCGTTCCGGGGCTGATCGAGGTGGTCCGGCTTTGCGGGTTTACCGGGTTGCGGCCGGAGGTGAAATCGACACCGAACCTCATCGCTGATCTTGCCTCAACGCAAGCCTTGCAAGCGCTTCCACCGCGGCAGCATGGGGATCTTATTACCGCCAGCGGAGAATGGTGGGATCGCCATGAGACCATTGAAAGCTGGTTCGAAGACAGCGATGCAGCCCATGCCGTTCTCGACAAGGCGCGCAGCGCGAAAGCTGCAGAGACGGCGCTTTGGAAATGGTTGGAGACCCGACGCGATTGGTGGGCACGCATTCTGGCTCGAGCTGCAGATGTCCTGGAGACGGCCAATCACCCGGATGCAGCGGGCTTTACCGCCTGCGCCATGGCCCTGCTGGAAGGTCGCAGTTTGAAGACGATCCCGGTCATGCTTGATGTGCACGAACAGACGATTGAAGCTTGGGTCCACGATGATCCGGACTTTGACCCAGGCCTGACGTTTGAAGAACTGGTGCAGGAAGCACCTGCGCCTGAAAGGAAGGGTGAAGTCGTCGCGCTATTGCGTGGCACCGATCTTTCGGTGGACTGGCTTGACGGCTACATGACCGGCGTCGTGATTGCGCCGCAGATGATCATGCCAAACCAATGGTTGCCTGCAGTTCTGGAGCCGGTCTTGCCACGGATCAACCCGTCGCAATTCCAGCGCTTCATGGACCTTCTCATGATGCGCGCTCAGACGGTCTCGGATGTTGCCTCTGTCCCTGACCAACTCGTTGCCGCGATATCTTCTCGCTCGAAGAAGGGGCAGATGGAATGGTGGAGCGGGTTTTCGGATGCCGTGGGCAAGTTTCGAACGGCTTGGCCCAAGAAGGGCATGACCAAGGAGGACCGGCGGCTCTTCGAAGTTGTGAGCGCTGGCTTGGCAAGCACCGATTTGGCTGATTTTGTGGCGCTGGTCGCACTCCGACAGGAGCGCAATCTAGGCTAGTGTGGAGATTTCAAACTTCGAAAAGGGCGGAGGCTGTGTGGAAACACGGGCCGGCATTGCCGGCCCCGGAACGACGTTCTCCCGCAGGCCCGACTGCAATATTTCGTTCCCGCACGGGCTGCTACGGTGAGGCTCCTGAGGTAACAGTTCTCTTCAGATTCTCGAAGCTGGCGTTTTCGCACAGGCTCAGCGGGAAGCGGACTGTCGGCGATGCGGCATGGCAGTCGCAGCAAACCCGAGAAAGTGGTCACTCGAACAACCTGCGCCGCAATTGGAGGATGCTTACCGCCAATTGGCAGATATGGGTTTGGCCCTGGGTCAGCGCTTACCTGTTTGCGGCTGCCTTTCAGATAGGTGGTGTCGGTCGCGCTTGTACCCCGAAGAGGCGTGGGCGAAACCAGCGGTTACCTTAGATGTGCAGCGCTACCAACTCTTTAACAGGCCGCTGAAATAGTCGCCGATCAGGACCGGCGTTCCTTGGGGTCTTCGGAGCTGACGGCGGATACCACGGTTCACGACCCTTCCGAGCGACGCCCGGCTTCCCCCCGCGGCCTTATGCGGCCAGCAAGCTGGGCAGTCGGGCGAGGTTGTTGGCGGCCATCGTCAGGATGAAGCGGGACCGCACGCGCTCGACGCCGCGATAGACGGTTTGCGCCATGCCGCCGATGTTTTTTACCCAACCGAAGGCCTCTTCAATCCGCTTTCGGTGCTTGATGGAGAGGGCATAGCCCTTGTGTCGGGTCGTGCGGGCGTCGATTGCTGAATGGCGGGATTTCTGCGCGACATGCGGGGTCACACAGGCCTTGCGCAGGTCGGCTATGAACCCCGCTGTGTCGTAGCCCTTGTCCGCGCCCATCGTCAGCCGCCTGGTCGATCCGGGGGAGTGGCGATGGATCATGTCCAGCGCGGCGCGTCGTTCGGCATGACCGTCGGCCTGGGTCAGGTCGCCCTGCACGATCAGGCCCGAGCGGTTCTCCATCAGCGCATGCCCCATGAAGCACAGCACCGCCCCGGTGCCGGGAGAGTTCTTGTAGAGCCGGGCCTCGGGATCAGTGGTCGATACATGCGTGGCGTTCGAACGCTTCTCGCCCCGGAAATCGACTTCGGCATTGCGGTGTTGGTGGGTGGCGCGGGGCATCGGGTTTGTCTCGGGCTCGGGTTGGGCGGGCTGGTCTGCGGCGATGTCGTGTCCGGGCGGATCACCCGGCCCCTCATCCGTTGGCGGGGCACCCTCTGCCTTCGGCTGGAAGCTCTTCATGGAGGCCCAGGCCTTGACCAGCGTGCCGTCGACCGAGAAATGCTCGTCCGACAAAAGCGGCGCGACCTCGCGATGCGCCAGGATCGCCGCCATCACCTTGCGCGACATCTCGGTGGTCAGCAGCCGGTCGCGGTTTTTGGTGAACACGGTGGGGACCCAGACCGGATTGTCGATGCCGAGGCCGACAAACCAGCGGAACAAGAGGTTATACTGCATCTGTTCCATCAACTGCCGCTCCGACCGGATCGAGAACAGGATCTGGATCAGGCTGGCCCGGATCAACCGTTCCGGCGCAATCGAGGGGCGGCCAAAGTCGACATAAAGCGCCTCGAACTCGGCATCGAGACGGGCCTGAGCATCATTCACCACCTGCCGGATCTTGCGCAGCGGGTGCTTGACGGGGATTCGATCCTCAAGATCGACATAGCTGAACAGCGATCCACTCTTCTCGTCCGTCCCGCGCATCATCACCCCCGCCCGATACCGTGCAGATGGTGAATCATGTTCCGTAAACCGCGTCGAGAGACGACTATTTCAGCGGCCTGCTAGGAGGATTTCTAACACCTTGTTTTTGCAAGGTGCAACGCGAAAAAATTACGCAGCACATGAAGAGTGAACCTACGAAGTAATCGCGAGAGCGATCAAGGTGTCGAGAGTCTGCGTATGTTCTTTCAGACCTCGGTTCCTGGTCGCAAAAAACTGTAGTGGTCAAGTAGATGATAAATTGAATTGCTACCGATATGAATCTTTTCATATACATTGATTGTGCGAAGGCGCGTAAATACAAGAACTGGTTATCGACCGATGATGCCTAGCAATCTTCTATTCAAAGTTTGCACTGAGGCGTTTGACGACGGCGTTTCTTATTCGCATTGAACTCTCACAAAGGGTTTTTGTGTCTACGAAAGCAGGCATGTAGGAGCATTAGCAACTCAGGGGGCCGTGCTTCGTCACGCTGCCATACATCATATGCACGAGTTCAGCTGCGGTAGGTTTGGAGAATGCGGCAATGCAGCGGTTCTTCGATCCCAACGTCAGCTAGGTCATGTTGACGAATGGCGGAGCCAGAGGCGGATCGATGTGATGTCGATGAAGCCCAGGAAGCTCTCGGCGGTTTTGTCGTAGCGGGTAGCGACGCGGCGGGCGTTCTTCAGTTTGTTGAAGCAGCGCTCGACGAGGTTGCGCAGCCGGTAGAGGGTGCGGTCCACGGCGACGCGCAGCTTGCGGGACTTGCGCATCGGGATGACCGGCACAACGTTGCGCGCCTCCA
>Ga0209053_1000682_pt1 | contig 20477 bp, 18 predicted proteins | sample EBPBio152010_DNA_FD_185864 | JGI IMG/M metagenome (GOLD analysis project Ga0209053, IMG submission 185864) | Wastewater treatment Type I Accumulibacter community from EBPR Bioreactor in Madison, WI, USA - Reactor 1_7/15/2010_ DNA (SPAdes)... | ecosystem: Engineered > Bioreactor > EBPR >... | reverse complement strand
GCTCGTCCAGCGCCAGCCACAACCCCGCCAGCGCCGCGACGATCAGCGCGCCGGCGGCACAGAACAGTGCCAGCGCCACGCCGCCCATATCCGCCACGCCGCCCCAGACCCAGGCGCCGACCGACATGCCGCCAAAGACCGCCGTCTGATAGAAGGACAGCGCCCGCCCCACCACCCAGCGGGGCGACGAAAGCTGCACCGTCACGTTGAACAGCGACAGCGCCATGACCCAGCCCGCGCCGCAGACCAGCAGCGCCGGCGCCGTCAGCCAGAGCGACCGGCTCAGCCCCAGCAGCACCAGACCGCCGGCAAAGCTGAGACAGGCCGCGCGCACGATATGTTCATTGCGCAGCCGCGCGCGCAGCGGCCCGTTCATCGCGACACCGCCGATCGCGCCCAGGCCAAAGGCGCCCAGCGTCAGCCCATAGGTCAGCGCGGTGCCCTGCAACAGATCGCGCGCCACCAGCGGCAGCAGCGCCAGCACGGCACAGGCGCCAAAGCCGAACAGCCCCGCCCGCAACATGGCCCGGATCAGCCCCGGAGACATGGCGACATAGCGCAGCCCCGAACTCAGCGCCGCGCGCAGCGATTCGCGCGGCAGGCGGCTTTCGGGATAGGCCGGCTGCCAGCGGATCAAGGCGCCCAGCAGCGGCAGGTAGCTGACGGCGTTGATGCCAAAGGCCGCTGCCGCACCAAAGGCCGCCACCACGGCCCCGCCGATCGCCGGCCCGACCGAGCGCATCATGTTGAAGCCCATGGAGTTCAGGCTCACCGCCTGCGGCAGATCCTCGCGCGCGACGATGTCGCCCATGCTCGCCTGCCAGGACGGGTTGTAAAGCGCCGTGCCGCAGCCGATCAGGAAGGTGCTGATCAGCAGCGTCCAGGGCGTCATCGTGCCGAACCAGGCCAGCGCCGCCAGCCCGGCCGAGGCCAGCAGCAGAAAGACCTGCGACCAGATCAGGATCGACCGGCGCGGAAAATTATCGGCCAGCGCGCCGGCGAACAGCGACAGAACCATGATCGGCAGCGTGGTGGAGGTCTGCACCAGCGCAATCAGCTGATGCGAGGTGGTGAGCGAGGTCATCAACCAGCCCGCCCCGACGGTCTGGATCAACCCGCCCAGTTGCGAAATCACCGTTGCCATCCACAAGAGCCGGAAATCCGGGTTGGCGAAAGGCGCGAAGGTCGGTCTGCGTTCGATCACGGCAAGGCCCCGGGGCAACACTTGTTCCGGCGATAGCGCCATAACGCCCCCATTCCGCGCCGGGTGCAACCCTTTGTCGCAGCCCTTGCCGCCGCTTTCGGTCCGGTGCAGAATCGGGGCATGTCTTGGCTGAACCGGATCGCGGAACGCATGATGCTGAAAGCCCGGGCCGAGGGGCAGCTCTCGGGCCTGAAGGGCGAAGGCCAACCGCTGCCCGAGCGGCCGGGCGATGTGTTCGTGACGGCGGCCGAGGCGGCAGGTTTTCGCATCATGGCCGAGGCCGGCGCCCTTCCCGAAGAAATCACCCTGAAAAAGCAGGTGCTTGCGCAGCAGGCCCATCTCGCGACCCTGACAGACGCGGCGGAGCGCAAGGCCGCCATGCGACATCTGGCCGATCTGCAAATGCGGCAGGCCATGGCCGAAGAGGCGCGCCGCGCCTTCCTGAAAGGCTGATCTTGCGGGACGGCCGGTTTCCGGCTGATATGCCGCCATGACCCAGACGCCGCGCTACACCCCGCTTGCCGCCTCCCTGCCCGCTTCGGTGCCCTTTGTCGGGCCCGAAACTGCCGAACGGCAGGCGGGAAGGCCCTTCACCGCCCGGCTGGGCGCGAATGAAAGCGTCTTTGGCCCCTCGCCCCGCGCCATCGTCGCGATGGAGCATGCCGCGCGGGATGTCTGGATGTATGGCGACCCGGAAAATCACGACCTGCGCGCCGCGCTGGCCGCACACCACCGCGTGACGCCGGATCACATCGTGGTCGGCGAAGGGATTGACGGGTTGCTGGGCTATCTGGTGCGCCTTGTCGTGGAACCCGGCGATGCCGTCGTCACCTCGGACGGCGCCTATCCGACCTTCAACTTCCACGTCGCGGGCTTCGGCGGGGTCTTGCACAAGGTGCCCTATGCCGGGGATCACGAAGACCCCGAGGCATTGCTGGCGGCCGCCCATCGGCTGCGCCCCAAGCTGGTCTATCTGGCCAATCCCGATAATCCCATGGGGTCGCATCACCCGGGCCGGGTGATCGAGGCGATGATCCCGCGCCTGCCCGAAGGCACGCTGCTGGTGCTGGACGAGGCCTATATCGACCTTGCCCCCGCAGGGACCGCGCCGCAGATCGACGCGGATGACCCGCGCGTCATCCGGTTTCGCACCTTTTCCAAGGGTTATGGCATGGCGGGGTTGCGGGTGGGTTATGCCATCGCGGCGCCGGGGCTGATTGCGGCCTTCAACAAGGTGCGCAATCATTTCGGCATCGGGCGCATAGCGCAGGCCGGTGCGCTGGCCGCCTTGCAGGATCAGGCTTGGCTGGCCGAAGTGCAGGCCCGCGTTGGTGCCGCGCGCGAGACCTTGGCCCAGATCGCCCGTGCCAACGGGCTGGCGCCGCTGCCCTCGGCCACCAATTTCGTGACGATGGATTGCGGCAGCGACGGCGCCTTTGCGCGCAAGGTGCTGGCGGGCGTCGTGGCGCGCGGCGTGTTCATCCGCATGCCCTTTGTCGCGCCCCATGACCGCTGCATCCGTGTCAGCTGCGGCGACGCGGCCGCGCTGGCCGCCTTTGCCGCCGCCCTGCCCGGGGCGCTGGCCGACGCGCGGGGCTAGACGGCGCGGGGCCGCTCAGGCGGTCTCGGTGCTGTCGGTTTTGCCGGCGGGGCCGAGCGTGGGGCTGCGCCCCTCTTCCGCGCGGGCGGCACCCAGACGCGGGGCGATGCTGGCGCCCGGCAGGTCGGTCGCGACGGCCAGCGGTGCCGGCGCCGGCTGTGCGGGCGCCGGTGCCGGCAGCGGCGCGGCTTGCCCCGCCTGCGACGCCAGCGCGCGACGGAACACCAGCACGGTCTGATAGGTGGTGGTCTTGCCGGTCAGGCCGCTGCGTTCGTCGCAGGGCATGGTATCGGCGCGGACATAATCCCACCCCTCGCGCGCCAGTTCGTTCATCACCAGCGACAGCGCATGGGCAAAGCGGTCGGCAGTCGTCTTGACCCCCCGGGCCTTTTCACCCTTGCGGGGGGCCGGGATCACCTTGAATTCGTAAAGCTGCATCGCTGACTCCTGATATCGCGGCGGAGCATGCCCGATTCGGAATGTTTAATGAAGCGACCGGATGGTCGGGCCGGCGGCCTTTCGCCCGGGGGCGCAGGCCGCCGCGCGAATCACAGGCCGAGCTTCTGTGCCACCATGGCATTGACCACCGCCGGATCGGCCTTGCCGCCCGTGGCTTTCAGCACCTGACCGGTGAACCAGCCCGCCAGCTTGGCATTGACCTTGGCCTTTTCCACCTGGGCCGGGTTGGCCGCGATCAGATCGTCCAGCGCCTTTTCGATGGCGCCGGTATCGGTCACCGCCTTCATGCCGCGGGCCGCGGCCACCTCGGCGGGATCGCCGCCTTCGGTCCAGAGGATTTCAAACAGATCCTTGGCCATTTTCGAGGTGATCTCACCCTTGGCCAGCAGGTCGAGCATGCCGCCCAGCTGCGCCGCCGAAACCGGGCTGTCACCGATGGCGTGGCCTTCCTTGTTCAGCCGGCCGAACAGTTCGTTGATGACCCAGTTCGCCGCCGATTTGCCGTCGCGGCCCTGCGCCACGGCCTCGAAAAACGCGGCCGAATCCAGTTCGGCGGTCAGCACATTGGCGTCGTAATCGGTCAGGCCGAAATCGGCCATGAAGCGCGCCTTCTTGGCGTCGGGCAGTTCGGGCATGCGCGCGGCGATGTCATCGACCCAGGCCTGTTCGATTTCCAGCGGCAGCAGGTCCGGGCAAGGGAAATAGCGGTAGTCATGCGCCTCTTCCTTCGACCGCATCGACCGGGTTTCGCCTTTGTCGGGATCGTAAAGCCGGGTCTCCTGCACGATGGAACCGCCATCTTCCAGAATGGCAATCTGGCGCCGCGCCTCGTAATCAATCGCCGCCTGAATGAAGCGGAGCGAGTTCATGTTCTTGATCTCGCAGCGCGTGCCCAGATGCGAAAAATCCTGCGTTTCCTGATACTTCTCATATTGGCCGGGGCGGCAGACCGAGACGTTCACATCGGCCCGCAGGTTGCCGTTCTGCATGTTGCCGTCGCAGGTGCCCAGATAGCGCAGGATCTGGCGCAGCTTCGACACATAGGCCGCCGCCTCCTCGGGGCCGCGAATGTCGGGGCGGCTGACGATCTCCATCAGGGCGACGCCGGTGCGGTTGAAATCGACGAAGGACATGTTCGGGTCCATGTCGTGAATCGACTTGCCGGCATCCTGTTCCAGATGGATGCGTTCGATCCGCACCAGCCGCGCCACGCCCGGCGCCATCTCGACCAGCACCTCGCCCTCGCCCACGATCGGGTGGTAAAGCTGGCTGATCTGATAGCCCTGCGGCAGGTCGGGGTAAAAGTAATTCTTGCGGTCGAAGGCCGAGCGCAGGTTGATCGCGGCCTTGAGCCCGAGGCCCGAGCGGACCGCCTGTTCCACGCAATATTCGTTGATCACCGGCAGCATGCCCGGCATGGCGCAATCGACAAAGCTGACATTGCTGTTGGGCTCTGCCCCCACGGCGGTGGAGGCGCCCGAGAACAGCTTGGCGTTGGAGGAAACCTGGGCGTGAATCTCCATCCCGATCACCAGTTCCCAGTCGTGTTTCGCCCCGGAAATCACCTTCGGTTTCGGCGCGTCATAGGTCAGGTCGAGCATCGGTTTCCCCTTGCAATCTTGCCCCCTTCATAGGCAGCGCCGCGCAGCGCGGCAAGGCGCTGCGGGCGGATTTTCGCGCATGAGACCACGCGAAACTTGCCAGATCGCCCTGCCCCCGGGCAAAAGACCCGAGGCGCGCAAGGCGGCGTGTCGCCATTACGGATGCAGCGATGCAGGGCAAACCGGGCAGGATCGTCGGCGGGATCATGGGCGCGATGGCGGCGCTTGTGCTGGCTGGCTGCACGACCGAAGCCGGAAAGATGGCGCAGGATCTGACCACGCCGCCCCCGATGCGGTGGGACAATCACCCCCAGGCCGCCGAATGGACCACCAATACCCTGATGGCCGTGGCCGAGGAAGACGATGCGCTGGCGCTGCGTGTGCCGGCCGATATCGGCACCTGGTGCCCGGGTTACGAAGATGCCAGCCTGATGGAACGGCGCGCCTTCTGGGCCGGGCTGATCTCGGCCGTGGGCAAGTATGAAAGCAGCTACAACCCGCGCGCGGCGGGTGGCGGCGGCAAATATATCGGCATCATGCAGATCTCGCCGCGTTCGGCCGCCAATTACGGCTGCGACGCGACCTCCAGCGCAGCACTCAAGAATGGCAGCGCCAATCTCGCCTGCGCGGTGGAGATGGTCGCGCATCATGTGGAGCGTGACGGCATGGCCGTGGGCGGCGGCAATCGTGGAATCGGGCGCGACTGGATGCCGTTCCGCAAGGCTGACAAACGCGCCGAGATGCGCGACTGGATCAGCCGCCAGAGCTATTGCCAGTAAGGCTCAGCGCAGGCGGAAGGCGCGGGCCAGTTCCTCCAGCGCGTCTTTCTGTTGCGGCGTGATCTGGCCAGTCGTCGATTCCGCCGCCACATCGCGCAACACCGCCATGCAGGGGTCAAAGCTGGCCGCCCCGCCCCCCAGCTTGACCAGCCGCTTCGCCAGCCGCGTGAATCCCGGCTGCGGCCCGCCGCATTCGGTCACCAGCCAGCGCCCTAGCAACTGTGCCTCTTGCGCGCGGTCGAAATCGTGGCCCAGATGGTGTTGCAGGCTGACCAGCAGCGCCGCCTGCTGTTCGCGCGACGGCAGGCCGCCCAGTTCCATGAAGGCCATGCCCAGCCCGGCAATCGCGACATCGGGTTCCTGAAGGCTGTCCACGGGGTGTTCGTCATGGCGGCGGCGAAAGCCGAAGCGACGCGCGGCGGAGAGCACATCGCCCGCCATATCCGCCAGTTCACCCGCGGCCTGCGCGGCATTGCGCGCCCGCAGGATCCAGAACACCACGGCCCCCGCGGCCGCCAGAAGCGCAAGGAAAACCGGCATCACACACCCTCCGAACCAGACCCTGACAGGGCTGACACAGGCGGCGCGTGCCGTCAATCCCGCAGGCGCTGCCTGCGGTTGCGCGCGGGCCGGTCCATCCCGGCCCGCGCGTGGGGTCAGTTGACCAGCGTCGCCTCGGTCGCGGCGCGCAGTTCGGCCTCGGTCACGCCATCGGCCAGTTCCACGATCTTCAGCCCGCCCGGCACCACATCCAGCACGCCCAGGTTGGAGATGATGCGATTGACCACCGCCTTGCCGGTCAGCGGCAGGGTGCAGGCCTTCAACACCTTGGATTCGCCGGCCTTGTTGGTGTGGTCCATCACCACCACCACGCGGCCGACACCGGCGACCAGATCCATGGCGCCGCCCATGCCCTTGACCAGCTTGCCGGGGATCATCCAGTTCGCCAGATCGCCCGCCTCCGACACTTCCATCGCGCCGAGGATCGCCATGGCGATCTTGCCGCCACGGATCATCGCAAAGCTTTGCGCGGAATCGAAATAGGCGGTCTGCGGCAATTCGGTGATGGTCTGCTTGCCGGCATTGATCAGGTCGGCATCCTCCTCGCCCTCAAGCGGAAAGGGGCCCATGCCCAGCATGCCGTTTTCCGATTGCAGCGTGACGTTCACCCCTTCGGGGATGTAGTTCGACACCAGCGTCGGAATGCCGATGCCCAGGTTGACATACCAGCCATCCTGAAGCTCTTGCGCGGCGCGGGCCGCCATCTGATTGCGATCCCACGGCATTAGACGGACTCCTTCTTGCGAACGGTGCGCTGTTCGATGCGCTTTTCGTGCGGCCCCTGGATCAGGCGATGCACATAGATGCCCGGCAGATGGATATGATCGGGGTCAAGGCTGCCCAGTGGCACGATTTCCTCGACCTCGGCCACGCAGATCTTGCCGCAGGTCGCCGCCGGCGCGTTGAAATTGCGCGCGGTCTTGCGGAAGACGAGGTTGCCCGACGGATCGGCCTTCCAGGCCTTGACGATCGACAGGTCGGCCACGATCCCGGTTTCCAGGATATAGGTGCGGCCGTTGAAGTCCTTGTGGTCCTTGCCCTCGGCGATCACGGTGCCAACCCCGGTCGCGGTGTAGAATCCCGGAATGCCCGCGCCGCCCGCGCGCATCCTTTCGGCCAGCGTGCCCTGCGGGTTGAATTCCAGCTCCAGCTCGCCCGAGAGATACTGGCGCATGAATTCCGCGTTCTCGCCGACATAGGACGAGATCATCTTGCGGATCTGCCGCGTCTTGAGCAGGATCCCAAGGCCGAAATCATCCACGCCGCAATTGTTCGAGGCGATGGTGATGTCCTTGGTGCCGGCATCGCGGATCGCATTGATCAGCAATTCGGGAATGCCGCAGAGGCCAAAGCCCCCTGCCGCAATCGTCATGCCATCGAACAGCACGCCCTCAAGCGCGGCCCGGGCATCGGGATAGGTCTTGCTCATGAATCCCCCTGCAAACTCTCCGCGACAAGTAGTGGCGGCAGGCGCGGCCCGAGTCAATCGCCGCGCCGCGGCGAAGCGCTCTGGCAGGCCGGGCGAAATTCCTATGCAACCGGCCCTTTTCCCGGCATGATTCAGGCCATGAATTACACGGCATTGATCATTCTGGCCTGCATCTTCATTCCGCTGGAGCGGCTTTTTCCCCAGCATCGCGGGCAGCCCATCCTGCGCAAGGGCTGGCTCAGCGATCTGGTCTATCTGCTGGTCAATGGCTGGATCGTGCGGTTCATGACACTGGCGGTCATCGCGGGGGTCATGGCGGGTTTCGGCATGGCCACGGGGGGCGAAAGCCTGACCGGCGCCGATCACTGGCCGCTGGCGGTGCAGGTGGTCGCGGTGACGGTGGTCGCCGATCTGGGCTATTACACCGCGCACCGGCTGTCGCATCATGTGCCGTTCTTGTGGCGGTTTCATTCGGTGCATCACAGCAGCGAACAGCTGGACTGGCTGGCTACCTATCGCGTGCATTTCATCGACCAGACCTTTACCAACTGCCTGTCGCTGCTGCCCGTCTTCTTTCTGGGTTTTTCGGTGCAGGCGGTGGCGATCTTCGCCCTGATCTATCAGGCGCAGGCGATGCTGATCCATTCCAATGTCCGGCTGCGTTTCGGGCCGCTGAAATGGGTCTTCGCCTCGCCGGAATATCACCATTGGCATCATGCCAACCGGCGCGAGGCCTATGATCGCAACTTTGCCGCGCAGCTGTCGATCATCGACCTGCTGGCGGGCACGATGTTCCTGCCGCGCGGCCAGCACCCCGACCGTTACGGGGTGGACGATCCGGTGCCGCCGCAATTTCACCAGCAATTGCTCTATCCGTTTCGCGCCGCCCCTGCCGCGCGTGCCCCTGCCGAGGACATGCCCCATGAACCTGAAGGCTGAAGACCGCCTGGGCCAGTTCGCCATGCTGGCCGTCTTCGCGCTGATCTGGCTGACGCAGATCCTGCGGCTGGCGCAGCTCTGGCTCATGCGGGACCATATTCCGTTCTGGGGGCTGGCGCTGGTGTCGCAGGTGCTGGCGACGCTGTTCGTGATGTTCGTGCTGCTGTTCACCCTGCGCCGTCTGCCCGCGCGCGATGCGGCAACCGGCCTCGCGCCGCGGCTGGTGGCGGTGCTGGGCACCTTTGTCATGATGGCGATGGTCGCGCTGCCGGTGGCCGAGACGCCGCCGGCGCTGCGGCTTGTCGCCACGTTGCTGGTGGTGGCGGGCACTGCGCTGTCGATCCATGTGTTGCGCGCGCTTGGCCGGTCTTTCGCGATCATGGCCACCTCGCGCGCGCTGGTCACGACCGGGCCTTATGGCGTGGTGCGCCACCCGCTTTATGGGGTGGAGCTGATCACCATGGCGGGCGTGATGCTGGGCAATCTGTCGATCTGGTCGGCGGGGCTGTTCCTGCTGTGGCTGGTGCTGCAAATCCGCCGCGCCGATTATGAGGAGGCGGTCTTGCGCGCGAGCTTTCCCGACTACGCCGATTACGCACGCCGCGTGCCGCGTTTCATCCCGCGCCTGGGCTGACGCGCCTCAGCGGTGCAGCATGGCGTAGGACAGAAACGCCATGGCATTGTGCTGGACAAAGTCGATCTGCACCCGGTCGCTGGCATCGCCGCGCCGGAACTGGCCGCGCCGGAACCACCGCAGTTGCAGCGCAAGGTTCATCCGCAGCGTCGCGTCGATCCGCGCGATCTGCTCGGCATCGAAGAACCGCCCCGGATGGCGCCGGTCGAGCCAGAGAAACCGCGCCAGTGCCTCGGACCGGCAGGCGATCGGGGTGGATTCGCGGCGGTCGCGATAGGCGGTGTCGGTGGTGATCGCGGTCAACAGATCGGCGAGATAGGCCCGGCCGAGCGTGTCGGGCACCAGCCCCGCATCGCAGGCCGCGCAGGCGGCGTAGCCCATCCAGTGACTTTGCACCTCGATCCCGTAGCCGCGCCGCATCAGCGCCTCGGCCACCGGGGCGGTGCGGGCGGCGGGGGCGCCGGCGGCGATCAGGCCGAACAGCGCCTCGCCGGTGTAGTAATCGCTGTGAAAGCCGTCATCCAGGCCGCCATCGAACAGCCGCCGGTGATGGAAATCGCCGGCATCCGGCCCGGGCCGCTGCTGGGCCAATGCGTATTCCGACAGCGCCTCCATGCAGGGCGCCAGCGCCAGCGGCAGTTTCAGCCGTGGCAGGCCCGCGCTTTCCCGCGCCTCGGACAGCATCAGCAGCGCCAGCCCCACACCGCCCAGCTTCACCTTGCCCTTGGTCACCAGCGCCAGGCCCGGCGCCCAGTCGGGGGCCTGCATCCGCCGCCCGGCATAGCCGATGCCGGCCGCCAGCGCCCGCGCCTCGGTCTTGAGGAGCGGCAGTTCCAGCGCGTTCACCGCGCTGAGCATGAACCACAACGTCCCGCAATGGCGCAGCATGTTATAGCCCTCCAGCACCGCGGCGGGGTCATCCTCGGCATGGGCATAGACAAAGGCCCCGTCGGCCCCAAGCAGGCGGAACAGGTGCAAAAGCCCTTCGACCGCAACCGCCTGTGCAAGCTCGGGGGTCACCGCCTCGGGCGGCAGGGCGGGGATCAGGGGCGCTTGGGCGGCGGGCATGGTGTCAACTCGCATCGGGGAACTGCCCCCTGAATGTGCCGCCAGCGGGCCAAGGTCAAGCGCCGGCGCCATGGCGGGCACAGGTGATTGAAGGCGGGCGCGGCGGCTGCTAGGGATCGCATCGGGGCCGCTTGGAGGAATGGTAGACTCAAGGCACTTAAAATGCCTGGCTTTCGGGCGTGCGGGTTCGAGTCCCGCAGCGGCTACCACCCCGGACCAAGGCGCGCCGGCGCTTCACATTCGGGCCATTTCCGGCGCCAAGGCTTGCGCCCGCGCCCGTCCCGCGCCATGTCTTCGGTCCCACCACCGCGCAGCGCAGGAGCCGAGCATGACCTTTGACCATGATCTTTTCGTCATCGGGGGCGGCTCGGGCGGGGTGCGCGCGGCGCGGATCGCCGCCTCAGAGGGCAAGGCCCGCGTCGCATTGGCCGAGGAATACCGCATGGGCGGCACCTGCGTCATTCGCGGCTGCGTGCCGAAAAAGCTGATGGTCTATGCCAGCGAATATCCCGGCCTGATCGAGGATGCCCGCGCCTATGGCTGGAAGGTGGCTGATGGCAGCTTTGACTGGGGCCATTTCCGCGCCGCGCTCGACAAGGAACTGAACCGGCTGGAGGCCGCCTATCGCGGCGGGCTGACCAATGCCGGCGTGACGATCCATGACCAGCGCGCGCGGGTGGTCGATGCGCATACGGTCGAACTGGCCGACGGGCAGCGCTTCCGCGCCAAGCACATCCTGATCGCGACCGGCGGCCGCCCCTTCGTGCCGCATTTCCCCGGGTCGGATCTGGCGGTCACCTCGAACGAGATCTTTCGGATGGACGCCCTGCCCTCGCGCGTGCTGGTGGTGGGCGGCGGCTATATCGCCTCGGAATTCGCCTGTATCCTGAACGGGTTGGGGGTGAACGTCACCCAATCCTATCGCAGCGAACAGATCCTGCGCGGCTTTGACGACGAATGCCGCAGCCATATCGCCGATGCGATGCGCGCCTCAGGCATCGACATCCGCCTGCACAGCATCGTCACCGGCCTGCGCAAGACCGGAACCGGCATCCTTGCCAGCTTTGCCGAAGGGCATGAGGCGGAATATGATCTGGTGCTTTATGCCACCGGCCGCGTGCCCAACAGCGACGGTCTGGGGCTGGAGGAAGCGGGCGTGCGTCTGGGCGCGCGGGGCGAGATCACGGTCGATGACCACAGCCAGACCTCGGTCCCGTCGATCTTTGCCGTGGGCGATGTGACCGACCGCATCAACCTGACCCCCGTCGCCATCCGCGAGGGGCATGCCTTTGCCGATACCGTGTTCAAGGGCCGGCCCCGGCAGGCCGATCACGATCTGGTCGCCTCCGCCGTGTTCACCCAGCCGGAATTCGGCACGGTCGGCCTCTCCGAAGAGGCTGCCCGCGCGCAAGAGGCGATCGAGGTCTATACCGCGCGCTTTCGCCCGATGCAGACCCTGTTCGCCGGGCGCGAGGATCGGGTGCTGATGAAGCTGGTGGTCAGCCAGTCCAGCCGCAAGGTGCTGGGCTGCCACATCGTCGGCCCGGCTGCGGGCGAGATGATCCAGCTTGCCGCCATCGCGGTGAAGATGGGCGCCACGAAAGAGGATTTCGACCGCACCGTCGCCGTGCATCCCACCATGTCCGAAGAACTGGTGACGATGCGCACACCCACCCGTCGCGACTGACGGCCCCGCACCGGCGGTGCCGCCGATGCGCCGCTGGTCAAACCTGCCGCGCCATGTCGTATTTCGCCTGCCCTCGGCGCGGAAACCCGGCATAGTCGGGCCGAACAGGGAGTCTCAGATGTTTCTTTCGGTTTTCGACATGTTCAAGGTCGGGATCGGCCCGTCCTCCTCGCATACGATGGGGCCGATGGTGGCGGCGGCGCGGTTTCTCGACCGGCTGCGCGCCAGCCCCTTCCATGCCCATGGGCTGCGCGCGTCGCTGCATGGCAGCCTGGCCTTTACCGGCGTCGGCCATGCGACCGACCGCGCCACGATCCTCGGCCTGGCAGGCTTCGAACCGGCCAGCTATGACCACGAAAAGGCCGAGACCGCGCTGGCCGAGATCAGCGCCACCCGGACGGTGACGCCGCCGGGGCTCGGGCCGCTGCGCTTTGACCCCAAGGCTGACATGCTGTTCGATTTCGGCCCCGCCCTGCCCGGCCATGCCAATGGCATGATCCTGCGCGCGCTCGATTCCGAAGGCGACGTGATCCTGGAGGAAACCTATTACTCCATCGGTGGCGGCTTCGTGCTGACCGCGGCCGAACTCGCCGCCGGCGAAAAGGCGGCATCGGGCCCCAAGGTGCCCTACCCGTTTGAAAGCGCGGCACAGATGCTCGACATGGCGCGCGCCTCGGGCCTGTCGATCGCGGCGATGAAACGCGCCAACGAACTGGCGGTGCGCAGCAAGGCCGATCTGGAAACCGGGCTTGACCGGATCTGGGCGGTGATGGAGGCCTGCATCGACCGCGGCATGGCGGGCGAAGGCATCCTGCCCGGCGGGCTCAAGGTGCGCCGCCGCGCGCGCGGCATCCATCAGGCGCTGCTGGCCGAACGCGGGCTGAACATGACGGCGCCGCACACGATCAATGACTGGATGTCGCTTTATGCCATGGCGGTGAACGAGGAAAACGCCGCCGGCGGGCAGGTCGTGACCGCGCCCACCAATGGCGCGGCCGGGGTGCTGCCGGCGACGATCCGCTACTGGCTCGATCATGTGCCGGGCGCCAGCCGCAGCCAGATCGGGGATTTCCTGCTGACCGCCGCCGCGATCGGTGGGCTGTGCAAGCATAATGCCAGCATCTCGGGCGCCGAATGCGGCTGCCAGGCCGAGGTGGGCAGCGCCGCCGCCATGTCGGCCGCCGGGCTTTGCGCCGTGCTGGGGGGCACGCCGGAACAGGTGGAAAACGCCGCCGAGATCGCGCTGGAACATCACCTCGGCATGACCTGCGATCCGGTCAAGGGGCTGGTGCAGGTGCCCTGCATCGAACGCAACGGGCTGGGCGCGATCAAGGCGGTTTCGGCCGCCAGCCTTGCGCTGCGCGGCGACGGGGTGCATCTGGTCAGCCTCGACGCCTGCATCGAGACGATGCGCCAGACCGGCCATGACATGCACGAGAAATACAAGGAAACCTCGCTGGGCGGGCTGGCGGTCAACGTCCCCAACTGCTGAGGTCTGCTTTTCCCGGATACTCTTGGGCGGCGCGACAGGCGGCGGGGGCAGGCAGCCCCGCCGCCCCGGCAGCGACAGGATCTGCCGCTTTCGGACGCGAAAACCGCAGCCCCGACCGGCATCCTCGTCCGAGAATAGGAGCGCGCGATGCCCCATGACCGCCCCCTGATGGGTGCCCTCTTGATGATTGCCTTCTGCGTGCTGGCGCCGCTGCTGGATGTCTGCGCCAAGCTCGCGGCGGCCGAACTGCCGGTCGGGCAGATCACGCTGGCGCGGTTTGTCGTGCAGGTGGCGCTGATGCTGCCGGTCGCGGCGGTGCTGCGCGACTGGGGGCACCTCACGCCGCGCCTGATCGGGTTGATCGGGCTGCGCGCGGTGTTCCTCGTCCTTTCGACCTACTGTTTCATCGCGGGCATCGCGGTGATGCCGATCGCCGATGCGCTGGCCATCGTCTTTGTCGAACCCTTCATCCTCTTGCTGCTGGGCTATCTGCTGTTTGGCGATGCGGTCGGGCCGCGGCGGATCATCGCCTCGGTCATCGGCTTTGCCGGGGCGCTGCTGGTGATCCAGCCAGCCTTCGCGACCTTTGGCTATGTCACGCTGTTTCCGCTGGGCACGGCGTTCCTGTTCGCCTTCTACATGCTGGTGACCCGGGCCATGGCAAGCAGCCTGAACCCGGTGCCGATGCAGCTCCACACCGCCATTGCGGGCGTCGCGATCTGCGCGCCGGTCATCCTCTGGGCCGAGGGCAGCGGCCTGCCCGACCTCGATCCGGTCATGCCGCAGGGGGTGTTCTGGCTCTGGCTGTTCGGGGTGGGGTTCTGGGCCACGGTCAGCCATATGTGCATGACCTACGCGCTGAAATTCGCCACCGCCGCCGCCCTCGCACCGCTGCATTATTTTGAGATCGTGATCGCCGTCGCCCTTGGCTATCTGGTCTTCGGCGATTTCCCCAATGCGCTGACCTGGGCGGGGATCGTGGTCATCACCGCCTCGGGTCTTTATGTCATCTGGCGCGAAAGGGCGCTTGCACGGCTGGCCGCGTCAGCGCCCGGATCGCCGCATCCAGCCGCGCAGCCGGCAGAATGACCAGAACGCCGGGGCGGTCGAAATCCAGCCGCACCCGCGCTTCGCTCACCCGGTTGGAGGTGCCGATCCGCCCCATGGGCGACAGGGTCAGCCCGTCGATCGGCCATTCCAGACCGACACTCCGCCCCGTCACCTCGGCCAGCGGATAGAGCGACAGCCGGTCGCCCGGGCGCAGATGCAGGTCAAGCCGGGGCGGCGCGGCAAGGATCACATCCTCCGGCCCCATCAGCAGCACCGGCGCGCCCCCCGCCGCCTGATGCCGCATCAGCCCGGACAGCACCGCCAGCCCGTGATCGGCCCGCCCGCCCAGACAGCCCGGCGCCAGCACCAGCCGCGCGCCCGCCCCCCGCAGCGCCAGTAGCGCCTTGTCGAAATCGGTGGTTTCCTGCTCTGCCACCGCATGCAGCCGCGCCGCCCCCAGCCGGGCGCGTGCCGCGTCGGAAATCGAATCGAGATCGCCCACCACCGCCGCCGGCTCCACCCCAAGCGCCAGCGCGCGGTCCGCGCCGCCATCCGCCGCGACCAGCACCGGCGCGCGTTTCAGCGCCCGGCGCAGTTCCAACCGGCGCAGCGGCCCGCCCGCGACCAGCGTGACAGCGGCGCCGGCATCGACAATCGGCTGATTCATGCGGATACTGTTCCTGAATTAAGGCAAGGCGCCGGGTTGCGGGCCATAATCAATCCTTCAAATTACCCCTATCTGTCCACGGAATTGAACCTTGAGGCGGTAAAGTGGCATCATGGTTTGTAGAAGGCGAAACATCCGATGATCGGAGCCAGTAAAATCCTCACGGTCTCCTACGGGACGTTCTCCTGTACCCTGGAGGGGTTTGACGACCCGTTCAACACGATGAAGGCCATCGCGGAATATTTCCGCGACCTGGCGGCGGAGGATCGCTATTTCGGCGCCGAGCCGCCGACCCCCGATGCCGCCATGCTTCACCGTATTGCCGAGCGCGAGATTCAGCGCCGGGTCGAGGCCAAGATTCAGGAAAACGGCGTGATCCTGCGCGCGGCGGATATTCCGGCGGTCGAATCGCGCGATGCGGCGCCGGTTCCGGCCCCGGCCCCTGCCCCTGCCGCGCCGGTGGCCGAGGTCGCTATGCCCGAGGCCCCCGCCGCCGCGCCGGTTTCGGCACAGGATCAGAGCGTGGCGGAAAAGCTGTCGCGCATCCGTTCGGCGGTGGCGCGGTCGCAAACCTCCACGATCACCCCGGCCGCCGCCGTGCCGCCCGCCCCTGCCTTTGAATCCGCCGCCTTCGACTATGTCGAAGATGCCGATGACGTGGCCCCGCTGCCGGCGCCCGCCGCCCTGTCCGACTTTGCGGAGGATGATCTGGCGGCCGATCTGGCCACGGATCTGGCAGAGGAAGATTTCACCGCCGAGCCGGAAGCCGCCTTTGACAGCACCGATGACGGCGCGATGCTGGCGCATCTGGCCGCCGCCGAGGCCACTTATGGCGGTCTGGCCCCTGAACCGGCCGAGACGCTGCCCGCCGATATGATCGAGGATCTGCCGGAGGATCTCGCCGAAGATTTCGCCGAGGAAGTGGCCGAGGATTTCGCGGATGAGCTGGCGCATGCCACCCCCGACGATCTCGCGGCCAGCTTCGCGGAACCCGAGGTCACCTTCGATGACGAGGACGATCTGACCGGGCTGCTCTCGACCCTGGCCGCCGAAACCGCGGCCAAGGCCGAGGAGGCCGCTGCCGCGCCGGTGCCCGCCGAAGAAGGGTTCGACGCCGAAGACCTGACCGAAGACATGGCCGAGGATATGGCCGAGGATATGGCCGATGTGACTTTCCGCTTTGATGACGCCGAGCCGATCGCCGAGGCCGAGGTCGAAGCCACGCTACCCGAAGCCGAGCCCGTCGCCGAAGCTCCCGCCCAGCCCGTGCGCCCCGAAGCGCAGGACCGGCTGGAGCGCGCCCGCGCCCGGGTGATCCGCATCCGCCGCGCCCCCGCGCCCGAGGCCGAGACCGCCGAACTGGCTGGCGACACGCCTGCCGCCCCGGCGCTGACCCCCGAGGCCGAGGCCGATCTGATCCGCGAACTGGCCGAGGTGCAGGCCGAAGCCAAGCTCGCCCCGCCGGCCGAGGGCGCCGCCGCGCGCCCCGTCCGTCCGACCCGGCCGGTGCGCCCGGTGCGCCCCAACCGCCCCGTCACGCCGCCCTCGGCCGCCGACACCAATGACGCCGCCGTCTCGCGCCTGCTGGAAGAAACCAATTCGCAACTGGCCGGCCCGGAAAACCGCCGCCGCCTGGCCGCGATCCAGCATCTGAAGGCCGCCGTGGCCGCGACCGTCGCCGAACGCCGCGCTGGTGCCGCCAAGCCGGTCAGCGAGGCCGAGCGTCTTGACCCCTATCGCGAAGACCTGTCGCAGATCGTGCATCCCAAGGCTGACGCCCCCGCCCCGGCCAGCCCGCGCCCGACGCCGCTGGTGCTGGTCTCGGAACAGCGGGTCGATCGGTCCGCCGCCGCCTCGGTCACGCCGATCCGGCCGCAGCGCGTGGCGGCCGCGACCGCCGTCGCCGCCGCCTTCGATCCGCAGGATCTGGAGGAGGACGAAGACGATATTGTTGCCGGAGAGGCCGAGGATGACAGCGCCGACGAGGACGAAAACATGTTCTCCGACAGCGGCGATTTCTCGGAATTCGCCGAACGGCTGGGCGCTCAGGGCCTGCCCGCGCTGCTGGAGGCCGCCGCCGCCTATGCCGCCTGCGTCGAAGGCCGGCCGCATTTCTCGCGGCCGCAGATCATGCGCCAGATCGCAGCCTTGCAGGAAACCACCGGCAGCAGCCGCGAGGACAGCCTGCGCAGCTTTGGCTCGCTGTTGCGCGACGGGCGGATCGTGAAGGTCCGCCGCGGGCAATATGCACTGAGCGAGGGCTCGCATGTGCTGGCCGAGGCGCGCAAGATCGTCGGCTGACCCGCAAGGGATACAGAGCCGGGTTGCAGGGCTGCCACTCTCCCCGGACGGAAAAGGCGGAAGGTCACCCTTCCGCCTTTGCCATTTCCGGGATCAGTCGCTTTCGGGCGGGGCGTCCGGGTCGGGCTGGCCCACCCCGCGGAACACCGCGCGAAAGGGCAAGGCCCACAGGAACCCCAACCCGACATAGATCAGCAGTTCCAGCCAGATCGGCGGGCGGTCCAGCGCGCCCATGATCCCCCAGGCCAGCACGACATAAAGCGGCAGGCCCAGCAACAAGATCACCAGCGCGAGGCGCTTGCGGGTGCGATAGCTCAGCGCCATGGCCGGTTCCTCCCCTGTCTCAATCCGCGAAAGGATCGGTGACCAGGATCGTGTCATCGCGCTCCGGGCTGGTCGAAAGCAGCGCGACCGGGCACTGGATCAGTTCCTCGACGCGGCGCACATATTTGATGGCCGCGGCCGGAAGCTCGGCCCAGCTGCGCGCGCCGGCGGTCGATTCGCTCCAGCCTTCCAGCTCTTCGTAGATCGGCTTGCAGCGCGCCTGCTGATCGGCGGCGGTCGGCAGATGGTCGATCACCGTGCCGTCCAGATCGTAGCCCACGCAGATCTTCAGCGTCTTGAAACCGTCCAGCACATCCAGCTTGGTCAGCGCGATGCCCGACACGCCCGAGGTGGCGCAGGTCTGGCGCACCAGCACGGCATCGAACCAGCCACAGCGGCGCTTGCGCCCGGTGACGGTGCCGAATTCATGGCCCCGCTCGCCCAGACGTTCGCCATCGGCATCGTCCAGCTCTGCCGGGAAGGGGCCCTCGCCCACGCGGGTCGTATAGGCCTTGACGATGCCCAGCACGAAGTCGATCGCCGTCGGCCCCAGGCCCACACCCGTTGCCGCCTGCCCCGCCAGGGTATTGGACGAGGTGACAAAGGGATAGGTGCCGAAATCGACGTCCAGAAGCGCGCCCTGCGCCCCTTCGAACAGGATGCGCTTGCCGGCACGACGCGCCTCGGTCAGCACCTTCCAGACCGGCGCGGCAAAGGGCAGAACCTGCCCGGCGATCTCGGTCAGGGCGGCGATCAGCCCGGCGCGGTCCACCGGCTCCAGGCCCAGACCCTTGCGCAGCGCGTCATGATGCGCCAGCAGACGGTCCACCCGGGTTTCCAGCGTCGCCGCATCGGCCAGATCGGCCACGCGGATGGCGCGGCGACCGACCTTGTCCTCATAGGCCGGGCCGATGCCGCGGCCGGTGGTGCCGATCTTGGCCACGCCCACGGCGCCCTCGCGGGCGCGGTCCAGTTCGCCATGCAGCGGCAGGATGAGCGAGGTGTTCTCGGCGATCATCAGATTGTCGGCGGTGATCTCCACACCCTGCGCGCGCAGCTTGGCGATCTCGGCCACCAGATGCCAGGGATCCAGCACCACGCCATTGCCGATCACGCTCAGCTTGCCACCGCGCACGATGCCCGAGGGCAGCAGCGACAGCTTGTAGACCTTGCCGTCGATGACGAGCGTATGGCCCGCGTTGTGACCGCCCTGAAAACGCGCGATCACATCGGCGCGTTCGCTGAGCCAGTCAACGATCTTGCCCTTCCCCTCGTCGCCCCATTGGGCGCCCACGACGACGACATTGGCCATGCCAGCAATCCTTCGGCAGAGTGAAACCCGCGACCGTATATAGAGAGAGGCCGCGCGATGACAGAGGAAAATCGCCGCATCGCCCCAAGCAATGCCGGGGCGGATACAAGGCAGGGGCGCTGGCCCCTTTGGCCTCTGGTTAATTCGCCCCGGGCTGTCTGGAAAAAGCGGGCACGAGGCGCTCTCCTCCCTATCTTCTTTTCTCAAATATCCCAGGCTTGGGAAGGCGCCGCAGGCTCAGAGTGGGGCAGACAGCCCCCCTTGCAGCGCCGCCAGCCCACGCCGCGCCGCCGCGCCCAGCACTTCGGGCGCGTGGCCGGAAAAGCCGATGACGAGGCCGGGGCGCGCGAGGCTGGGGCAATCGGGGCCGGCATACATCCCGCTCAGCGCACGGCAGCCAAGGCCTGCTGCGCGCAGGCGGGCGACAAGGGCGTGGTCATCGGTGCCGGGCGGCAGCGGCAGGGTCAGGTGCAGGCCCTGGTCCGGCGCCTTCGGCTGCGCTCCGCCATCCCGCAACGCGGCCACCAGCGCATCGCGTGCGGCAAGGCTGCGCAGTCGCGCGCGGCGCAGGTGGCGGGCAAAGCCGCCCTCGGCCAGAAACGCCGCCATGGCGGGTTCGATCAGCCCGGCCGGGGCGCGGTCGCTGCGCTGGCGCAGGGCCAGGACCGGGGCGATCAGCGCTTCGGGCAGCACGAGATAGCCCATGCGCAGCCCCGGCATCAGCGCCTTGGAAAAGGTGCCGGCATAGATCACGCGCCCGGCCCCATCCATCCCTTGCAGCGCCGCCAGCGGCGGGCCGGCATAGCGGAATTCGCTGTCATAATCATCCTCGATCACCCAGGCGCCAGCCCGCGCCGCCCAATCGAGCAGCGCAAGGCGGCGGCGCATCGACAGCACGACGCCCAGCGGAAACTGATGCGCCGGGGTGACATAGGCGGCGCGGGCGCCGGGGGCACGGGCGATGCCCGCCGCCACGTCCAGCCCCTCGGCATCGACCGGCACCGGGCAGAGCCGCTGATCCGCAAAGGCCGCGCGGGCCGACGGGTAGCCCGGATCCTCCATCCAGACCTGATCGCCCGGGGCCAGCACCGCCCGCGCGATCAGGTCAAGCGCGCCTTGCGTGCCCGCGGTCAGCACGATCCGGTCAGGGTCGAGCCGCAGCCCGCGCGCGACGCGCAGGTAATCGGCCAGCGCCGCGCGCAGGCCGGCATCGCCGCGCGGATCGGCATAGTGGAACAGCGCGGGCGCCGGACGGGCAAGCGTCCGGTTCACCAGCACCCGCAGCGCCGCAAGGCTGATCGGGTCGGGAAAGGCCAGGCCCAGATCGCCCGGCAGGTCACGCGCCTGCCAGGCCGCTGTGGCGGGCGGCG
>Ga0209053_1000677_pt1 | contig 20673 bp, 22 predicted proteins | sample EBPBio152010_DNA_FD_185864 | JGI IMG/M metagenome (GOLD analysis project Ga0209053, IMG submission 185864) | Wastewater treatment Type I Accumulibacter community from EBPR Bioreactor in Madison, WI, USA - Reactor 1_7/15/2010_ DNA (SPAdes)... | ecosystem: Engineered > Bioreactor > EBPR >... | reverse complement strand
CGGTCTCGATCCCCGGGGAACAGAACACCCTGCCGGCAGAGGTCACCGCCGCTGCCGCCAGCGCTGCCGGCATCCCTGCCCATGTCGCGACCTCTGTCGCGGCGGCGCTGCGCGACATTGCGCAGACCGACCCGCGCGCCCGCGTGCTGATCTGCGGCTCGCTCTACCTTGCCGGCACGATCCTGCGCGAAAACGGCTGATCCTGCGCAAACGGCGCCGACAGGACGCCTCCGGCGGGAGTATTTGGGCAAGAAACAAAGACCAGGCGGTTTTGCCCCTTGTTCAAATACTCATCTTGCCCCGAGGCAATCCGCGGCAGCGGATGCCGAGACAAAAGACGCGCGCGCCGCAAGGCGCGCTCCTTCTCATAAGCCCTGATTACGCCAGATGGGCGTGGAAATCCGCGACGACCTGCTCATAGACCGCGCGTTTGAACGGCACGATGGAGGCGATCATCTCCTCGGCCCGGCTCCATTGCCAGCGGTCGAATTCCGGGTGCTCGGTGGCGATGTTCACCTGATCGTCGCGGCCCAGATAGCGGAACAGGAACCATTTCTGCTTTTGCCCGCGATATTTGCCGCCCCAGACCTTGCCCAGCAATTCGGGCGGCAGATCATAGGTCACCCAATCCGCCGTCTTGCCGATGAATTCCACCAGATCCTCGGTCACGCCGGTTTCTTCCCACAATTCGCGCAGTGCGGCCTTGCGGGGCTTTTCGCCCTCGTCAATGCCGCCTTGCGGCATCTGCCAGGCGGGCAGGGTGCTGTCCTTGCGGTTGCCGGTGAAGATCAGGCCCCGGTCGTTGATCAGCATGACGCCGACGCAGGGGCGATAGGGCAGGGAGGCGGGGTCGGGATGGTTCATGCGCGGCTTCGGGGCCGGTTGCCCGGCCCCCCTTTCCATGTCAGTTCGCGGGCTTTTCCGCCGGGGCGGCGGGATCTGCCGCACCGGGAACGATCGCGGCGGCGCCCTTGAGGATATCGACCGCATAGGCCAACTGATAATCCTCGTCGCGGAGCTTGGCGGTTTCGGCCGCGCGTTCCTGTTCCTCGCGATATTGGCGCTTTTCGTCCTCGGTCATGCTGTCATTCGACAGCACGCCGCGCAGATCGGCCTCGGTGCGTGCCTTGGCCTCGGCCTCGGCCGCCGCGGCGGCGGCTTCGGTGCCTTCCTCGCCGGCCTTCTTGACCGGCTGGTTCACCACGATATCGGGCGAGATGCCAAGCGCCTGGATCGACCGGCCCGAGGGGGTGTAATAGCGCGCCGTGGTCAGCCGCATCGCGCCGTCGCCGCGCAGCGGGATGACCGACTGGACCGAGCCCTTGCCAAAGCTCTTGGTGCCCACCACGATGGCGCGGCGGTGGTCCTGAAGCGCGCCCGACACGATTTCAGAGGCGGAGGCCGAGCCGCCGTTGATCAGCACGACCATCGGCTTGCCTTGCAGCATGTCGCCGGCTTCGGCGTTGAAGCGTTCGCTGTCCTGCGGTTCGCGCCCGCGGGTCGAGACGATCTCGCCCTTGTCGAGGAAGGCGTCCGAGACCGAGATCGCCTGGGTCAGCAGCCCGCCCGGGTTGTTGCGCAGATCCAGCACCAGGCCGTTCACCTTGTCGATGCCGCCAAGTTCTTCCACCGCCTTCTTGAATTCCTCTTGCAGGCCCGGATAGGTCTGGTCGTTGAAGGTGGTCAGGCGCACCACGACGGTATTGCCCACCACGCGGCCCTTGGCGGCGGTCAGCTTGATCGTGTCGCGGATGATCGACACATCGAAGGGTTCCTCGGTGCCTTCGCGCGCCACGGTGATCACGATTTCCGACCCGACCTCGCCGCGCATCAGGTCCACCGCCTGATCCAGCGTCAGGCCCAGCACGCTTTCGCCATTCACATGGGTGATGAAGTCACCGGCCTGGATGCCGGCCTTGTCGGCGGGCGTGTCATCCATCGGCGAGACGACCTTGACGAAGCCCTGTTCCTGCGTGACCTCGATGCCGAGACCGCCGAACTGGCCACGGGTCTGCACCTGCATGTCGCTGAAATCGTCGGCCGCCATATAGCTGGAATGCGGATCAAGCGAGGTCAGCATGCCGTTGATGGCCGCCTCCATCAGCTTCTTGCTGTCCACTTCCTCGACATACTGGCCGCGGATGCGTTCGAAGATGTCGCCGAACAGGTCAAGCTGTTCATAGACGGAGGAGCTTTTCTGCGCTTCCTGGGCAATGAGCGGGCCCGCGACCTGGGTGGAAAGCAGAATCCCGGCCACCGTGCCGCCCAGGGCGGCCATCACATACTTCTTCATCGCCTCAGCATTCCTTCCCGTGGCATTTGCCGGTTTGGCCGGTTTCCCGCCCGTTCATCCTGTCATGGCACCTGCTGGCGTTCGGCCAGCGGCGCGGTTGTCGCGAACCAGGGCAGCGGGTCGATCGGCTCCCCCCCCTGGCGCAATTCCACATAGAGCGTCTCGGTGTCGCGCGCACCGCCGCCATCCTGCGCCGAAACCAGGAATTCCTCCATCCCCGGTTCGCCGCCGCCCATCAGGCCCAGCGGCGCGCCTTCGCCGACCACCTCGCCCACCTCGCCATAGACCGTCTCCAGCCCGGCGAGAATGAGAAGATAGCCTGCGCCGGGTTCGAGGATGATCACGTTTCCGAAATCGAGCAAGGGGCCACGATAGCGGATGGTGCCGGGCCAGGGCGCGGTGACCAGCGCCTGTTTGCGGGTGGCCAGCACCATGCCGGGGCGGCGCACGCCGGCGCCGTCGGCCTCGTCCGGGCGGCGCAGCAGGGTGCCTTGCACGGGCAGTTGCAGCTTGCCATGGCCAAAGCCGAAATCCTCGATCCCCTCGATCTCGATATCGTTCAGGGCCAGCCCGGCGGCAAAGGCATCCAGCGTATCGGCGCTTTCCAGCAGGCCCTTCAGCACCTCCGGGTCTTCGGTGATCCGTTTGGGCAGGTCGGTGCGGTCCGATATCGCCTGGCTCAGCGCGGTGCGGGCGGCCTGGGCCACGCGCAGCCCTTCGGCCAGGGTCTTGCCGGCCGAGGTCTGAAGCGCGCGCAGGTCGCGCACCTCTTGCAACTGGCGGCGCAGATCCTCGGCCTCGGCCTGAAGGGCAGGGGTCACATCGGCGATCATGATGCCCGACCGCACCGTGCCCAGCGGCCCCGAAGGGTGCAGCATCAAGAGCGGCGCAGGGTCGGATTCAAGCTGGCTCAGCACGCCCACAAGTTGCGCCACGCGGTCACGCTTGGCCTGAAACTGCAACAGCAGCGTCGCTTCGCGGATCGAGGCCTGGCGCAGGCTTTCACGCAGTGCGGTCAGGCCCTGTTCATAGGCGCTGATCGTCTGGGTCAGGGCGCGGACGCGGTCCTTGGCCTCGCGCGCCTTGTCCAGCGCGGTGACCGCCTTTTGCAGGCTGACCGCGGCCTGTTGGGCCTGTTCGGCCACCGTCACGGCGCCGCCAGCCCCCGGCAGGGCCAGCGCGAAAATCAGGGCAAGGGCAAGCAGGCGCAGCATCAGGAGATCAGGCTTTTCCCGGTCATTTCCGCGGGTTGCGGCAGGTTCATCAACTGAAGCACCGTCGGCGCCAGATCCGACAGCCGGCCACCGTCGCGCAGCCGGGCACCCGCCGGGCCGCCGACCAGAATGACCGGCACCAGATTGGTGGTATGGGCGGTATGCGGCCCGCCGGTGACCGGGTCCACCATCACCTCGCAATTGCCGTGATCGGCGGTGACGATCATCGCGCCGCCCGCCTTCTCCAGCGCGGCCAGCGCCTGACCCAGCCCCTCATCGACCGCCTCGCAGGCCTTCATCGCGGCCTCCAGGCTGCCGGTATGGCCGACCATGTCGGGATTGGCAAAGTTCACCACGATCAGGTCATAGCCCTTTTCGATCGCCGCCACGAGCTGGGCCGCGACCTCGGGTTCGCTCATCTCGGGTTGCAGGTCATAGGTCGCGACCTTGGGCGACAGCGGCATGAACCGGTCCTCGCCCGCCGAGGGCGCCTCGCGCCCGCCATTCAGAAAGAAGGTGACATGGGGGTATTTCTCGGTCTCGGCCAGACGAAACTGGGTGCGGCCCTGCTTGGCCACCCATTCGCCCAGCGTGTTCACGATATCCTGCTTGGGATAGCAGGTGGTCATGAACCCGTTGTGATCCCTGGAATAATCCACCATGCCCAGCATGGCCGCCCAGACGGGGCGGGCGCTGGCGTCAAAGCCGGCAAAGCCGGGCTGGCCAAGCGCGAGCAGAATTTCGCGCGCCCGGTCAGCGCGGAAGTTCAGGCAGAAAAACCCGTCGCCATCGCGCGCGCCGGCATAATCGCCGATCACGGTGGGGGCGATGAATTCATCGGTCTCGCCGCGCTGATAAGCCATGTCCACCGCGCGATTGGCATCCGCCGCGGTTTCGCCCTTTGCCGCGACCATGGCGTCAAAGGCGCGTTGCACGCGCTCCCACCGATTGTCGCGATCCATCGCCCAGTACCGGCCGATCACCGTGCCGACCCGCGCGCCAGCCGGCAGGGCCTCGGTCAGTTCGCGCATGAAGCTGACCGAGGAAGAGGGCGGCACGTCGCGCCCGTCGGTGATCGCATGCAGCACGACCGGCACGCCCGCGCCCGCAATCACCCGGCAGGCGGCCAGCACATGCTGGATATGGCCATGCACCCCGCCATCGGAAATCACGCCCATCAGATGCGCCGTGCCGCCGGTTTCACGCATCTTCGCAATGAAATCCGTCAGTTGCGGGTTGATGTTGAAGCTACCATCCTCGATCGCGAGGTCGATCTGGCCCAGATCCATCGCCACCACGCGCCCGGCGCCGATATTGGTATGGCCCACCTCGGAATTGCCCATCTGGCCGCTGGGCAGCCCGACATCGGGGCCATGCGTGATCAGGAGGTTATGCGGGCACTCCGCCCAGATCCGGTCGAAATTCGGGGTCTGCGCCAGGGCGGGGGCATTCGCGGTCCGGTCCTCCCGATAGCCCCAGCCATCCAGAATGCACAGAACGACGGGTTTCGGGGTGGTCATGCGCGGCCCTTTCCTTGCTTTGCAGGGGTTTTACGCCGGGCCGGGCGGCTGTGCAACGGGAAGGCGCGGCGCCTTTGCCTTCAGGCCCGGTGATAGGGGGCGCCGGCCAGGATCGAAGCCGCGCGATACAATTGTTCGGTCAGCATGACCCGCACCAGCATATGCGGCCAGACCATGCGCCCGAAGCTGATCGAGGCATCGGCGCGGGCGCGCAGCCCCGGCGCGACGCCATCGGCCCCGCCGATCACAAAGGCCACGTCCTGCCGCCCGCCATCGCGCCATTTCGCCAGCATATCGGCGAATTCCGGGCTGGAAAGCAGCTTGCCGCGTTCGTCCAGCGTCACCAGCAACGCGCCAGAGGGCAGCGCACGTTCCAGCAGCGCGGCCTCGGCCTCCATGCCGCCGCCCTTGCGGTCTTCGACCTCATGTTCATGAAACGGGCCGAGCGCCAGCGCCCGGCCCGTGCGGTCGAACCGCGTCACATAATCGTCGATCAGGTCGCGCTCGGGGCCGGCACGCAGCCGCCCCACGGCGCAAAGATGCACCCGCATGTCAGGCCTTGGCGCCGCCGCGTTGCTGGTCGGCGGGCAGCCACATCTTTTCAAGCTGGTAGAATTCGCGCACTTCGGGGCGGAAGACATGGACGATGACATCGGCCGTGTCGATCAGCACCCAGTCGCCGGTTTCCTTGCCCTCGATCTTGCTCAGGCGGCCGAATTCCTGCTTCAGCCGGTCCACCAGCTTTTCCGAGATGGCCGCGACCTGCCGCGACGACCGGCCCGAGCAGATGACCATGTAATCGGCCATGTCCGACCGGCCGCGCAGGTCGATCTGCACGATGTCTTCGGCCTTGTCATCCTCCAGCGAGGCGATGATGCGGGCCAGAAGCACTTCGCTAGTGGGATCCGCGTCGGTCATGCGCGCGGCCCTCGGTCCGACCGGAAGCCCGGTCGCAGGATCAGAATGAGACAGGACATCGTCCTCCAGATAGCGCGCCAAACGCCCCGGCGCCGGGGTCATGCGAAAAGGTAGCACCGAAGCCCGCGCGACTCAATCCGCGCGGGGCAGGGGCCGGCGCTTACAGGTATCGTGCGCTCAGGGCAAGGGCTTGTCGGTGCAGGGGGTGAGGGTCGCCATCGCCTCTGGGCCGATCAGGGCCACGATCGGCGTCGGGCGCAAAAGCGGCTGGAATTCCGCATCGGCGGCAAGGCGGATCAGCACGGCGCCTTGCGCCTCGGCCGGCAAGGGGCCGCCGGTCAGGCAGGCATCCAGCGCGGCGGCCAGTATCCCGTGGGTCTGGCCATCCTGTGGCCAGGCGGCCATCGCCGATTGCGCGGCGCGCATCCGCGCGGCCCCCTCGGGCGAAAGGCCATAGGAGAGCAGGGTCGCGCCGTCGGGCCGGGGCAGGTCGGGCGCGGGGCGTGTCGTCAGCAGGAAGCTTTCCGCGACCTCATGCCCGGGACGGGTCGCCTTCATCTCCAGCCTGGCGCCATCGGGCCGAGGCATCAACCCGGGGGGCAGGATCAGGGCCAGTTCGATCTCTGCCGGATCGGCACTGAGCGGGTCGAGGCTGCGCAGATCAAGCAAGGTGGACGGCACGAGGCTGGAGCAGGCCGGCAACAGAAAGGCCAGGGCCAGGGCATGGTGCGCGCGTCGGACCATGGAGCGGAAGGGGGACATGTCGAATCTCCTTTGACAGATAATAATTATTGTTTTACATAAAAATTATTGTGCAAGGAGAAAATCATGCCGCCCCATGCCCTGCGTCTGGCCCGCTTGCTGAAATGGGTTGCGACCCTGTTGCTGGCCGTGTTGCCGCTTGTGGTCATTCAGGCCGGGTGGCGGGGCGCGCAGGCGCCCGGATGGCTTGTCACCGCCTTTCCCGGCCTGCCGCAAGGCACGGTTCTGAGCGGGACGAAATCGACACTTGTCCTTGCGGTCGGCGCGCTGGCGCTTGGGCCGATGCTGGCCGCGCTGTGGCAGATGCGCGGGCTTTTCGCGCATTATGCGAAGGGCGAGGTGCTGACACCGGCCTCGGCCCGGCGGATCCTGGCGATCGGGCTCTGGCTCGCGGTGCTGGCGGCGATCCAGATCCTGTTGCCCAGCGTGCAAAGGCTTGTCCTGACCTGGGACAACCCGCCCGGCAGCCGCGAGGTGTCGATTGCGCTGACCTCGGAAATGCTCTGGCTGGCGCTGGCGGCGGGCTTGCTCGTGACGATCGGCTGGGCCATGCACGAGGCCGCGCGCGTGGCAGAGGAGAACCGGGGCTTTGTCTGAGCTGGAAATCGTGGTGCGGCTGGATGTGATGCTGGCGCGGCGCAAGATGCGGTCGCGCGAACTGGCAGAACGGATCGGCATCACCGAGGCCAATCTGAGCCTGCTGAAATCCGGCAAGGTCAAGGGTATCCGCTTCGAGACACTGGCCGCGATCTGCGCGGTGCTGGACTGCCAGCCCGGCGATCTGCTGGAGGCGGTGCGGGTGCCGGGCGTGGCGCAGAGTTGACTTGCCTTGCAAGGGGATTCGGGCGTATTGAACGGCGCATGCACGGGTTCATCTATTTCAACATCACCGATCACGCGCGGCTTCCGGCCCGCTTTTTCGGCATGACCCGCACCATCCTCGCGCGGCTTTGACGCCGGGGGCGATTTTTCGACGAAAAATCGCATCCCGAAAGCCCGCAACCGCATTTCCCAGCCATCCCCATGATGAAGGTGAGAGCCATGACCGCTCCGCGCACGCTGTATGACAAGATCTGGGACGACCATGTCGTCCATCAGGCCGAAGACGGCACCTGCCTGCTCTATATCGACCGCCACCTGGTGCATGAAGTCACCAGCCCGCAGGCCTTTGAAGGGCTGCGCATGACCGGCCGCAAGGTCCGCGCCCCGGAAAAGACCATTGCCGTGCCGGATCACAACGTGCCCACCACCCCGGGCCGTGACACCCATATCGACAATGAGGAAAGCCGTATCCAGGTCGAGGCGCTCGACAAGAATGCCCGCGACTTTGGCATCAACTATTACCCGGTGTCGGATATCCGTCAGGGCATCGTGCATATCGTCGGGCCTGAACAGGGCTGGACGCTGCCCGGCATGACCGTGGTCTGCGGCGACAGCCACACCGCGACCCATGGCGCCTTCGGCTCGCTCGCGCATGGCATCGGCACCTCCGAGGTGGAGCATGTTCTGGCGACGCAAACGCTGATCCAGAAGAAATCCAAGAACATGAAGGTGGAGATCACCGGCAAGCTGCGCCCCGGTGTCACCGCCAAGGACATCACGCTGTCGGTCATTGGCGCCACCGGCACCGCCGGCGGCACCGGCTATGTCATCGAATATTGCGGCGAGGCGATCCGCGACCTGTCGATGGAAGGCCGCATGACCGTCTGCAACATGGCGATCGAGGGGGGCGCGCGCGCCGGTCTGATCGCGCCGGATGAAAAGACCTTTGAATATATCAAGGGCCGCCCCCACGCCCCGAAAGGCGCCGCCTGGGAAGCCGCGATGACCTATTGGAAATCGCTGTTCACCGATGAGGGCGCGCATTTCGACAAGGTGGTGGTGCTGAAGGGCGAAGACATCGCCCCGGTCGTGACCTGGGGCACCAGCCCCGAAGATGTGCTGCCGATCACCGGCACCGTGCCCGCGCCCGAAGACTTCACCGGCGGCAAGGTCGAGGCCGCGCGCCGGTCGCTGGAATATATGGGCCTGACCCCCGGCATGAAACTGTCGGACATCAAGATCGACACCGTGTTCATCGGTTCCTGCACCAATGGCCGGATCGAGGATCTGCGCGCCGCCGCCGCCATCCTGAAGGGCAAGAAGATCAAGCCGGGGATGCGCGCGATGGTGGTGCCGGGCTCGGGGCTCGTGCGCGCGCAGGCCGAGGAAGAAGGTCTGGCGCAGATCTTCATCGACGCGGGCTTTGAATGGCGTCTGGCGGGGTGTTCCATGTGCCTTGCCATGAACCCCGACCAGCTGTCGCCCGGCGAACGCTGCGCCGCGACCTCGAACCGCAATTTCGAGGGCCGTCAGGGCCGCGGCGGCCGCACCCACCTGCTTTCGCCCGCCATGGCGGCGGCGGCGGCGGTGACCGGCCACCTGACCGATGTGCGCGAGATGATGGCCGAGACGGTCTGAGGAGAAACGGCAATGGACAAGTTCACCACCATCACCGGGATCGCGGCGCCCATGCCGCTGGTCAATATCGACACCGACATGATCATCCCCAAGCAGTTCCTCAAGACCATCCAGCGGTCGGGCCTGGGCAAGAACCTGTTTGACGAGATGCGCTACACGCAGGACGGCGCCGAGATCGCCGATTTCGTGCTGAACCGCGAACCCTATCGCAAGGCCGAGATCATCGTTGCCGGCGACAATTTCGGCTGCGGCTCGTCGCGCGAACACGCGCCCTGGGCGCTCCTGGATTTCGGTATCCGCTGTGTGATCTCCACCAGCTTTGCCGACATCTTTTTCAACAACTGCTTCAAGAACGGCATCCTGCCGATCATGCTGCCGCAAGAGGCGGTCGCGGTGCTGATGGAGGACGCGCAGAAGGGCGGCAATGCCCGGATGATCGTCGATCTGGAGGCGCAGACCGTGACCACCTCGGAAGGGCAGAGCTTTGGCTTCGAGGTCGATCCCTTCCGCAAGCACTGCCTGCTGAACGGGTTGGACGATATCGGGCTGACGCTGGAAAAGGCCGCGAGCATCGACACGTTCGAGGCCAAGGCCGGCCTGCTGCGCCCCTGGGTCTGATGCGACGGGCCGCCTGGTGGCCCCGGTGGCATGAGCCACAAGATATAGGGCCGCCAAGGGTTTCAATCCCTTGGCGGCCTTTTTTCATCCGCAATTTGATGCAATCTGGCGACAGTTTCACCAAGGAAATGCCGCATTAACCAGGTCTTATCGTCTCCACCGTTGCGGCTGGGAACGAAAGAAGGCAAAACTTGGGCAAGATTGAGGCAGCCCGCCACAATGCGCGGGAAATCATCGGGAAAAGGGTCCGGCAAAGTATCGGATCCGCTCGGGTCGAGGAAGGCAAGGCAGTGGTCTCACGGCTGGCAGGCGCCGCCGCGCGCGCATTTTTCGTGATGGTGCTGGTCGCCACACCTTCGGTGCTGCTGCCCGGCACCGGGTCTGATGGCAAGCAGATGGTCGCGCTGGTCGCGCTGTTCGCCGGCGCGCTGACCTTTGCGGAATACAAGACGACCTATCCGGGGCTGGTGGAGTTTCGCGATGCGCCGCCCTTCAACCGGGTGCGGTTCCTGATCCTGTTCCTGACCGTCTTCCTGCTGACCGTGATCGAAAAGGCCCATGTCGCGCCGACCTCGCTGTCGCTCTTGATCAATGCGCTTGGCATCGTGGTGGGCAATGCGCTTGATTTTCCCTATTCGCCGGTGCGGCTGGCCAAGCTGATGCTGGCGGACGGCGCCTCCGAGGCGCAGATGGCGGCGGTGGCGACGGCGGCGGGCATGGCCTATCTGATCTCGCTCATCGGGCTGATGGTGTTCGTGCTGCTGCTCAAGCTGCGCGGCTGGCCGTCGCGCAATGGCGGCTTCAACGTCTGGGTGAACCTGCCGACCTTCGATCCCACGGCCAATGGCGATATCGTGCTGCGGCTGGAACGGGATGCGCGGCTGAACGCGGCGCTGGGTTTCCTGCTGCCCTTCCTCATCCCGGCCATCGTCAAGATCGGTTCGTCCGGGTTCGAGCCGCTGACGCTGACCTCTCCGCAAACCCTGATCTGGATGATGACGGCATGGTCCTTCCTTCCTTGCAGCCTGTTCATGCGCGGCATCGCCATGAGCAAGATCGCCGCGATGATCCGCGAGCGGCGGCGGACCGAAGGGGTCGAGGAAGGCTCGGATTACTTGCCGGCCTGATCCTGACGCTGATCGCGGCCGAGGCCGGGGCCGAGACGCTGCGCCTGGCCACCTGGAACGCCGATCTGACGCGGCAGGGGCCGGGGCTGCTGGTGCAGGATCTGCTGACCCCGGGGCATGAGGGCATCGCCGCCGTGGTGCAGGTGGTGCAGGCGCTGGATGCCGATCTGCTGTTGCTCACGGGGATGGATTTCGACACCGATCAGGTCGCGCTGACCGCCCTGGCCGACCGGCTGGCGGCGGCGGGGATCGCCTATCCCTATCGCATTGCGCTGGCGCCCAATGCCGGGCTGCCCACGGGGCTGGATCTCGATCGCAATGGCCGGCGGGGAGATGCGCGCGACGCCATGGGCTATGGCCGGTTTCAGGGTCAGGGCGGCATGGCGCTGCTGTCGCGCCTGCCGCTGGAGCCGGAGGCCGCACAGGATTTCACCGCCTTTCTCTGGGCCGATCTGCCCGGCGCGCTGCTGCCGCCCGACATGACCGAGGCCGAACGCGGCATGCAGCGGCTGTCTTCGGTCAATCACTGGCTGGTGCCGCTGCGCCTGCCTTCGGGGCGACGGCTGACGGTGATGGGCTTTGCCGCCACGCCGCCGGTCTTTGACGGGCCGGAAGATCGCAATGGCCGCCGCAACCATGACGAGACGGCCTTCTGGTTGCGGCTGCTGGACGGGGCCTTGCCCTTTGCCACGCCCGAGGCGCCTTTCGTGCTGCTGGGGGATGCCAATCTGGATCCGGTCGATGGCGACGGGCGGCCGGCGGCGCTGCGGGCCTTGCTGGCCGATGCGCGGTTGCAAGACCCGGCGCCGCGCAACGCGCTGCCGCGCCGCGATGACGGCCACAAGGGCGATCCCGCGCTGGATACCGCGGTCTATCCCGACGGGCCGGGCGGGCTGCGGGTCGATTACGTCCTGCCCTCGGCCGATCTGCGGGTGACCGGGGCGGGGCTTTTGTCGGCGGCGGACGGCCCCTTGGCCGGGGCGCTGGCCCGCGCCTCGCGTCACCTGCCGGTCTGGGTCGATATCGACCTGCCCTGACGGGGGAAACCCGTTGAAAACGCCCAAGCCCGCTTGACCCAACTGCCCCCACGGGCTAGGCCACCGCCCAGCCCATTCGCAGTTTCAAGGGAGCCTTTCCGTGGCCAATCCTTCCATCCTCATCCTCGCCGGCGACGGCATCGGCCCCGAAGTCATGGCCGAGGTGAAAAAGATCATCGGCTGGTATGACGCCAAGCGCGGCATCACCTTTGACGTGAGCGAAGATCTCGTCGGCGGCTGCGCCTATGACAAGCACGGCACGCCCCTGCACGACGACACCATGGCCAAGGCGCAAGAGGTGGATGCCGTGCTGCTGGGCGCCGTGGGCGGCCCGAAATATGACAACCTCGATTTCAGCGTGAAGCCCGAGCGCGGCCTGCTGCGCCTGCGCAAGGAAATGGACCTCTATTCCAACCTGCGCCCGGCCCAGTGCTTTGACGCGCTGGCCGATTTCTCCAGCCTCAAGAAAGAGGTCGTGGCCGGGCTCGATATCGTCATCGTGCGCGAACTGACCTCGGGCGTCTATTTCGGCGAGCCGCGCGGCATCTTCACCGAAGGCAATGAGCGCGTGGGCATCAACACCCAGCGGTATACCGAGTCGGAGATCGCCCGCGTCGCGCGGTCGGCCTTTGAACTGGCGCGGCGCCGGGGCAACAAGGTCTGCTCGATGGAGAAGGCCAATGTGATGGAATCGGGCATTCTGTGGCGCCAGGTCGTGCAGGAAATCCACGACAAGGAATACCCGGATGTCCAGCTTTCGCATATGTATGCGGATGCCGGCGCCATGCAGCTTTGCCGTTGGCCCAAGCAGTTCGACGTGATCGTGACCGACAACCTGTTCGGCGACCTGCTGTCGGATGCGGCCGCGATGCTGACGGGTTCCCTGGGGATGCTGCCCTCGGCCAGCCTCGGCGCGCCGATGGCCAATGGCCGCCCGAAGGCGCTGTATGAGCCGGTGCATGGTTCGGCCCCCGACATCGCCGGTCAGGGCAAGGCCAACCCGATCGCCTGCATCCTGTCCTTCGCCATGGCGCTGCGCTACAGCTTCGATCTGGGCGACGAGGCGACGCGCCTGGAACAGGCGGTCGAAAAGGTGCTGGCCGATGGTGTGCGCACCGCCGATCTGATGGGCCCCGAGGGCGGCACCCCGGTTTCGACCTCGGCCATGGGCGATGCGGTGATCGCCGCGCTGGATGCCAGCCTCTGACCGGGCCGAAAAGTCATTGGTAAGGCCCGCTTCGGCGGGCCTTTTCCATTGAGGGCGGGGCGAAATTTTGCGACAAGTGGTAGCGCAAACACCAGCCGCAGGTCCGCCGCATGAGCCCGAATGTCCAAGGCGCGCTTTTCGCGCTTCTCGCCTTTGGCATCTATGCCACACATGACGTGGTGGTGAAATTCCTGGGCGCGGATTACCACGCGATCCAGATCATCTTCTTTGCCGGTCTGCTCAGCTTTCCGCTGGTGACGATGATGCTGATGAAGGACGGGACCGAAGGCCATCTGCGCCCGGTTCATCCCTGGTGGACGGCGCTGCGCACCGTGTCCACCGTCATCACCGGCGTATCGGCCTTTTACGCCTTTTCGGTGCTGGAACTGGCGCAGACCTACGCCATCCTGTTTGCCGCGCCCCTGCTGATCACGGTGCTGGCGATCCCGGTCCTGGGCGAGAAGGTGGGGCTGCGGCGCGGTCTGGCCGTGGTCATCGGGCTGATCGGCGTGCTGATCGTGCTGCGCCCCGGGGCGGCGCCGCTCAGCCTTGGGCATCTGGCGGCGTTGACGGCGGCGATCTGTTCGTCGCTCGCCTCGGTGATCGTGCGCAAGATCGGGGCCGAAGAGCGCTCGGCCGTGCTGCTCCTTTATCCGATGGTGGCGAATTTCCTGGTGCTGGGCTGCGCCTTGCCCTTTGTCTATCGCCCGATGCCGGTCGCGCATCTGGGCATGCTGGGCATCATCGCGGCCTTCGGCTTTGTCGCCACGCTGCTGGTGATCGCCGCCTATCGCCGCGCCGAGGCTGTGATCGTCGCCCCGATGCAATATTCCCAGATGATCTGGGCGATCTTCTACGGCTACCTGATCTTTGACGAGACGCCCGACGAATGGACGATGATCGGCGCGGCGGTCATCATGGCTTCGGGCATCTATATCGTGCTGCGCGAGGGGCGGGCCAAGGTCTCGGAAAACCGCCCCGTGCTGGAATCGCGCTCGCGCCCGGAAACCGGGCTGATGCCGCGCATCTCGCTGCTGCTGCGCCGCCGGCCAGAGCGTCCGACACCCGGGCGCGATTAGCCAAAAGAAATCTGCCGGCCCCTCTTGCAAAGGCCGGCGGCAGCGGGTAATCCCCCGCTCACGGTCGGAGCGTAGCGCAGCCTGGTAGCGCACCTGCTTCGGGAGCAGGGGGTCGGAGGTTCGAATCCTCTCGCTCCGACCAGTTGAAAAAATCCCGAAAATCCCCCTGACAGCCAGCATGTTCCGCGTGATCGCACGGGGATTCCGCACTCGCCTAATCCGCGCGGCGGGCTTATAAGCGCCGCATCTCGCCGCCAACAGGAGTCGCCCATGCCCGCCGAGCTTTCGCCCATCGACAAGGCCAAATTCGTCGCTGCCCGCCGGGCGGTGGATTTCATCGAGGATGGCATGAAACTGGGCCTTGGCACCGGCTCCACCGCCGCCTGGATGGTGCGCTGCCTGGCCGAACGCATCCGCGAGGAAGGGCTGCGCGTGAAGGGCGTGCCGACCTCGACCCGCACCGCCGAACTGGCGCAGAGCCTGGGCGTGCCGGTCGTGTCGCTGGACGATGCGAAATGGCTGGATCTGACCATCGACGGCGCCGATGAATTCGACCCGCAACTGAACCTGATCAAGGGCGGCGGGGCGGCGCTCTTGCAGGAAAAGATCGTGGCGACGGCCAGCGACCAGATGATTGTCATCACCGATGCCGCGAAAGAGGTGGCGCAACTGGGCGCCTTTCCGCTGCCGGTCGAGGTGATTCCCTTCGGCTGGCAGACCACCAAGGCGCTGATCGAGGAAACGCTGGTCAGCATGGATGTGCTGGACCGCGACGTGACGCTGCGCATGAACGGCCAGGCGCCGCTGGTGACGGATGAGGCCAATTACATCGTGGACCTGCATCTCAAGCGCATCGGCAACCCGCGCCAGCTGGCGCTGGTGCTGAACCAGATCCCCGGTGTGGTGGAAAACGGGCTGTTCATCGACATCTGCGACAAGGTCATCATCGGCCACGGCGACGGTCGCGTGGTGACCCGCGACATCAATTCCGGCGAGACCTTCGACGAACAGATCGAATTCGCCGACAGCGACAACATCTTTGCCGATTTCTGATCGGGCCGCGCGGGGTGGGGGATGGTAGGCCCGGAGGGACTCGAACCCCCAACCAAGGCGTTATGAGCGCCCTGCTCTGACCATTGAGCTACAGGCCCGAACCTACTGCGCAACGCTTATGCGGCGCGGGGCGGGGGGTCAAGCGCGGGGCGTTGCCTGCGCGCCGTTTATCGTCTATGCGGTCGCCCGAGGATGCGGGCCGTCGCATCACCGTTCCGAAACCCAGCGGGAGCCGCCAGATGACCACGCCGAAGACAGGTTTGACCTATGCCGATGCGGGGGTGGATATCGACGCCGGGAACGCGCTGGTGGAGCGGATCAAGCCGGCGGCGAAACGCACCAACCGCGCCGGCACCATGTCGGGGCTTGGGGGCTTTGGCGCGCTGTTCGATCTGAAGGCGGCGGGCTACAACGACCCTATCCTGGTGGGCGCCACCGATGGCGTCGGCACCAAGCTGCGCATCGCCATCGACACCGGCAATGTCGATACGATCGGCATCGACCTTGTCGCGATGTGCGTGAACGATCTGGTCTGCCAGGGGGCGGAGCCGCTGTTCTTCCTCGATTATTTCGCGACCGGCAAGCTGGATGTCGATCAGGCCACCCGCATCATCGAGGGCATCGCCGAGGGCTGCGCGCGCTCCGGCTGCGCGCTGATCGGCGGTGAGACGGCCGAGATGCCGGGCATGTATCACAAGGGCGATTTCGATCTGGCCGGCTTTGCGGTCGGCGCGATGGAACGCGGCGCCGACCTGCCGCGTGGCGTGGGCGCGGGCGATGTGCTGCTGGGGCTGGCCTCGGACGGGGTGCATTCCAACGGCTACAGCTTTGTGCGCAAGGTCGTCGAACTCTCGGGCCTTGGCTGGGACGCGGCCTCGCCCTTCAGCGCGGGCGCGCTTGGCCAGGCGCTGCTGGCGCCGACGCGGCTTTATGTGAAACAGGCGCTGAAGGCCGTGCGGGCGGGCGGCGTGCATGCGCTGGCGCATATCACCGGCGGCGGCCTGACCGAAAACCCGCCGCGTGTCATTCCCGAGGGGCTGGCCTGCGAGATCGACCTTGACGCCTGGACCCTGCCGCCGGTCTTCCGCTGGCTGGCGGAAACCGCGGGCATGACCGAGCCGGAGCTGCTCAAGACCTTCAATTGCGGCATCGGCATGATGCTGGTCGTCGCCGCCGATCGCGCGGACGAGATCGAGGCGCTGCTGCGGGCCGAGGGCGAGACCGTCTGCCGCCTGGGCCGCGTGGTGCCGGGCGAGGGCGTGATCTACAAGGGCCGGCTGCTGTGAAACGGGTCGCCATCCTGATTTCCGGGGGTGGCTCCAACATGGTGGCGCTGCTGAACTCCATGACCGGGGATCATCCGGCGCGGCCGGTTCTGGTGGCGTCGAACGATCCGGGCGCCGGCGGGCTGGTCAAGGCGGCGGCGGCCGGGGTTGCGACCGCGGCGGTGGATCACCGCCCCTTCGGCAAGGATCGCGCCGGTTTCGAGGCGGAACTGGTGCAGCACCTTGAGGCGGCGGCGCCGGATATCCTGTGCCTAGCCGGGTTCATGCGGGTGCTGACGCCGGATTTCGTTCGTCGGTTCGAGGGGCGGATACTGAATATCCACCCTTCGCTGCTGCCGAAATATCCCGGCCTGCATACCCATCAGCGCGCCATCGACGCCGGCGATGCCGAGGCGGGCTGCACGGTGCATGAGGTGACGGCTGTGCTGGATGACGGGCCGCTGCTGGGCCAGGCGCGGGTGCCGGTGCTGCCGGGCGATACCGCGGACAGTCTGGCCGCCCGGGTGCTGGTGCAGGAACACCGGCTTTATCCTGCCGTGCTGCGCCGCTATGCGGCGGGCGACCGTCGGCCGGTCCTGCTGTAGCGCCGGGCGGGGCGGTGGCAGGGGGGCTGTCTGCCCCCCCACGGCCCTTCGGGCCTCCCCCCGAGGATATTTATGAACAGATGAAGGGGGCGGAAGCGCCCTTTTACGCGGGTTCAGCCGCGCGGGGCGTCGGGGCGGGTGAGGATCCAGCCGCCCATGGTCAGCAGGACCACCGCCTGCACCAGCAGGATTTCCCATCGCAGACCCAGCAGCAGGCTCAGCCCGAAAGCTAGCGCCATGGCCAGGATCGAGGCGCGTTTGGCCAGTGGCGGGATGGCGCCATATTGCCGCCAGTCGCGGATCGCCGGGCCGAAGATACGGTGATGCCAGAGCCAGTCATGCAGGCGCGGCGAGGATCGCGCAAAGCAGGCGGCGGCAAGGATCATGAAGGGCGTGGTGGGCAGCAGCGGCAGCACGATCCCGGCGAGGCCCAGCCCGACCGAGGCAAGGCCGGCGGCAAGCCAGAGCGGGCGCATCAGAAAAGGCCTTGCGGGTGCATCATGGCGCCACAGTAGCGCGCGGTCCGGGCTTGTCAAATCCGCGTCTCATCGGGGGTCATAGCCTGCGTCGAACGCTGCCCGCGCGGCTTCGACGGCGGGAATATTGTCGCGCGTCCAGCGGTATAGCGTGCGAAACGGCGGCAACAGCGTGCGGCCAAGCGCGCTCATTTCATATTCGACCGCGACGGGGGCCGTGGCGAGGACGCGGCGCGTGACCAGTCCGTTCCGCTCCAGCCGTCGCAGGGTCTGGCTCAGCGACTTTTGCGACACGCCTTCAAGGCTGCGGCGGATCGTGTTGAACCGTTGCGGACCGCCATCCAGCACGGTCAGGACCATCATCGACCATTTGTCGGCGATCTGGTCAAACAGCTCACGCGAGGGGCAGGTGGCAGAAAACTGCCGTGGTGTGCAGGTGGGCGTCGCGCTGTCCTTCATGGCGGTTACCTCCGGGTGACCTGGTGAATTAAAGGTGCCTCATTGACACCAGGTATCTGAAATATACCTAAGAGCGCAAGGTTTGAACAGGAGCAAGTGATGACTTCCACCGATGTGCTTTTCCGTCCCTTCACCATCAAGGGCGTGACGCTGGCCAACCGTATCGTGATGGCGCCGATGACCCGTGCCATGGCGGAGGGCGGCATTCCGGGCCAGAAGCAGGCCGACTATTATCGCCGGCGGGCCGAAGGGGGCGTCGGTCTCATCCTGTCCGAAGGCACGGTGATCGACCGGCCTGCCGCGCGCAACCTGCCGGGCATCCCGTTCTTTCACGGCCCCGGGCTGGAGGGCTGGAAGGGCGTGATCGACGCGGTGCATGCGGCGGGCGGCAAGATGGGGCCGCAGATCTGGCATACCGGCAGCACGCGCGGCGGCGCCTGGGAGCCGCAATCCCCGGTCGAAAGCCCCTCGGGCCTGATCGGACCGGGCAAACCGCGCGGCAAGACGATGAGCGAGGAGGATATCGCCGATACGATCGCGGCCTTTGCGGCTTCTGCCCGCGCGGCCAGGGATCTGGGCTTTGACGTGGTGGAACTGCACGGCGCGCATGGCTATCTGATCGACCAGTTCTTCTGGTCCGGCACCAATCTGCGCGAAGATCGCTGGGGCGGCGCGACGATCCGGGATCGCGCGCGGTTCGCGGCCGAAGTCGTTGCCGCCACCCGCGCGGCCATCGGCCCGGACCTGCCGCTCATCCTTCGGGTCAGCCAGTGGAAGCAGCAGGATTACGGCGTGAAGCTGGCCAATGATCCTGCCGAGCTGGAGGCGTGGCTGGGGCCGCTGGTCGCGGCGGGGGTCGATATCATTCATGCCTCGCAGCGCCGCTTCTGGGAGCCGGAGTTTCCGGCGCTTGACGGTGCCGAGGGGCTGAATTTCGCGGGCTGGGCCAAGAAGGTCACCGGCGCCCCGACGATTTCGGTCGGGTCGGTGGGCCTGTCCTCGGAATTCTTCGGCGCCTTTGCCGGCGAGGGATCGGGCGCGTCGCCGCTGACGGGTCTGCTGGCGCGGATGGAGCGTGAGGAATTCGACCTGATCGCGGTCGGACGGGCGCTGATCTCGGACCCGGACTGGGTGCGCCATGTGCGCGCGGGCAGTGATCTGAAAGGCTTTGATGCAGCCGATCTGGCCGAACTGGTGTGAAAACGCGCCCGGGGCGGGATTTTCCCGCCCCGCCGACGCGAAAAAGGTTTTCAGGCCGCAGGCTGGACCCTATAGCGAAAGGGCGGGATGCCCCCGTGAGCCAGAGAAAGACGCCGGATGCGGACCATCACCACGACCGAAGACCTTGCCGCCTATTGCGAGGTCGCCAAGACCCAGCCCTATGTCACCATCGACACCGAGTTCCTGCGCGAGCGGACCTATTGGTCCAAGCTCTGCCTGATCCAGATGGCGCTGCCGGGCAAGGAGGGCGAGGCGGTGCTGGTCGATCCGATCGAGGGCGCGGAAATGTCGCTCGCGCCGCTTTACGATCTGTTCCGCCATACCGGCACGGTCAAGGTCTTTCACGCGGCCCGGCAGGATCTGGAGATTTTCTTCGTGGAGGGCGGCGTCTTCCCGACCCCGCTGTTTGATACCCAGGTCGCCGCGATGGTCTGCGGCTATGGCGAACAGGTGGGTTACGAAACGCTGGTCAAGAAGATCGCGCGCGAAAGCCTCGACAAGACATCACGTTTCACCGACTGGTCGCGCCGCCCGCTGAGCGACGCGCAAAAGGAATATGCGCTGGCCGATGTGACGCATCTGCGCGTGGTCTATGAAAGCCTGTCGAAACAGATCCGCAAATCGGGGCGCGAGGCCTGGGTGGCCGAGGAGCTGACCCTGCTCACCGATCCCGAAACCTATACGATCCGGCCCGAAGAGGCCTGGCAGCGCGTCAAGACCCGCACCACCTCGGGGCGCTTTCTGGCCATGGTCAAGGCGCTGGCGCAGTTCCGCGAGGAATATGCCCAGAAGAACAACGTGCCACGGTCGCGCGTGATGAAGGATGATGCGTTGCTGGAGGTGGCCTCGACCCGCCCCACCAACCACGAGGAACTGGGCCGCTCGCGCCTCTTGCTGCGCGAAGGGCGGCGGGGCGACATCGCCGACGGGATCATCGCCGCGGTCAAGGCCGGGCTGGAGATGAAGCCCGAAGACATGCCCAAACCCGATCTGTCGCGCGAACAGTTGCAGGTCAATCCGGCGCTGGCCGATCTCTTGCGCGTGCTGCTCAAGGCCAAATCGGAAAGCCTGGGTGTTGCGGCCAAGCTGATCGCGGCGACGGCGGAACTTGATGCGATTGCCGCCGGCGAACGCGATCTGCCGGCACTGCGCGGCTGGCGGCAAGAGGCCTTCGGCGACGATGCGCTGCGTCTGTGCCGTGGTGAAATCGCGCTGACCGCCAAGGGCAATCTGGTGCAGGTGGTCGCCCTGCCGTGAACCTGCTGCACCGCCGGCACATCCTGGTCATGGGCGTGTCCGGCAGTGGCAAAAGCACCCTGGCCTCGGCCTTGGCAACGCGGCTCGGCTCTGCCTTCATCG
>Ga0209053_1000676_pt1 | contig 20704 bp, 21 predicted proteins | sample EBPBio152010_DNA_FD_185864 | JGI IMG/M metagenome (GOLD analysis project Ga0209053, IMG submission 185864) | Wastewater treatment Type I Accumulibacter community from EBPR Bioreactor in Madison, WI, USA - Reactor 1_7/15/2010_ DNA (SPAdes)... | ecosystem: Engineered > Bioreactor > EBPR >... | reverse complement strand
TCAGGTAGTTATAAACGAAATAGATGCTGATAATCCAGGTTCTGATAATAAAGAGTTCGTTGAGTTGAAATCTAGTTTGCCAAATTTTTCCTTAAATGGATATGTTATGGTTTTCTTTAACGGACAAACTGGAGCTGGAACTTTAAGTTACTATTCTCTAGATTTAGACGGATATACTACTGATGTTAACGGTATAATCCATTTTGGAAACTCTCAAGTTTCACCATCACCTAGAACACCTTATTTTCCCTTAAATACAATTCAGAATGGTCCCGATGTTATTGCTGTTTTTGCAGGAAATGATACTGATTATCCTTTAGACACACCTGCAAGTAATTTAAATTTGATTAGTGCCGCGGCATATTCTACTTCAACAACTTTTCCAACTACATTAATGAATCTATTTGGAATTACCATTTGTTCTATTGATAATCAGCCACTTGGTTCAACTTCAAACTCCGTTCAAAGAAAAAATGATGGTACTTATGAAGTAAAACCACCAACTCCAGGAGTAAATAATGATGGTAGTGGAATAATCTTTAATTATGTAACCACTTCGACTAGCCAAACTACTTTATCTGAAGGTCAAACACTAACTATTAATTTTTCTACATCTGCACCTGTTACTTCACAACCACTTGTAATTTCTTTTTCATTAAATAATGGTAGTTTCAATGCAAGTGATTTTTCGGGTTTAACTAGCGTAACTATTCCTGTAGGTTCTTCAACTGGATTGGCTACAATTCAGCTTCTTGATGATTCTTTGAATGAAGGTGATGAAGAATTGAAAGTAGTTTTAAATACACTTCCAGTAGATTATTATTTGAACAATAATGATTTAATAGTTAGAGTTAATGATATTAATTTTATTGTGTCACCTTTTGGAACTCCTTTGAATCCTACTTATGGAAACGTTACAAGTACTGCACCAAATGGTTACTATTCTTCATTAGAAGGACTTTCTGGTGCTGCTTTAAAACAAGCTATTCAAGATATTATTGCAAATCCATCGGTTGTTCATGCTCACAATTATGGTGATATTGAAACTATTTTGAAAGTTGCTGATCAAAATCCAGCCAATAGTAATCAAGTTTGGTTAATGTATGTTGAACAACCTCGTTCAAAATTAGATTTTCAGGATTCAAATAGTAATATTGGCAAATGGAATAGAGAACATATTTTTCCTCAATCTCGTGGCGGATTTCAAGATGGCACGTTAAGTTTTGCTGATGGCATAGATGTTTGGTTACCAACAAATGCTGACGATATTTTAGCAGGTCATGCAGATGCACATCATTTAAGAGCAGAGGATGGTCCAGAAAATAGTTTAAGAAGCAACAGAGATTATGGTTCAGATTATAATGGACCTACAGGAAATCTTGGAAGTTGGAAAGGCGATGTTGCACGTTCGTTATTTTATATGGCAGTTCGTTATAATGCACTGAGTTTAGTAAATGGAAATCCAGCTGATACTACTGTTGGGCAAATTGGAGATTTAGCTTCCTTGCTTCAATGGAATACTTCAGATCCAAGAGATGATTTTGAAATGAATCGCAATAATTACATTTATACTTGGCAAGTCAATAGAAATCCTTTTATTGATTATCCAAATTTGGCTGATTATATTTGGGGTGCAAATGCCGGACAACAATGGTTTTCAACGCTTTCAAATACAAATTTTGAAGAAAGTAGAGTTGTTATTTATCCAAATCCAAGTAAAGGAGAATTTACAATTTCAGGTTTATATTCTGAGTATTCTGTTGAAGTTTATAATAGTTTAGGTTCAAGAATATATGTATCTAAATTTGTTGGCGATAATCAAATTCAAACCAATTGGTCAAGCGGAATTTATTTTGCTAAAATAACTTCAGATTCCAAATCTGTTGTTAAGAAGATTATAGTGGAGTAATTATTGACAATTTTCCATTGAAAACAATTTGTATTCTTGCATTATGAATGATAATTTCACAAATGAATTTTTTGGTATAGGAATTCAAAACGGAAAGACACCCGAGAACCTTGGTGTTTTGTGGCGATCTGCTCAAAATTTGGGAGCAAGTTTTATTTTTACTATTGGAAATAGATATGCCAAACAAGCTTCTGATACTCATAATGCTGTGAAATCTATGCCTTACTTTCATTATGAAGATTTTGAGGACTTCTTTAAAAATTTACCTAAAGGAGCAAGACTTGTTGGTGTAGAATTAGATGAAAATGCCGAAGATTTAGAAACATTTCATCATCCAAGGCGATGTGTCTATTTATTAGGTGCTGAAGATAATGGACTAAGTAAACAAGCAATTGAAAAATGTCATTTTTTGGTAAAATTTAAATCAGAGAAAAGTTTAAATGTTTCAGTTGCAGGGAGTATAGTCCTTTATGATAGAGGAATCAATAAACCAAGATCATAAAAATAAATTTTCAACTTAGACTTACTATTTTCCGATACAAAAGTTTGCGAAAATATTCCCTAAAAGTTCATCATTTGTAACTTCACCAGTTATTTCTCCAAAATAATATAAGGCTTGTTTAATATCGATTGCCATTAAATCTGAAGGAATTCCTGAACTCAAGCCAAATTTCACTTTTTGAATTTCTTCTAATGCTTTATGTAATGAGTCGTAATGTCTTGTGTTAGTTATGATTGTTTCGTTGTTTTTTAACGAACCAGTATTTACAAAAGATAGTAATTGATTTTTTAAATCTTCAATTCCAATTTTCTCTTTAGCAGAAATAAGCAAGATGTTTTCTATTTCAGATTTCAGAAGAACAATTTCATTCTCGGTTAATTTATCGGCTTTATTTCCGATGATGACTAATGGTTTCAATGGAAATTGATTTTTTATTTTTTCAATTTCAATTTTAAATTTAGAACTAGAAGTAACAAACTCGGTACTATCAAATAAATAAACAACCACTTGAGATTGCTCTATTTTTTCAAAAGTCTTTTTAATTCCAATACTTTCGACAATGTCTTTTGTTTCGCGAATTCCTGCTGTATCAATGAATCTAAAACCAATTCCATCGATAACTAATTCATCTTCAATAGTATCACGAGTAGTACCAGCAATGTCTGAAACTATAGCACGTTCTTCGTTTAATAAAGCATTTAAAAGTGTTGATTTTCCAACATTTGGTTCGCCAACAATAGCTACCGGAATTCCGTTTTTTATAACATTTCCAACTGCAAATGAATCGATTAATCGTTTTAAAACAAATTCAATTCTGTTTAGCAAATCATGAAATTGTGTTCTATCTGCAAATTCTACATCTTCTTCGGCAAAGTCTAATTCTAGTTCAATTAGCGATGCAAAATTTAATAATTCTTCTCTTAATTTGGCAATTTCATTACTAAATCCACCACGCATTTGTTGCATAGCTATTTGATGTGAAGCTTCATTATCAGATGAAATTAAATCGGCAACAGCTTCGGCTTGAGATAAATCTAATTTACCATTTAAAAAAGCTCGAAGTGTAAATTCTCCGGCTTGTGCCATTCGGCAACCTTTACGAAGTAATAGTTGAATAATTTGTTGTTGAATAAAAACAGAACCATGACACGAAATTTCAATTACATCTTCACCTGTGTAAGAATTTGGATTTTTGAAAATAGAAACTAAAACTTGATCATAAATTTTTGTTCCATCAACAATAGTTCCAAGATGAATTGTGTGTGTTTTTTGTTTGATTAAGTCTTTTCCAGAAACTGATTGAAATACATCTGATGCAATTGCAATGGCATTTTTCCCTGACATTCTAATAATGGCAACTGCTCCTGAACCAGAAGGTGTAGCTAATGCAACAATTGTATCATTGTAAATCATAATAGTTTTTTTGTTTTAAGATTGCAAAGATACCAATTTTAAAATTTTATAGCTATTTGTATTTCAATTGATTTTTTTAAACATTTTTTTGTGTTAAATAATTGTAAATATGATAGTTATCATGCTTTTTCGAATTTAATTAATGTAATTTTATACAAGATAACCAATACATTTAAAACAATGAAAAAGATTTTATTTCCAACCGATTTTTCTGAAGTGGCAAATAATGCTTTTGTTCACGCTTTGGGGTTAGCAAAATTAGTTCATGGTGAATTAATTTTATTGCATACTTACGAATTACCAATTGTTGATAATCAATTTGCACCACAAAATTATCAGGTACTTTTCGATTCATTGGAATTATCAAATTTTGAAAAATTTAAAGATGAAGTTCCAAAACTAAGAGCTATTGCAGAAGAAAATCATTTTGAAGATATAAAAATGTCCCATATGATTATGGATGGTGATTTAATGTACAACATCAAAGAAATTATTAAAAAAGACAAAATTGATTATGTTGTAATGGGAACGTCAGGAGCAACTGGATGGAAAGAAGCTTTTTTAGGAACAAATACTGGTGAAGCTATTGTAAATTTGAGCGTTCCTGTTTTAAGTATTCCAAAAGATTGTAAATACACCAAAATAGAAACTATTGGATTTACAACTCGTTATCGCGAAAAAGATAAAGAAGCTTTAAAACAAGTACTAAAAATAGCTAAATCAGCTGGAGGAAAAGTAAAATGCTTGTATGTAAAAACTAAAGCAACTGATAATACAGAAGCTACTTTTGATGATTGGAAAGAACAATTTAAAAACGATCCAGTAACTTTTTTTATACTTCCAAATGAAGATGTAAAAGAATCTATTTCAGATTTTATTACACATCAAGAAATTGATGTTTTGGCAATGCTGACTTATAAAAGAAGTTTTTTTGAATCATTGTTTTCTTCAAGTTTTACAGAAAAAATGTCTTACAATAGTGAAGTTCCTATATTAGCACTTCATCAATAAATATAAAAAAACCGCAAATCAAATTTTGAATTGCGGTTTTATATCTAAAAAAGATAATTATTTTTTTGCTGCTGTTGCCAAATCTTCAGGTTTTACAGCAATTGCTACACCAGGAAGTTTAATTGGCGCCGCAAGTTGTGCTAAAAAGCTTCCTTGAACTTCACCAGTTTTATAAGTGGTAAATCCAATTCTATACAATCCCATTACAATTGCTTTAGAAGGATTTGAAGTATCGCTTGTTATTCTCATAAGTGAGTTATATTTACTACCAGATGGTTGAGCTGGCATTTCACTTGAATCATCATTTGATTCAATAGTGTTCCATTTTGCTGTTTTAGCTTTGGTTGCAACATCTTCTAATTTAAGAATTCCTTCAGCTCTTTCTAAAGTTACCCAAGTATCAAAAAAGTTTGATGTATCAGAAGAATTTGCTGTAAAATCTGCAGAAACATAATCTTTATCAGATGGTTTTACGCTTTCAGGAGCTGGAGAAATCATTCTAATTCCAATTTCAGGTGCAGCTACAGGAATCCAAACATAAATGTAATACATCTTTTTACCACCTTTTACTTCATCTGGTTTAGAACCTGGTTTGATGTAACCAAAATAACTGGTTAAGTCTGTATAAGGAACTCTAATTTCTTTCCCCATTACTGATTTTTTACCTAAATCTGCACCAAATTTGTCTAATTTTTGACCATTTGCAATTGAAAACATACCAAGTGTAATCACGATTGCTAGTAAATTTTTCTTCATATTTTTGTTAGTTTTTGTTTTTCCTACTCTTATGGATTTTCGGAAACTCCGTTTATTGGTTTAAACAAATATATAAAAATAAAATAAAAAACCGTTTCTAATTTATTTAGAAACGGCTTTCGTCGGTTGGGTTAGTTAATTGTATGTTTAGTTGTTAAGCATCACAGGCATAACAAGCATTGTAACGGTTTCACCTTCATCTAATCCATCAACTGGAGTTAAAATTCCTGCGCGGTTTGGCATTGACATTTCCAATTGAATTTCGTCTGATTGTAAATTACTTAACATTTCTAGTAAGAAACGCGAGTTAAAACCAATTTGCATATCATCACCTTGATAATCACATGTCAATCTTTCTTCAGCTTTGTTTGAGTAATCAATATCTTCAGCAGAAATATTTAATTCAGCACCAGCAATTTTCAAACGAATTTGGTGTGTAGTTTTATTTGAGAAAATAGCCACACGACGAACTGAACTAAAGAATTGCGTTCTGTCAATCAATAATTTATTTGGGTTTTCTTTTGGAATAACTGCTTCATAATTTGGATATTTTCCATCAATTAATCTACAAGTTAATACATAGTTTTCAAAAGAGAACGTTGCATTAGCATCATTGTAATCAATTTTAACTTCAGCATCAGAAGCTCCTAAAATACTTTTCAAAATATTTAGAGGTTTCTTTGGCATAATAAAATCAGCAACTTGAGATGCTTTTACATCAGTACGAGCATATTTAACTAATTTGTGTGCATCAGTAGCAACAAATATTAATCCTTCTGGTGAGAATTGAAAGAAAACACCACTCATTACTGGACGTAAATCATCATTTCCTGCTGCAAAAATAGTTTTGCTAATAGCAGTTGCTAAAACTTCCGCAGGAACAAGAGTTGAAGATGGATCTTCTAATTGAACTGATTTTGGAAATTCTTCACCTGGAGCATAAGCAATTGCATATTTACCTGAATTAGAACTAATTTCGATAGTACTATTTTCTTCAACAGTGAAGGTTAATGGTTGCTCCGGAAATGTTTTTAGAATATCTAATAATAATTTTGCAGGAACAGCAACACTTCCTTTATCAGTCGACTCAATTTCTAATGTTGCCGACATAGTAGTTTCTAAATCGGAAGAAGAAACGGTTAACGCTTTTTTATCTAATTCAAATAAAAAGTTATCTAAAATTGGTAAGGTGTTGCTACTATTGATAACGCTACCTAAAACTTGTAGTTGTTTTAATAAATACGAGCTTGATACAATAAACTTCATCTTTTGTTATTTTTTACAAATATATCTTAAAGAAATAGAATTCAAAAAGATTTTTATTAACATTACTTACTATATTTTCTTTTTCTAAGGAAAGTAAACACTAAACCGAATACTGCTAAAATTACAATTGGAACTCCGACAGTTATGATTTGTGAAAATGTGTAATCCTCAGTTACTTTTTCTTTATCTAGAATTGGTAAGTCAACTTCTTTACTTCTAATGTTAATAAGTCCGTTATCGTCTAATAAATAATTCACGCAATTCATCATAAATTCTTTATTTGCATATAGATTGTTAGTCCATTTATCATAACCTAATTCTAACGGTTGGTAGTTTTTATCCAATTGATTCTTAACGACATCTCCATCAGAAACAATAATCATTTTATTTTCTTTTCCGATAGGAGTGAAGCTACTTTCTTTGAATGGCAATACACGATTTTCATAAACCGAATGAAATTTCCCTTCCATAAGTACAGCAACAGGAAGAATTCCTTTGCCAGTAAATTCCTTAAAATCAGGTTTTTCAGCAACTATATTTAAATTAATTTCTACTGGAGTTCCAACAGCTTTTGATAATTTGGTAGATGATAGTAAAACTGTTTTTTTAATATCATTTTTAAGAACTTCAATTGGATTTGTAAATTCAAATTTTAAAGCATCTAAATTGCTCACAATAGGATGTTTTGACTCAGAATATATTGCTGGAGAATATAACCAAGGAAATTGACTATATTGTGTTGCGCTACCTTGTTGACCTGTTGCTAATGAAATTGGTGTCGCTTGTAAATCTTTGACTAAATCTGGTTTAATTCGCACACCATATTTAAAGAACATATCGTTCAAGTTCAAATCTCTTGGATAAGCTAGATTTTCTCCAGTTTCCATCAAGCTGTCCATTTCCATATTGACTTGATCAACTAACCAAAGAGTTTTTCCACCATTCATGATAAATTGATCTAACACTTGTTTTTCTTGGTCAGTAAAAGCTTCAGTAGGTTTTGCAATAACTGCTAAATCATATTTTTTTAATGCTTTTAAGGTATTTCCGGCATCTTTTGCAACAGAATCTAATGTAAATGGTCCGATGTAATAATTTTCACGAACCGTTTTCAAGAAATCAGCAATAGATCTATCGTCTAATTCTCCGTTTCCTTTAATGATAGCAATTTTTTTCTCTTTTGTTTTTGTGATGGTATTAAATCCATTGGCAAAAGCATATTCTAAATGTTGTACCGAACTCACAACTTTTTCAGCAGTTGAAGCTCCTAACATATTTTTTAGCAAAGGTACTTTTGTACTTTTATTACCATAAGTAACAACTGCCCAAGGAAAAACTACTTCTTGTGTTTGTTTTCCTTTTTCGTCAAGTGTAACATTTAAAGGTGTTAAACCTCTTTCGTAAAACGATTGCATCACCGCTTCACGCTCATCTTCATTTTCTAAAGGATTTACAAATTGGAAGATAATATTTGAATTATATGCTTTAAATTCTTCTAATAATTGTTGGGTTTCAGTTTGTAGTTTTTTGAATTCTCCTGGAAAATTTCCTTCAAGAAAAACATCAACATACAATGGTTCTTTAACTTCTTTTATAATATTTAATGAAGTTTCTGAGAGTGTATAACGATTGTCAGCAGTTAAATCGAAACGTTTAAAGAAAAAGTTTCCTGCAAAATTTAATACAACTAAAATTGCAATAGTTGTAAGTAGCGCTTTTAAATTAGACTTCTTATTTTCCATTATGATTTTAGCGATTTTAATTTATAAACGGTCAATGATAAAAATGCAATGGTGATGCTTACAAAGTAAAGTACATCACGAGTATCAATAACACCACGACTCATACTTTTAAAGTGATAATCCATTCCGAAAAGTGCAATGATGTCTTCTATACTTTTAAATTGAGACGCTACACCTTGAAATCCAAAATAGAAAATAAAACACAAGAAAACCGAAACTATAAAAGCTACAATTTGATTTTCTGAAAGTGTAGATGTAAAAACTCCAATAGATGTATAAGCAGCAATTAGGAATAATAATCCAAAATAAGAACCCATTGTGCTTCCCATATCGATATTTCCTTCTGGCATTCCTAAACCATAAATCACGTAAACGTAGATGAATGTTGGAATGATAGCAATTACAATTAGTAAAAAAGCTCCAAAGAATTTTCCGCTAACGATTTCCCAAATAGAAATTGGTTTGGTCATTAAAAGTTCAATAGTTCCTTGCTTTTTCTCATCAGAAAAACTTCTCATGGTTACTGCAGGAATTAGGAAAATTAATATCCAAGGCGATAAGGTAAAAAACGGAGTTAAATCGGCAAAACCGCTATTTAAAATATTAAAATCGCCTTCAAAAACCCAAAGAAATAATCCGTTGAGCAATAAGAAAATGGCGATTACTAAATATCCAATGGGCGAACCAAAAAAGGATTTAATTTCTCTTAATAATATTGATTTCATATTTTGTCTGCCACGAAGGCGCTAAGTCACTAAGTTTTGTCTATTATCTCTATTCTATTTTCTATGTTCTTTACTCCAAAGAAACTAATTTATCTACACTCCAAGCTTCTGGTTTATCGTTGAACAGTTTTTTTGTAAAGGTCCAAACTTCATCAAATAATGCTGATTTTCTATAATTTTCTAAATCATCTTCGGTTTCCCAATAACTATAAGTAAAGAAAATGCTAGGATTATTTTTATCTTGATACAATTCAAGAAAACGATTTCCAGGCGAGTTTCGTATGTGGTTTTTCATTAATTCGAAATTTTCCAAAAATGCTGGAATATTTTCTTCGTGAAAGGACATTTTTACTATTCTAATGAACATAGTTAACTTTAATTAAAATTGATGGTAATAGCATCTCTGTATGTAATTCCGAGCAAACTTGCGGCCGTTGCAACTTTAGGATTACTTTTATACAATCCAATTTCTAGAAAACCAGCTTCATTGAAAATGGCTACTACATTTCCACTAATCGATGACAAAGGCCTTTTGTCAATGGCTTCTAAATCGGAATATTTTGCGAAAATACTTTTTATTTTTTTGCTTTTAAAATTTACTTCATAAGGTCTTCCTTTTGAAACATCTAAAAACATTTTTCTTGTGATATTGGTCACAGCATTTCCAAATCGGTCAAGATATACTATATAACCTTTTATAGAATTAGTATCGTCTGAAATCACAGGTTGTAATTCGGTTACTTCTTTCAAAGTCTTGATTTCTTTACCAATAACACTCAACGAACCACCTTTTGAAATGTGAATGGCTACAGTTAGCAAAACGTCCATATCAGTTGCTTCTGGCAAAAGCCTGTCGTGAATGTTGATTACAACCATTTTCTGAGGCTTGATTTTTTCAATTAGCATACTCAAAATCCCATTATCAGCAGCAATAAAAAAATGACCATTCCATTCTATGGCTATATGTTGGTTGTTTTCTCTTAATTCAATATCAATTCCGACAATATGCACTGTTCCTTTCGGAAAGCTATTGTATGCAGAACCAATAATATAACTTGCTTCACTAACGTTAAACGGATCAACATCATGCGAGATATCTACAATTTTTGCCTCGCTATCTTGCGATAAAATTTTCCCTTTCAAAGCACCTACAAAATGGTCTTTTAATCCGTAATCGGTAGTAAGGGTAATTATTGACATAAATTTGTTTATAACTATATGTTGAATTTAATCAAGTGGCTTGTTTAATTTCATTAAATTTGAAATGATTGCAAAGCTAATAATATTTAGCCAAAAACTAATTAAAAAACACTTCCATTTGAACGAACGTATCATTGAATTACACGACATCGCTCCAAAAGAATTTTGGGGTGCACAAGACACTCATCTTGAAACAATTAAGAAGTACTACCCGAAGTTAAAAATTGTGGCTCGTGGCACAACACTGAAGGCATTTGGCGAAAAAGACGAATTAGACGAATTTGAAAATCGTTTCAATCGATTGATGTTGCATTTTACTCGTTACAATAATATTGACACCAATGTTATTGATAGAGTAATTCAAAGCAATTCACAAGAAGAACAACGTATGCCCGATCATGAAAAAATTCTGGTGCATGGAATAGGAGGAAAGCTGATTAAAGCGATGACGCCTAACCAACATAAATTGGTTGAAAATGTTATGAAAAATGACATGGTTTTTGCCGTTGGTCCTGCTGGAACTGGTAAAACCTATACTGGTGTTGCTCTTGCAGTAAAAGCTTTGAAAGAGAAACAAGTGAAGCGAATCATTTTGACGCGTCCTGCGGTAGAAGCTGGTGAAAATTTAGGTTTTCTTCCTGGTGATATGAAAGAAAAATTGGACCCCTACATGCAACCATTATATGATGCTTTGCGCGATATGTTGCCTCCACAAACCTTGGAAGATTATATTTTGAAAGGAATTATCCAAATAGCACCGTTGGCTTTTATGCGTGGTAGAACTTTGGACAATGCTTTCGTAATTCTTGATGAAGCTCAAAATACAACACATTCGCAAATGAAAATGTTTCTTACGCGTATGGGTAAAAATGCTAAATTCATAATCACAGGTGATCCCGGACAAGTAGATTTACCTAGAAGAACAATTTCTGGATTAAAAGAAGCAATTTTAGTCTTAAAAGACATTGACGGAATTGGAATTATCTACCTTGATGACAAAGATATTGTAAGACATAGATTGGTGAAAAAAGTAATCGATGCTTACAAGAGTATTGAGAATCATGATTAATTTTTAATATTAGATTTTTGATATTAAATATTAGTTACAGTTAACAATATTTTGGTAAAAAAGCAATCAGAAAGCAAATATGGTTGATACTTTCTTATGTAAAAGAAAATTTAAAGTCTGGTTTTTTACTCCATCTCATTCTACATTAATTATTAGAAGTGAAAAACAATATGATGATGTTGATTATATTGTCAAATACGATGAGCCTGACTTAACTATCGATGTTGAATTTACAGACGTTAAATTTATATCGATACCACAATATTTTAATGAAATTAAAATAAAAAAAGCTGATAATAAATTTATTTTTAATGATAATGAAAATTGGTTTATTGAAGCTTTTTCATGTGTTGTCGGAAAAAGCAACTTTGAACTAAACGAAAATGTTTTCTCAGGTTTGAAATATACTGAGGTTATTGAAATTAAATAATTTAAACTAATGTAAACCATTTTTTACACTTGCTATTTTGTATTTGAGGAAAACTATAATGCTATTTTCAACGAAGATTATTTAGGTGTGTTTAGTTAAAGCTAGTAATAACAACAGACTCAAAGATTAATAACGATATGATTTAAAATGAAAGAATACTTCAAATATGCCAACGGATATGTAAACATTAACGATGAAAATTTATTTCTAACGAATTCAGGAAATTGGTCAGAAACTCATGATTTGTTGGAGAAATCACCTAAGTCTATCAGAAAGAATGATTTAAAATCCTTTAAAATGTATAGTTTTCCTTTTGTAATTATCTGCATTAGTTTGTTTATGATTACAAAATCTGAAAATGTTTTTTTTCCACTAACTTTTGCTGGTTTAGGTTTTGCTGCTTTTTTTTATTTAAAACGAGAAACAGGAAAGCGCTACAAAATTCCAATATCAAAAATTACTTCGTTTGAAATTTATGAAGAAAAAGTAAAAGTTTTATTCAGAAACGCTAATGATATTGATGATTTTGAGGAAATTTTTAAAGTAGAAACGAAAGGTTTAGCTATTTTGGAAGAGTTGAGTCGACAACTAAAAATCAATTAAATTTCGACAAAAACATTTATCATTTGGTTATTTGATTCAAAATGATATATTTGTTAAAATTATATTTTTCAAATAATCATTTATACGCAGCTTTATCAAAACAATACTTATTACTGGTACTTCTGGAGGTTTGGGCAAAGAAATTGCAATTCATTTTTCGAAAAAAAATTGGAACGTTATTGCTACAATGATTTGTATTTCAGAAGCTAATGTTTTTGAAGGTATTCCAAATATTAAAAGTTACGAACTCAATGTAACCTCTTCAGAAAGTATTGAAAAAGCTAAAAATGAAATTCTAAATGATTATAAATCTATAGATGTTATCATCAACAATGCAGGAATTGGTTACAGAAGTTTTGTAGAATTATCAGAAGATGCCAAAATTGACGCTATTGTAAATGTGAATTGGCTTGGAGTTGTTAAAGTTTGTCGTGCTTTTATTCCGCATTTTCGTGAACAAAAGAAAGGTCATTTTATCAACATTACTTCTATCGCTGGATTGGTGAATTTACCTCTTGGAAGTTTCTATCATCCAACAAAACAAGCCGTTGAAAGTTTTTCAGAATGTATGGCTTATGAACTTTTGGACTTCAACATTAGTGTTTCAACCGTTCAGTTTGGAAATACGCCATCCAATTTTCAGAAAAATGTTACTAAATGTGAGCAATCAACAATACAATCTTATGCAGAAATGATGCAAAGTATTGACGGAATCATGAACAGGAAAACCTGCGATAACCATGATTTGTCTGAAGCTATTCTAGATAAGTTGTATAAAATCGCTGAAAACCCTTCTAGAAGATTTAAAAAATATTCTATTGGTTTTGATGCTAATTTGATGAAATATTTGCGCAAATTTCTTGGTTATCGATTATTTGATAGATTGATAAGGAGATATGTTTTAAGCAAATAAATAATTGTATTTGTGTTTAAAAGAAACTATTTTTGCCAAACACAACAACACACAATTATAATGAATACAATAACTACAACTAATTTCAATTTTCCCAATCAAAAATCGGTTTATCGCGGTAAAGTAAGAGAAGTTTACAACATTAATGACGAACTTTTAGTCATGGTGGCAACCGATAGACTTTCTGCTTTTGATGTGGTTTTACCAAAAGGAATTCCGTATAAAGGTCAGATTTTAAATCAAATTGCAACAAAATTCATGGAGTTAACTTCAGATATTGTTCCAAATTGGTTAATTGCAACACCAGATCCAAATGTAGCAGTCGGACATTTATGCGAACCTTTTAAAGTAGAAATGGTAATTCGTGGTTATCTTTCGGGTCATGCAGCTCGTGAATATGCGCTTGGAAAACGAACCATTTGTGGTGTAACTATGGAAGAAGGTTTGAAAGAGAATGATAAATTCGGAACTCCAATAATTACACCAACAACCAAAGCAGACAATGGTTCACACGATGAAGATATTTCACGCGAAGCTATTTTATCCAACGGAATTGTTACTGAAGAAGATTATTTAGTTTTAGAAAAATATACGCGTGCATTATATCAAAGAGGAACTGAAATTGCAGCTAGTCGTGGATTGATTTTAGTTGATACAAAATATGAGTTTGGTAAAACTAAAGAAGGAAAAATCGTTTTGATTGACGAAATTCATACGCCAGATTCCTCACGATATTTTTATGCTGATGGTTATCAAGAGCGTCAAGATAGAGGAGAGGAACAAAAGCAATTATCTAAAGAGTTTGTGCGTCGTTGGTTAATCGAAAATGGTTTTCAAGGAAAAGAAGGTCAACAAATTCCAAACATGACTGACGAATATATCGAATCGGTTTCTGAACGTTACATTGAATTATATGAAAATATTTTAGGCGAAAAATTTGTCAAAGCTGATATTTCTGATATTAATGAAAGAATAGAAAAAAATGTTCTAAATTTTCTAAAATAATCATTTTCTAAGATAGAATTTAAGCCGTGTTTTTGACATGGCTTTTTTATTTTTTGTACCTTTGTGTAACAAAAATGGAAAACTATCGTCTTATTGTTATAAATCGTAAATAACTAGAAGTCATGAAAGTATAAAATTAATTAAAATCAGAATCATCTACTATGTAATACAAGGTATTATCTTTAAGAAATTACATAATCATCATCAATCATCAAAAAAATAAAAAAACAAATCACCATGAAAAAATCAATCATTTATTTAGGAATTTTATCGACAGTTTTAGTAAATACTTTGTCGGCAAACGAAATTATTTTAGACCAACAAAATATCGAAAATGATATTGTAAGAACGGAATCAAAATCAAATTTTAATTTAATTTCAAATTCAAAAATTGAAAAACCTGAAATAAAATTTGAATCGGAATCTAAAATCAAAGAATCAATTGCTGTAATTTCTTCAAATTATGTAAAATCAATAGAAGAAGTTATTGAAGAAAACAAAAAAATAACAGAAAGTCCAGAAGAAGAATATTTGCCATTAAATTTAGGTTTATCAATTGAGGAAATAATCAATTTGGATAATCAAATAATTGAAAGTACAATTTCAAATGAAGTTTATCCTTTAAATTTTGAAGTAATCAATAGTAAACAAGCTATAAACACTTATGAATTTAGAAGTAAAGATGCCTTGAAATCATAAAGAACTTGAATAAAAAAAAGTCCCAAAACTTAATTGTTTTTGGGACTTTTTTCATTTATAACTAACCTCTTAATTTCCTGAAATATCACCAGAACCAGCAACGTTTGAATCGATAATTTTAGGATTTCCTTTGTATTGAATATTTCCGCTTCCGGCTACTTTAGCAATAAGATTATTGGTGCAGTTAACTTCCAAACTTCCTGAACCGGCAACAGCTACATCTGCATTTTGGGAAACTAATTTATTACAATTCAAATCACCTGAACCTGCTGTTTTAGCTTCTAAATTTTCTGCTGTTCCTGAAAGTTTTAAGTTTCCAGAACCTGCCATTTTTGCTACAATATTTTTTGCATTAATTTCTAGAGTGCAATCACCAGAACCAGCCATTTTTGCTTCAAAATCGGTTGCGTTTATAGCATTTTTTGTAATCATATTTCCCGAACCTGCAAACGATATTTCGCTAATTTCTTCAAATGGAATTGTAATAGTGATGTCTTGTTTGTAGTTATAGCTTCTGTTTTTTTCAAAATACACTTTTAATTCGTTTCCAATTACTTCAGTAACAATGTGGCTTATAATGTTTTCATCGCCTTTTATGGTTATTGTTCCTTCTTTTCCAGAGACTAATTCAACATTGAATGAACCTCCTGTTGAAATTTTATCATAGGATTCTGTAGTTCTAGTAATTGTGGTTTGAACTCCATTTCCTTTTACTTTTTCTTTATCCCAATTTTGAGCACTTGCAATTGAAATGCTAATTAATGCTAATAATACTGTTAGTTTTCTCATTGTTATTTTGTTAAAAGTTGAACGCTTCCGTAATTTGTGGTTATACTTATTTTTGATTTTCCTTGACTAATATGATACGCTGTGTAAGATTTTGAAGTGTTTTTTTCTGATTTTAGGCTATATTTTAGTCCTACATTATCAACAAACGAACCATATTTTAGGCTTACATTGATGTCAAATGCATAGTCCGATGTACAAGTTATTTTAGAATTGGAATAATTTCCATTGATTGTAATGGCGTTGGTTTTATTTGAAGCAGAAAATTGAATATCACTATAATTTGAATTTGCAATTAATGAATTTCCAATTTCACCTAATTTCAGCGTAAGATAATTTCCATCAATGGCAATTTTTTGAACTGATTTTGAATTGATTTTGGTGTAATTTGATGATAGATTTAGAATTCCAACGTTTTGAAAATTAAATGTATTATAATTTCCATCAATGTTAATTTGATTTACTTTCTGGAAATCAACTTCTGAATACTGACTTTGTAAATTAATTTTATCAATAGAGTTTATGCTTGAATTTGGTGCATAGGCAATATTTATATTGTTAGTTTTATTATTAAATTGTCCTAAAATAATGCTTCCATACTTACATTCAATTGCAGAACTTCCATTGAGTTTGTCTACAGAAATGTTACCATATTTATTGTCCAAATCAATGCTTCCATTTCGTGGAATTTTTACCACATAATTTATTTCATAACTGATGTTATTGCCTTTCCATTCTTTAGTTGTGAAAATGGTTTCAGCTGAAACTTTACTCATTGTTGCAGCAAAATCAACATCAATTGTATTGATTCGTTCGTTAATTTTCTTTTCGTTATTTCCAGAAACTTTGATATTAACTTGAATGGATATTTTGTTTTCATCCCATAAATACACGTTTATATTTCCATAGGAATTGGTAATGTTTACTTGTGCATCATCGTTAACCGAATAGGTTTTGGAGATATTTTTTTCTTTATTGTAGGCGTGTTTTTCTTCAGACGCATATCCAAAAACTGGAAGTAATGCAACGAAAAAAAGTAAGTTATATATGTTTTTCATCTTCAATTTTATTTATTTTGTTAATGTCTTCAACCTGTTCTAAAACCGATTTTATAAAGGAAATTCGAGTTTGCATATTGGTTATCATAGCAAAGACTATCTGTTTGTTTTCACCATTTTTCGCAATTTCATCTTTCAGATTTTGATAATCTTTCTCAAGCGATTCCATTTCATTCATAGCATCATTAATCAATGCTTTGCTTTGCGGAGTTTCATTCTTTTTTAAAGTTGCCAACTCATTATTAATAACAGAGGAAAAATAATCGTGGGTTTCTTGTACTTGAGGTGAAAAGGCAACTTCTTCAGTTTGATTGTTGTTATAATTGAATAACAGAATTCCAAAGCCTAATAGGAGTGAAGCCGCAATAGACAATGGTAACCAATTGAATTTCTTCTTTTTTGGTTGTTGTTTCTTTAATTTATCAAGAAATCGCTTTTCGTGCCCAAGATTTGGTTCTTCAAAATCCCAATTGTTTTGGTTTTCAAAAAGTTGATTTAGATTATTGGTACTCATAATTCATTTAATTTTTTTCTTAAACTTTCTTTTGCTCGGCTCATCATCGTTCTACAGTTTTCATTGCTAATATTTAAAATGCTTGTAATTTCTTCCAAATCATAACCTTCAATAAAAAATAAGGTTAGAATGATTTTGTAATTTGATTTCAAACTTTGAATGGTTTTTAAAATACTTTCGGCTTTTAATTCAGAATAATTTTCTGTTTCCTCTTTATAATCGATAACGGCTACAGTTTCATCCAAACTCTCAAATTGGTATTTATTTGATTTTTTCAATTCGTTTATACTAGTATTGACAACAATCTTCTTTAACCAAGAACCAAATGTTACATTTCCACTAAAAGAATCTAACTTTGTAAATGCTTTCAAAAAACTTTCTTGCATAACGTCTTCAGCAAGATAAGAATCACCAACAATGCGATAGGACACATTAAACATAGCTCTATAATATTGATTATAAAGGGTCAGTTGTGCTTTTTCATTATTCTCTTTACAACGTTCTAGGAGAATAGCAATATCTAGATTTTGGTTTTTCAAATTGGTTGAATGGTTAATCTATACTAAAGACAAATCGATTTTTGGATTGTTACAGTTTTAAAATAAATTTTTATAAAAATAAAAAATCCGAATGATTAATTCGGATTTTCTATACATATATATAAGGAGAATTATTTAAAATAAGAGAAGTTGTGATTGTCTTCAATTTTCAACAAACTTTCATATATCAATTTAATTACATTTTCTACATCTTCACGATGAACCATTTCCACAGTAGTATGCATATAACGTAAAGAAAGCGAAATTAAAGCAGAAGCAACACCACCATTACTATAAGCAAAAGCATCAGTATCAGTCCCAGTAACGCGAGAAGTAGCATGTCTTTGAAAAGGAATTTTCTTCTCTTCAGCAGTAGTAACAATCAATTCACGAAGAATATTTTGTGTAGCTGGAGCATAAGCAATCACAGGACCTTTACCCATTTGTAAATCGCCTTCAATTTTCTTATCAATCATAGGAGTTGTAGTGTCATGACAAACATCAGTTACAATAGCCACATTCGGTTTGATGGTTTGAGTAATCATTTCAGCACCACGAAGCCCAATTTCTTCTTGGACAGCATTAACTATATACAATCCAAAAGGAAGTTTCTTTTTATTTTCTTTTAATAAACGTGCTACTTCTGCAATCATAAAACCACCCATTCTGTTATCAATGGCTCTACAAACAAATTTATTCTCGTTTAAAATCATAAACTCATCAGGATAAGTAATTACGCATCCAACATGAACCCCTAAATTTTCAACTTCTTCTTTGGTGGCACACCCACAATCAATAAAAATATTGTGTAAAGTTGCCGCTTCTTCTTTACCACGATTTCTCGTATGAATTGCAGGCCAACCAAAAACACCTTTTACAATCCCTTTTTTAGTATGAATATTAACTCGTTTTGATGGAGCAATTTGATGGTCTGATCCACCATTTCTAATTACATATATTAAACCATTATCAGTAATATAATTTACATACCAAGAAATCTCGTCAGAATGTCCTTCAATTACTACTCTAAATTTAGCATCTGGGTTTATAACTCCAACAGCACTTCCATAAGTATCAGTTATAAAAGTATCAACATAAGGTTTCAAATAATCCATCCATATTTTTTGTCCTTCAGATTCATAACCTGTTGGTGATGCATTATTCAAATATTTCTCCAAAAAGGAAATTGATGATTTTGTAAGTATCGATTTTGTTGCCATAAAATATTTTTTTGCTAAAATATAAATTTGGCACTACACTTGTTAAGGATATTCTATATTTTTACATTAAAATTAACAGCCATGTTTAAGTACCGATTATTAATAGTTATTTTTTTTGCTACCTATATTTCTAATGCTCAAGTTGAAAAAGATCCTGAGATAATAGAAAAAGACATTAACATTAAAGAAATTGATACATCTATTATTGATACTATATTATTAGATGAAGTAATTCTATCAAAAGACAAGTTAGATCCGGAAGCGCAAAAACAATTTTTATTACTTCAAAATAGAGTATATAAAGTATATCCATATGCAAAAATGGCTTCAGAAAGGCTTACTCAGATGAATAAAACCATGGATAAGCTAAAGTCAAAAAAAGAAAAAAAGAAATATTTTAAAATTGTAGAAGATTACCTAGACAACGAATTTAAAGAAAAACTTAAAAAATTATCTACAAAACAGGGTCAAATTTTAATTAAGCTTATACATCGTCAAACAGGTATATCAACTTTTGACCTTATTAAGGATTACAAAAGCGGATGGAAAGCTTTTTGGTCTAATAATACTGCCAGACTATTTAATATAAATCTAAAGCAAACCTACCAGCCATTCAAAAGCAATGAAGATTACCTAATAGAAACTATACTTTATAGGGCTTTTATTAATGGAAGACTCATCGAACAAAAATCTGCTAATCCTGTAGATATTGATGAATTGAATGATTATTGGCGAAACTTAGCTAAAGATTTAAATAAAAATAAAACTTAATATTTTTGAGCAGCGAACCATCAGCGCTTTCTTGCGGTCGGTATTCCTGCTTTTCGCGTTACAAGGTAACTGCTTCAATCAGGGCTAGGTTGTTTTTGTATTGAATAAATTTAGTATTTAGAAAGATGTTTTTGTTTACTTCAGTTGTTTTCTTTAGAGATTAAAAAAAAACTTTGTTTAACAACAATCACAAAACCAGTGTATTAAAAAATAGTTTCAAAAAAGGGTTTAAATAAGTTTGCGAGATTAAAAAAGATGGCTACTTTTGCACCCGCAATATGGCAGACGTTCTTTAACAAATACTGAAAAAAACTTTAAAAAAGATTTGCATGGAATAGATAAAGGTTTTACCTTTGCCCTCCGCAAAACGATGAAGTTTTTTAAAAGAATGAGCAAGGGGAAAAAGAAAAAAATATTTTTTTTCGATTTACTTGCGAGTTAAGAAAAAAGATGTACTTTTGCACCCGCTAAACGAGAGAATAGCGATTTAATCTGAACTTGTTTCAGATACAAAAAAGAATGACACGTTCATAGACATATTGAATTGACAGCCGTCTCGTTTTAAACGAGACA
>Ga0209053_1000669_pt1 | contig 20913 bp, 16 predicted proteins | sample EBPBio152010_DNA_FD_185864 | JGI IMG/M metagenome (GOLD analysis project Ga0209053, IMG submission 185864) | Wastewater treatment Type I Accumulibacter community from EBPR Bioreactor in Madison, WI, USA - Reactor 1_7/15/2010_ DNA (SPAdes)... | ecosystem: Engineered > Bioreactor > EBPR >... | reverse complement strand
GCCGTGGCCCATCTGGTTCATCACGTGGTGCGTCATGTGGCAGTGCATCGCCCAGTCGCCGGGAGCGTCGGCGACGAACTCGACGGTCCGCGTCGCGCCGACGGGCACGAGCGCCGTCGTCTCGGGCCACTGCGCGCCCGCCGGGACGGGCCCGCCGTCGGTCGCGACCGTCCGCCACGCGTGGCCGTGGACGTGGATCGGGTGGTGGTCCATCGGCCCGAGGTTGCCGAAGCGGATCCGCACCCGGTCGCCCAGCCCGACCACGAGCGGGTCCGTGCCGGGAAACGCGCGGCCGTTGAACGTGAGCACGTTGAAGTCGGTCATCTCGTTGGGGTCCGGCCGGCTCGTGCCGGGGCGAACGGCCCACTCGTGGAGCATCATCGCGAAGTCGCGGTCGGGTGCGTCCTCGCGGCGCGGGTGGACCACGAACATCCCGGTCAGCCCGAGCGCGATCTGCACCATCTCGTCGTGGTGCGCGTGGTACATGAACGTCCCGTGCTGGCGCAGCGTGAACGCGTAGACGAACGTCTGGCCGGGCGGGATCGCCGGCTGGCTCAGGCCGCCGACGCCGTCCATCCCGCTCGGCAGGAAGACGCCGTGCCAGTGGACGGTCGTCGCCACGCCCAGCCGGTTGGTGACGTAGATCCGCACGCGCTCGCCCTCGACGGCCTCGATCGTCGGGCCGTGGACCTGCCCGTTGTAGCCCCAGCACGTGGCCGTGAGCCCGGGCGTGAACGTGTGCTCGACCTCGCCGGCCGTCAGGTGGTAGACCCACGCGCCGTCGGGCGCGCGGCGGCCGGTGAGCGCGCTCCCGTTGGGCGTCGTCACGCGCGCCGGGCGGTCGCCGTCGACGGGCGTCGCGAGCGACGCGCGGCGCACTGCCGGCCGCCGTACGTCGGTCGCCGGCGACACCGCCGCGCCGGACGCGAGCGAGTCGGGGGCGAGGGCGGCGCCGGCCGCGTCGGGGTCCCACGTCGCCGGCAGCGCGGCAACGCGGCGGGCGGGACCGAGCACGGCCCCGCCGACGGCGGCAGCGCCGGCGGCGAGCCAGTCGCGACGGGTCATCGGGGACATCGGCGGGGTGGGGCTAGTGGGCGTCGGCGGACGCGGCCGGCGCGACTGTGCGCGGGGCCGGAGAAACGGCGCCGGCCGACACGTCGGGGGCGACGCCGGCGAGGAGCAGGTCGAGGTCGGCGCGTGTCGTCCAGTAGGCCTCGACGGCGTCGACGGTGCGGCGGACGGCGGCGGCCTCCAGCTGCTGCGCTTGCAGCAGGTTGAACACACCCACCTGCATCGCGTTGTACTGCAACAGGGTCTGGCGGACCAGCTCGGCGCGCAGCGGCAGCACGACGGTCTGGTACTGGACGGCCGTCCGCCGTGCGGCGGCGACGCGCGCGGCGAGCGTCCGCGCGCTAGCGCGCACGTCCACGGCCGTCGCTTCGTAGAGGGCGATGCGCCGGCGCAGGTCGCTCTGCGCGGCGGCGCGGCGCGCCTGCCCGGCATCGAACAGCGGGAGGCGGACGCTCGCTTCGGGGCCGGCTTCCCACTCGCCGTCGCTCCGCTCGAGTTCACCGCCCGAGCTCAGCGACGGCAGCACGCTCTCGGGACGCGCGACGCCCGCGCGCCGGGCGGCGGCGTCGAGGTCAGCCCGCGCGGCGGCGAGGTCGAGGCTGGCGGCGACGGCCGCGCGCTCGATCGCCGCTACGTCCAGCACCGGCTCGCCGGCGGCGTCGCGGCTCACGAACGGTTCGTCGGGCGCGGCGGGCACGGGCGGCAGCGCGCCGGCGAGGCGGAGGCTCGCAGCGGGGCCGGCGAGTCCGAGCAGGCGCGCGAACGCGTCGCGACTCTCGGCGGCGCGCGCCTCAAGGGCGACCAGCTCCAGCCGCGCGTCCTCGTAGAGCGCCTGCTCGGCGAGCAGGTCGACGGCCGTCACGTTGCCGGCGTCGCGCAGCAGGCGCGACGCCGTGTAGCCCGCCTCGGCGGCGCCGACGATCCGCCGCTGGGCGGCCAGCCGCGCGGCGTCGGCCTGGGCGCGGACGAACGCGACGCGCGTCCGCCCGGCGAGCGCGAGCACGGCCGACGCGGCGCGCGCGCGGGCCGCCTCGTACTCGCTCGCGGCCACGCGTCGCCGCAGCGGGACGTAGAGCACGTCGAGGAACTCGAACGCGGCGCGGAACCGGAGGTCGGGTGCGCCGCCCCCGAGCGGCCAGAGCACGCCCGCGCCGAAGACGGGGTTGGCGAGCAGCCCCGCCTGCACGAGCGCCGCCTGCGCCAGCCCGAGATCCTCGTAGGTCGCCTGCAGGTGCCGGTTGTTGAGCAGCGCGACCTGCACGGCGGCGTCCGACGTGAGCGAGTCGGCGAGCAGCCGCGCGACGGCGGCGCGCGCCTCGGCGTCCTCGGTCGCGCCGGTGATCCAGCGCGCGTCGGCGCCCGTCCGCCCGTCGAGCGTCGCGCGGACGTCGTCGAACGCGGCCTGCGGGCGGACCTGTGCGCAGCCGGCGAGCAGGAGGCCGGCGAGCGCGATGAGCGGGACGAGGCGCGACATCAGTGTCCGGCGTGGGCGTCGGCGGGCTCGGCGGACGACGGCGCCTGGCGCGTCCCGCACGCGAGCATGGCCGACCCGAAGTAGGGGTTGCGCAGCGGCCCCGGCCGCTGGAGCCAGATGCCCTGCTCGGGCACCCCCTGCGCCATCCCGCAGCGCGCGCGCTCGACAGCGAGGCCCGGCGCGGCGGTGGCCACGAGCCGCGCCAGCGGCGCGCTGACGTGTCCGAAGGCGACCCGAGCGGCGGCGAGGTCGGCGGCGGTCGTCAGCGTCGGAAGGGCGTCGCGAACCGCCTCGGCGTCGGGCGCCGCGAGGCCGGCGGCGCCGTCGAGCCACGCGGCAAGGGCGGCGGCGGCGTGCAGACCGTGCGCCTGCGCGCCGGCCAGGTCGTCGGAGGCCAGCGCGTCGTGGAGCGCGAAGTAGGCGGCGAGTGCGGCGTCGAGGCGCGGGTCGTCGGGCGCCGCGTCCTCGCGTCCCGACACGCCGGCCATCTGTACGTCGTCGTCGCCGTGCGCGGCATGGGACGCGGGAGCGTCATCAGCGGGGCGGAGCGCCGGCGGGAGCGTCGGCGCGGCGACGGCCCCGAGCGGGGCGACGCTCACGGCGGCCGCGCTCGCCGGCGCGTCGGCGTGCGCCGGGTGGTCGGGCGCGAGCGCCGGCGGCGCGGCGGTCGCGCAGCCGGCGACGAGGACAGCAAGGGCGATCGGGAGGAGCGGCATTGGTGCGGGGGGAGCGGTGGCGCAGAAACCGGGAGTCTCCGTCTACGGATGCCTCCGGAGCCTGAAAGGCCGCTCAGGTTGACCTGAAAGACGGCTCAGGATGTGCCGCGCGGCGTTCCACCGGGGCGCGCCGTACCGTGTGACGCGCCCCTCACCCCCCGCCTCCGTGCCCGACGCCCCGCTCCGTGTGCTCCTCGTCGAGGACGAAGCGCGCCTCGCCGCGAGCGTCCGGCGCGGACTCGAAGAGGAGGGCTTCGCGGTCGACGTCGCCACCGACGCTGCGGACGGCGAGGCGCAAGCGCTCTCGGGAGGGCACGACCTGCTCGTCGTGGACTGGCGGCTGCCGCTCGGCGATGGCAAGACGCTCGTCGAGCGCTTCCGCGCCGCCGGCCACCGCCGGCCGGTCCTGATGCTGACGGCCCTGGCCGATGTCGAGCACCGCGTCGCCGGCCTCGACGCCGGCGCCGACGACTACCTCCCCAAGCCGTTTGCCTTCGACGAGCTCGTCGCGCGCCTGCGCGCGCTCGCGCGGCGGCCGGACGCCTGGTCGCTCCGGGTCGGGCCGCTGGAGGCCGACGGCCGGCGGCGCCTCGCGACGCTCGACGGCGCGGGCGGCACGCACACGCTCGCGCTCCGCCCCAAGGAGTTCGCGCTGCTGGAGGCGCTGATGCGCCAGCCCGGCGCGGCCGTCGCCCGCGCCGACCTCGCCGAGACGGTCTGGGGCGATGCCCTCTACCTCACCGACAACGCGCTCGACGTGACGGTGAGCGGCCTGCGCCGGGCGCTGGACGACGCCCGCCGCGCCGCCGGCGCGCCCGACGCGCCGTGGATCGAGACGGTCCGCGGACTGGGCTACCGCCTCGTCGCCGGCGACGCCTGATGTCCGTCTCCATCTCGGCCCGGCTCGCGCTCGGCTACGCGCTCACGCTCGCGCTCCTGCTCGGCGCGTTCGCCGTCTTCAGCTTCGCGGCGATGCGGCAGGCCGCGCAGCGGAGCTTCGACCGCCACCTCGAGCACGAGTGGATGGCCGTCGCGCCGCTCGTGCGCGCGGGGCCTGGCGGCGGACTCGACGCGTCGGCGCTCGACCGCGCGCCGCTGGTCGCGACGCGCGCCGCCGGACCCGGCGCGACCTACGTACGCGTGCTCGACCCGGCGGGCGCCGTCGTCTGGTCGAGCCCCAACCTGCGCGGCCTCGATCCGCCGGCCGGCGGGCCGCTCGTCGCCGGGACGCACGGCGCGACGTGGCGCGGCGAGCGGGTCCGCACACTCGTCGCGCCGGTCCCGGCCGGCGACGCGCACGCGGGGCACGGCGCAGCAGTGCCGTCGTCCGCCGCGCCGCCGGCGGGCTGGATCGAGGTCACCGGCGCGGAGTGGGCGCGCGCCACCGAGGCGCGCGAGCTCGCGTCGGCGCTCGCGATCGGCGTGGTGCTCGGTCTGCTCGTGGCGCTGGCCGCCGGCTGGGCGCTCGCGCGCCGCGCGCTGCGTCCGGTGGCCGTCCTCACCGAGGCCGCCGCGCGGATGGCCGGCGCCGGGACCGCCGGCGCGCGCCTCCCGGCGCAGTTCTCGACGCGCGACGAGCTGACCGACCTCGCGGAGACGTTCAACGGACTCCTTGGCCGACTCGAAGCCGCCGCCGCGCGCGAGCGCCGCTTCACGGCCGACGCCGCGCACGAGCTGCTCACGCCGCTGGCGACGCTGCGCTCGGACGCCGAGGTCGCGCTCCGCCGCGCGCGCGAGCCCGACGCCTACCGCGAGGTCCTCGCACGCGTCGTCGCCGAGGCGGCGGACATGGCGGCGACGGTGCGCGGCCTGCTCGCGCTCGCGCGCGCCGAGGCGCCCCCGGGCGGAGACGGCGGGCACTCGCGGCTGGACGTCGGTGACCTCGTCGCTCGTCGGGTGGCGCGCCTGCGGCCCGTCGCCGAGGCGCGCGGCGTCGCGCTCGCCGTCGAGACCGCCGACGGGATCGCCGTCGCCGCGGACGCCGCGCCGCTGGCCGACGTCGTGGACAACCTTGTCTCGAACGCGCTCAAGTACACGCCCGCCGGCGGGCGCGTCACGGTCCGCGTCTCGTTCGACGCCGCCGCGGGCGTGGCCGTGCTCTCGGTGGAGGACACCGGTGTCGGCTTCACGGCGGCCGACGGCGCGCGCCTCTTCGAGCGATTCTTCCGCGCCGAGGCGCCGGCGGTGCAGGCCGAGCCGGGCAGCGGGCTCGGGCTCGCCATCGCGCGGGCGGTCGTCGAGGGCGCGGGCGGGACGCTCACGGCGGCAAGCGACGGGCCGGGCCGGGGCGCGACGTTCCGCGTCACGCTCCCGGGCTTCCCGCCCGAGTTGTCGGCCTGACGCCTGTGCGTCGCTACCGCGCGACGACGACGCGGCGCACGGCCTGCCGGTCGCCCTGCGTGAGGCGGACGACGTAGACGCCGGCGGCGAGGCGCGACGCGTCCACGGTCGCCACGTGGCGGCCGGCGGCGAGCACGGCGCCGTCGAGCGCGACGGCGACGCGCCGCCCGAGCGCGTCGTGGACCTCCAGCGTCACCGGCTCCGCGTCGCCGGCCGTGAACGCCAGCGTCAGCGCGCCGTGCGTCGGGTTGGGCGCCGGCGCCTCCAGCGTGAGGCGCGGCGCGTCCGGCCCGGCGGGTGCGTCCACGGCCCCGGCGAGGCGCAGGATGCGGACCCCGTGCGCCTCCAGCGCGAGGCCTGTCACGCCCCCGTCGGCGCCGACGGTGACGGTCTCGGTGGCGCCCGGCGCGTCCAGCCGCTCGGCGACGTACGAGCCGGGGATCAGCACGCCCGGCGGGAGGTCGAGCGCGACGCCCGTCGCCGGCGCGTCCCCGGTGTGGACGGCCACGAGGACGGCTTCCGCGCCGTCAGCCGGCGACGACGTGCGGAGGAAGGCCATCACGCCGGGGTCCGACGCCAGCGCGGCGTGGTAGTCGCCGCGCCGGAGGGCCGGGCTGGCGGTGCGCGCCGCGATGAAGCGGCGGTAGGCGCTCAGGAGCGACGCCGGGTCGTCGGTCTGGCCGGCGACGTTCCAGTCGGCAAAGTTGGGGTTGGGCGCGCGCCACGGCGTGCCGGTCGTGAAGCCGGCGGCGGGCGCGTCGGACCACTGCATCGGGCGGCGGATGTCCTCGTCGGGCTTGCGCCCGAGCATCCCGATCTCCTCGCCGTAGTAGACGAACGGGATGCCGGGCAGCGTGAGGAGCAGCGCGGCGGCGGCCTTCGCGCGCGGCACGTCGAGCGACAGCTCCTCCATCACGCGGTCCTGGTCGTGGTTGGTGAGGAACGTCGCGACCTGGAGGTAGGGGTAGGTCCCGAAGACCTGCTGCGCGGCCGAGACGAGCGGCGCGGCGTCGCCCGAGCGCACGGCGCCGAGGATGCGCTCGGCGAGGTCGAACTCGAAGCACGCGCCGAGGCCGCTGTCGCGCACGTACGGGATCACGAGGTCGGTCGTGGACCACGCCTCGCAGACCGTGAACGCGTCGGCGCGCGCGGCCGTCACGCGCTGCTGGAAGTCGGCCCAGAAGGCGTACGTCTCGGGCGTGTTCTCGAGCACCGAGCCGTCCTCGTCGATGTACTTGACGGCGTCGAGGCGGAAGCCGTCCACGCCGACATCCTGCAGCCAGAAGTCGGACGCCGCGAACAGGCTGTCGCGCACCGCCGGCGTGTCGAAGTTGAGGTCCGGCATGCCGCCGGTGAACAGGCCGTAGTAGAAGCCGCGCGTGCCCGAGTGCCAGACGGTCTGGCCCCACGGACCGCTGTAGCCCGGGCGCGTCGCGCTCCACCGGTAGAAGTCGCGGTACGGCCCGGCGCCGGTCGAGGAGCCGGTGAACCACGGGTGCGACCGCGCCGAGTGGTTGACCACGAAGTCGATCACGACGCGGATGCCGCGCGCGTGCGCGGCGTCGAGCAGGGCGCGAAACGACGCCATCGTCCCGTACTGCGGGTTGACGGCCCGGTAGTCGGTCACGTCGTAGCCGTGGTAGCTCGGGCTCGGGTGGATCGGCATCAACCAGAGGGCCGTCACGCCGAGGTCGGTGTCGGTCGTCGGGTCGCCGTCGTTGAGGTAGTCCAGCCGCTCGCGGAGGCCGTCGAAGTCGCCGCGCCCGTCACCGTCGGTGTCGTAGAACGAGCGCACGAAGACCTCGTAGAAGACGGCGTCGTTCCACCAGTAGGTCGCGCCGGACGGGCGCTCGGTGACCGTCACGAAGCCGGGCACGGCGAGCGTGTCGGCGCCTTCGGGGCCGGTCGCGACGAGCGTCACGCCGTACGTGCCGGGCGCGGCGTAGCGCACCACCGGCGCGGCCTCGGCGCTCGTCGCCGGCGTGCCGCCCTCGAAGGTCCACTGCCAGCCGGTGACCTCGCCGGCCGAGCGGTCGCGGAACTGCCCCACGCCGCCGGCGACGATTCGCTGCGGGCCGTCGAACGCGGCCACCGGCGGGCCGGTCGGCGGTGCGACGTCGTTGTACCACACCGTGATGACGTTGTCGGACGGCTGGACGACGTACTCGCGGTTGGGGCCGCCGTTCGGGAACTCCTCGGTGCCGTCCCACTGCCCGTCGATCCGGAACTTGAACTGGATCGTCTGGCCGGCCGTGAAGCCGGCGACGGTGCGCTCGTACGTCAGGTCGCCGTCGGCGTCGGCGAGCGGCATCACCGGGCTGCCCCAGTTGTTGAACGTGCCGGCGACGTCGGCCGACTGCGTCGCCGGGTCGAACGCGCCGAGCGCGACCTGCTGCGCCATCTGGACGCGGAAGGTCACCGGGACGGTCTGCGCGGTGGCGCCGACGGCGAACGCGACGAGGCCGGCGACGAGGAGAACGAGGCGCATCGGAGCGGGGCGGGGGCGTCCGCCAAGGTAGCGGCCGGCGGATCGCGCGCCGGGCGGCGGGCCGGGAATTGTGTCATTCGACACATGCGGCGCACCCGCTGCGCAGGTGAGGTTGCTCGCGTCGCCCGGCGGACGCCGTCGCGGCACTCCCCCTTCCAACTCCTCCCATGGTGTTCCGTCCCTTTCTCCGGCCCTCGCTGGCCCACCTCCTGATGACCGCTGCGCTGCTGGCAGCCCCGCTGCTCTCCGCCTGCGACAGCAACGAGCCCGAGCCGGCGCGCCCCGGCTCGTTCACCGCCGAGGTCGGCGACACGCCGCTCACCGGCCTCGCGGCCTTCGACGACTCGTACGAGATCGAAGAGGGCGGCGGACCCGCCTTCGCCGTCGGCCTCGTCGCCGGCGATGCCACGCAGACCGTCGTGCTCGTCGCGCGCGGCGCGCCGCAGACCCGCACCTACACGCTCTCGGCCGACGACGAGACCGGCGAGGCCGGCGCCTTCTACTTCGTCCTCGACGACGAGGACGGCGCGCTCTACGTCGCCACCGGCGGCACGATGACGCTCACGCACGCCTCCTCGGACCGCCTCCGCGGGCGCTTCCAGATGACGGCCGCGCAGCTCTTCGACCCGAGCCAGACGGTGACTGTCGAGGGCTCCTTCGACGCCCCGCGCGGCGAGGTGGAGCCGACCGAGCCCGCCGAGTAGCGCCAGCCTGTCGCCCCCCCCGATCCCGCGTGCGCGCCGGCCACCGGCGCGCACGCTCTCCCAGACCTACCGATGACCCGATCGATTCTCCACGCGGTGTGGTTCGCCGCCCTCGTCCTCGCGCTCCCGGTCCGCGCCCAGCGCGCCGACGGCGCCCCCGCCGCCCTCGTCGCCACGCCCGCCGCCCTCGGGGAGGCGAGCCTCACCGCCGGCCTCGTCGGCGACTGGTGGGAGGGCAGCCTCTCGACGATCCAGTTCTACGACCCGACCACCGGCACGTGGGCCGCGCCCAACGGCGTCGGCACCTTCCTGCTGCTCCGCGGCGACGGCACCTTCCGCGCCGGCGGCATCCTCAACACGACCGCCGGCGGCTGCACGTCCACGCTGATGGTGGACGAGCGCGGGACCTACACGGCCACCGGCACCGCCGCCGGCACGCTCACGCTCGCGCGCCAGTCCGGCAACTCGCGCCTCACGATGACCTGCACGACGCAGGTCTGGGAGGAGACGCTCGCGTCCGAGACGCGCGTCTTCGGCTACGCGCTCGGGACCGACGGCCAGGGCCGCGAGACGCTCACGCGCACCGAGAACGGCCAGCCGTACAGCACGATGCGCCGGTGGGCGACCAGCCCGCCGCCCGGCGGCTCGCTCGTCCCGCTGCGCCACTTCCAGCCCGGCGGCGCCCAGACGATCAGCCTCGTCGACCAGATCGCGCCGCTCGACACGGGGTTCGTCTACGGCACCAACGTGTACGGCGACCGCCAGAAGGCGACGCTCTTCACGCTCCCCGCCGGACAGACCGCCGGACAGCTCGCCGAGGTGGACGTCTACTTCGCCCACGAGAACGGCTTCTCGACCCACTTCTACGGCATCTCGGTCTACGCCGGGACCGCCGAGACCGGCCCGACGGGCGACCCGCTGGCCGTCGAGGTCTACAGCTTCGACCGCATCCTGTCGGACGGCAACTCGTCCACGCCGTCGCCGGCGACGGTGCACCGCTTCGACACGCCGGTCGCCGTCGGGCGACAGTTCTTCGTCTCGGTGCGCATGCTGCCGGACGGCTACGTCCCGGGGCTGCTCGCCATCGCGAGCACGGAGTTCGTCCCGACGCGCGTCCCGCACGTCTGGGAGCAGTGGTCGGACGGCACGTGGCACAACGTGTCCGACGCCTGGTGGGGCGACGGCACCCTGGGCTCTGGCACGGTCGGTGCGCATCTCTGGGTCGAAGCGCGCGTAGCGGGCTCCACGGTGGCCGACGAGCCGGGCGCGCCGGCGGGCTCCCGCCTCGCGCTCTCACCGCCGGCGCCCAACCCGACGCGCGACGTCACGGCGTTCACGCTGACCCTCCCCGAGGCGGCGGTCGTGTACGTGGACGTGGTCGACGTGACGGGACGCACGGTGCGCTCTGCCACGCCGACGGCGCTCGCCGCCGGCCCTCAGCGCATCACACTCGATACGCGCGATATGCCGTCGGGTCTCTACGTAGTTCGAGTGTCAACAAACCGTGAGTACGCAGTGTCACGACTGACGATTTCCCGGTGACTGTAACCCGGAGGGTGGCCCGTCCGTTGATGGGCCACCTCCAACCCACCCCAACCGCCATGACGACCCCGCGCTTCCTCTCGCCCCTCGGCCCCCGCCGTCGCCGGCTGCCCGCCGATCTGACCATTCTGCCCCGTGAGGGCCGTTCGGCGGTCCGCTTCCGGACCATGCTCACCCGCATCAGCACGTCCCACGCTCTCTGAGTTATTCCCTGAATCACATTGATACAGAACACAGAACATACCGATTCATTCAGTCGACGCCGGACGGGGATGTGCCCGCCCGGCGTCGTGCGGTAGAGGGCAGGGCAGCCGCGTACAGCGGTGCTCAGGAGGCGCCGAGGAGACGCGCCGCGGCGGCGGTCCGGGACCCGACCCCGAGCTTGCCGAGCACGCCCTCGGTGTGGCGCCGCGCCGTCCCCGGCGCGATGAACAGCCGGTCGGCGATGGCGTCGTTGGGCAGGCCGGCGGCGATGAGCGCCGCGACCTCGGCCTCGCGCTTCGTCAGGCCGAACCGCTCACGGAGCGCGCCCGGCTCCGGCAGGCGCGGCGCGGCGGCGAGCGCCACGGTCACGACCATGCACTCGTCGGCGACGAGCGCGCCGGCCGGCACGAGCGTCGCGCGGATCGTGTAGCGCCCGCGCGCCGTCGGGATCTCGCGCTCGGCGCGCAGCGGCGGGCCCGGCACCTGGAAGCGCCGCGGGAAGGCCAGCGCGCGCACGTCCTGCACGAGCGTCGTCAGCGCGGCCTCGACGAGGATCGACTCGGGCTCGTCGCGGAGCATCGCGACGAGCGCCACGTTGCGGTGCAGCGCCCGCCCGTCGGTGTTGTAGACGGCGACGGCCTCGGTGAGCGTGTCGAGCGCGAGGGCCGGGCCGGCGAGTTGTGCCAGCGCCGCGAGGCCGGCGCGGAACGACGGTACGAGCGCCTGCAGCACCTCAACGGTCCCGTCGCCGAAGCGGAAGCCGCCGCGCGTGTGGCCGAGGATCCACACCATCGCGTCGCCGGCCGGGGTCGTCTTGAGCAGGCCGACGAACTCGTGGAGCCGCCGGCCCATCAGCACGTCCGACATGATGGGGCTCTGGGGGACGCCGAACCCGTGCGTCTCGATCATCCGCTGGTTGATGTCCCACGAGAAGGCCTCCAGCCCGGTCGCGCGGCGCATGTCGTGCCACGTGTTGACGACCGGGTCCGTGAAGTACATGCCGTCCTGCGTGATCGCCTCGACGTAGGCGACCGACTCGGCGGCGACGTCGGGTGCGTCGGTGCTGACGATGGCCGAGCCGGGCGCGGCGATGACCACGGCCTCGCCGCCGACGAGGTCGCGCACGAGGGCGCCGGCGTCGTGGATCCACGCCTCGGCGCTCGGCGACGCGTGCGGCGAGAGCAGCGCGCGCGAGGCGGCCTCGAGCTGGGCGAGAGCGACGGACGGAAGGGTGACGGCCACGGCGCGGGGGCGAGGCGACACGCGGCGGGTCGCTCGTCGGGCGACGAACATACACTGTCCTGCACAATGGTCCGGGTGAAGGGGAGACGGGAATTAATTTGTTGGAACAAGTATTTCGGCGACGCGTTGTTCTCTCGCCGGCCGAGCGCCGGCGACGCCTTCCGTTCCCTCTTTGTCCCTTCCTTCCGTCCCGCCATGACGACCCAGACCGACCTCCAGACCTACGCGATCGACGCGTCCCACTCCCGCCTCGGCTTCGCCGTCCGCCACCTCGGCTTCAGCAAGGTGCGCGGCAGCTTCGAGCAGTTCGAGGGCACGCTCCGCATGGCCGAGGGCGACCTCGCCTCGCTCGAGGCCGAGGCCACCGTCCAGACCTCGACCATCACGACGAACAACGGCCCGCGCGACGAGCACCTCCGCGGCAGCGACTTCTTCCTCGTCGAGGAGCACCCGACGATCACGTTCACGAGCACGGGCGTTCGCGACGTCAACGGCGACGCGTTCATGCTCGCCGGCGACTTTACGATGCGCGGCGTCACGAAGCCGGTCGAGCTGAAGGCCGAGTTCCTCGGCGCGGGCGTCGACCCGTGGGGCAACCGCAAGGTGGCCTTCGAGGGCCGCACGACGATCAACCGCAAGGACTTCGGCCTCAACTGGAACGCCGCGCTGGAGACCGGCGGCTTCCTCGTCAGCGACGACGTCGAGATCGTGATCGAGGTCCAGGCCGCGCTCCAGACGGAGGGCTGAGCGGCCCGACCGGAACGCGTCGTCGGCCTCGGCGGGGCCGGCGACGCCGGTTTCACCGGTTCCGCGCGCACCATCGCCGCCCGTGAGGCGTCCTCTGCCATTCGGCGCCCGCTGCGGGCGGGCGCCGGGTGTGCTGCCACCGCCCCTCGTGCCGATGCGTCGCGTTCTGATTCTCTCCGCCCTCATCACGGTCGCCGGCGTCGCCGGTGTGCGCGCGCAGGACCGCTCCTACGATCAGTCCGTCGTCGGCTCGCTGCTGGAGCGCGACGGGGCGGTCCCCGACGCGCCGGTCCGCTACGCCACCTACCGCGTCGAGCACCCGTCGGGCAACTCGGTGCTCGCGCGCCACGAGCTGTACCGGCAGGTCGGTGAGGGCGACCCCGACCTCGGCCGCCAGCGGCTCGAGCTCGCGCAGCTCCTCGGCGGTCCGCCGCCGGGCGACCTCCGTCAGGGCGATACGCTGGTGCTGCCGGCGAGCCCGGCCGACTTCGACCTCTCGGCGCTGGCCTACGCGCCGTACCCGCAGGCGTGGCCGGGCGCCGTCGCGATCTCGAAGGTGGTGGTGGTGGACATCACCACGCAGACGTGGGCGGCCTACGAGAACGGCCTGCTCACGCGCTGGGGACCGGCCTCGACCGGCGCCGCCGCGACGCCGACGCCCACCGGCCGCTTCACGATGAACTGGCGGCAGCTGGAGCGCGAGTCCACCGAGGCACCGCCCGGCGAGACGTGGCTCATGCGCTACGTGATGAACATCCACAACGCGCGGGGCATCCACCTGCACCAGTACGACGTGGTGCCCACCGGCCCGCCGCAGGGCCACGGCTGCATCCGCATGGTCACCGCCGACGCGGAGTGGCTCTACGACTGGTCCGACGGCTGGCGGGTGGCGTCCAGCGGACGCGTGACGCGTCCCGGGACGCTCGTCATCGTGCAGGGCGCCGTGCCGGAGGGGGCGCCGGTCCGCTTCGTCGACGGCCCCGATGGCCCCGAGCGCGTGATGGTGACGCTCCCGCCGGACCCGATGCAGGTCCCGCGCGGCGACCGGTAGCTCCTACGGAATCTGACGATTCCGTGGGCACGGGGCATGAGGCAAGAGGCACGGGAGGCCCCGATGCATAGCCCCTTGCCTTTCCCACTCTCGGAGTGGGGATCAGTCCAGCGGCTTGAGCGCCGACACGATGGCCTCGCGCCGCGGCTCGAGGAACGGCGGCAGCGCGACGCGCTCGCCGAGCGTCGCCGCGTCCTCGTCCACGGCGAAGCCGGGGCCGTCGGTCGCGATCTCGAACAGGACGCCGCCCGGCTCGCGCACGTAGAGGCTGCGGAAGTAGTAGCGGTCCACCTCGCCCGAGTGGGGCAGGCCGAACGACGTCAGCCGCTCGGCCCACGCGTGGTACTGCGCCTCGTCGGGTGTGCGGAAGGCGACGTGGTGGACGCCGCCGGCGCCGGGCCCGGCCACCGGCGCGTCCGGCTCGACGGCCACGTGGAGCTCGGCGTGGGGCCCGCCATCGCCCATTTCGTAGACGTGCACTGCGCGCCCGTCGTCGTACTCGCGCACGGGGCGCATGTTGAGGACGTGCGTGAGCATGAGGTCGGTCCCGCGCAGGTCCGGCACGCTCATCACGACGGGTCCGAGGCCGCGAATCTGGAAGTCGGCTGGCACCGGGCTGAGGTCCCACGGGACCGGCGGGTCGCCCGCGCCGCCGTCGTCGACCAGCATGAGGCGCTGGCCCTCCGGGTCGTCGAGGTCGAGCACGAGGCGCCCGTCGCGCTCGGTCACGTCGCCGGCGGCGACGCCGTGCCCGCCGAGCCAGTCGCGCCACCAGGCCAGCGCGTCGGCGCCGTGCACGCGCAGACCGGTGCGGACGATGCTGTGCGTGCCGCGCCGCTCGGGCGGGACCGGCCAGTCGAAGAACGTCAGGTCGTTGCCGGGGCTGCCGACGGCGTCCGAGTAGAAGAGGTGGTAGGCGGAGACATCGTCCTGGTTGACGCTCCGCTTGACGAGGCGCATCCCCATCACGGCGGTGTAGAACCGGTGGTTGTCGCGGATGCGGGCGGAGACGGCCGTCAGGTGGTGGAAGCCGGTGAGCTGGAGGTCCATGCAGGTGGGGGAGGGCGTCGTCGGCGGTCGGGGCGGGGCTCGGACGCCGTGCCGCTGCAACTTGTCCCCGGCTCGTCCCGTCCCCCTCTCATGCGTTCTGCCCGCTCGTCGTGATCTGCCTCGGACCGTCCGGCCGGTGTCTCGCCGGGCTCCTGCTCTTCCTCACGGCGTCGGGCGCGGCGGCGCAGGCGCCGCCCGACACGACACTCACGCTGGGCGACGCGGTCCGCCTCGCGCTGACGCGGAGCCTCGACCTCGAGCGCGCGGGCTACGCCGTCGCCCTGCGGTCGCTCGACGCGCGCGACGCGGCCGCCGCCGGCGACCCCGACCTGACGCTCAGCGCCGGCCCCTCGCTCCGCTACGCGCGCGGCTACGAGACCGACTTCTTCGGCATCCCGGACTCGACCGGCGCGCCGGGCGCGACCCTCGGCACGGGCGGCGAGGCGAGCCTCGGCGTCACGGCGGGCCTCCAGCTCAGCCTGCCGCTGTTCGACGGCGGCGCCCGGCGCGCGCGCCGCCAGGCCGCCGAGCAGGTCCTCGCCGCGAGCCGCCGCGACCGCGACCGCACGGCCGAGACCGTCGCCAGCCAGGCCGCGACGCAGTACCTGCAGGTGCTCCAGGCCGCCGCGCTCGTGCGCGTCGAAGAGAACGGCCTTGCGTCCGGGCGCGCGCTGCTGGCGCGCGTCCGCGCCGAGTACGACGTCGGCAACCGCAACCTCGGCGACGTGCTCCAGCAGCAGGCCGCGCTCGCGCAGAACGAGCAGCGCCTCGCGACGGCGCGCCGCAACGAGGCCGTCGCGCGCGTCGCGCTGCGCCAGTCGCTCCGCCTCCCGACCGGCACGCCGCTCTCGCTCGCGTCCGACTCCCTCGCCGGCGTCGACGGGCTCGTCGCACCGGCGGACCTCGGCGCCGAGGCGCTGGTGCGGATCGCGCTCGCGACGCGCGCCGACCTCGGCGCGCAGGCGGCGCTCCGCGAGGCCGCCCGGCTCGACATCCGCGCCGCGCGCGCTGGGCGCGCGCCCACGCTCCGCCTCGGCAGCGACGCCGGGACGGCCTACACCTCGCTCGACGACAACCGCGGCCTCCCGGCCCAGCTCCTCGACGTCAACCCGTCGGCGAGCGTCGGGCTCACGCTCGCGCTGCCGATCCTCGACAGCGGGCGCACAAGGCGGGCCGTCGAGCGCGCCGAGGTGCTGCTGGCCGACGCCGTCGCGTCGCTCGAGCTGCAACGCCTCCGCGTCGCCGCCGACGTCGAGACGGCCGTGCTGGACGTGCAGGCCGCCGAGGCGCGCCTCGAAGCGGCGGCCGACGGCGTCGCCGCCGCGCGCGAGGCGCTGGCCGCCGCCGAGGCGCGCTACGGCGTCGGCGCCGGCATCTTCCTCGACGTGCTCGACGCGCGCCGCACCCTCCTCCAGGCCGAGACCGACGTCACGACGGCTCGCTACGACCTCCTGCTCGGGCGGATCGCCGTCGCGTTCCAGACCGGGCTCCTCGGCGACGCCCTCGTGGCCCTCGACTAGCATGAAGCGATTCCTCCGTCCCCGGACCGTTCTGATCGTGCTCGCGGTCGTCGCTGGGCTCGTCCTCGTCGGACGCGGCTGCGGAGCCGACGACGCGGCGGCCGAGCCGCCGTTCGAGACGGCGCGCGTCCGCGTCGGCTCGCTCCGGTCCACCGTCTCGGCCACCGGCACGCTGGACGCCGTCGGCACCGTCGACGTCGGCACGCAGGTCTCGGGCACCATCGAGCGCGTGCTCGTGGACTTCAACGACACCGTCGAGCACGGGCAGCTGCTCGCGGTGCTGGACACCGAGTTGCTGGACGCCGCCGTGCGCGACGCGCAGGCCGGCGTCGAGCGCGCGCGCGCGGCGCAGCGCCAGGCCGAGAGCGGCGTCGCGCAGGCGCAGGCGCAGGTGGCGCAGGCCGAGGCCGAGCTCGCCCGGAGCCGCGCGCAGCTCGCCGACGCGACGGCGGCGCTGGCGCGCAGCCGCCCGCTCGCCGACCAGGGCTACCTCTCGGCGCGCGAGTTCGTGCCGCTCCAGACCGCCGTGGCGACCGCCGAGGCGGGCGTCCGCGCCGCGCAGGGCACCGTGGCCGCCGCGCGAGGCGGCGTGGCGTCGGCGCAGGCGGGCGTGTCGTCGGCCCGGGCCGGCGTCGCGTCGGCGCGCGAGGGACTCCGCCAGGCCGTCAAGAACCGCCAGAACGCCGAGATCCGCGCGCCCATCGCCGGCGTCGTCATCCAGCGCAGCATCGAGGCCGGGCAGACCGTCGCCGCCAGCTTCTCGACGCCCAACCTGTTCGTGATCGCCGAGAACCTCGACGAGATGGAGATCCTCGCGCAGGTGGACGAGAGTGACATCGGGCAGATTCAGGAGGGCCAGCCGGTCGAGTTCTCGGTCTCGGCGCACCCCGGGCGCACATTCCGCGGCGTCGCGCGCGAGGTGCGGCTCCAGCCCGAAACGGTCCAGAACGTGGTGCTCTACACGGTCGTCGTCGCGGCCGACAACGAGGGCGGCCTGCTGCTGCCGGGCATGACGGCGACGGTCGAGTTCCTCGTCGGCGGCGTCGAGAACGCGCTGCTGGTGCCGGCGGCGGCGCTGCGGTTCGAGCCACCGGAGGACGTGCGCGAGGCCGCGCGCGCGGCGCAGCGCGACTCGGCGGGCGTCCGGTCGGCCGACAGCGCGCCGGCGACGTTCGCCGCCGACCTCGCGGAGCTGTGGATCCCGGCCGGCGACGGAGCCGTGCCGGCGATCCGCCCCGTGGTCGTCCGCGTCCTCGCCACGGACGGGACGCAGACGGCCATCGCGCCGCGCGACGCGTCCGACCGCGGCCTCGTGCGGCAGGGCCTGGAGGTCGTCACGCGCTACAACGAGCCCGAGGGGGGCCTCCGCTTCGACTGATGCCGCGCCCTCCCGACCTGTCCGATCCCACCGCCGGTGACGCGGCCGTCGAGCCCGCCGTCGTGGAGACCGACGGCCTGAGCAAGACCTACCCCGGCGTCGAGCCGGTTCACGCGCTGCGTCCGCTGCGGCTGACGATCCGCCGCGGCGAGTTCGTCGCCATCATGGGCGCGTCGGGCTCGGGCAAGAGCACGCTGATGAACCTGCTCGGCTGCCTCGACACGCCGACGGCCGGCACCTACCACCTCGACGGCGTGGCCGTCGCTGGCCTGTCGCGCGACGAGCGGGCCGACCTCCGCAACCGCAAGCTGGGGTTCGTCTTCCAGGGCTTCAACCTGCTCGCGCGCACGTCGGCGCTGGACAACGTGCTGCTGCCGCTGCTCTACGACCGCACGGGGCGCATCCGCCGCCCGCGCGAGCGGGCCGTCGAGGCGCTGACGCGCGTCGGCCTCGCGCACCGGCTGACGCACGTGCCGAGCGAGCTCTCGGGCGGGCAGCAGCAGCGCGTCGCCATCGCGCGGGCGCTCGTCAACGAGCCGGCCGTGCTGCTGGCCGACGAGCCGACGGGCAACCTCGACACGCGCACGACCGTCGAGGTGATGGCGCTCTTCCAGGACCTCAACGACGCCGGCATCACGATCCTGATCGTGACGCACGAGCCCGACGTGGCCGCCTACTGCAAGCGCGTGATCGAGCTGCGCGACGGCGCGCTGGTGCGCGACGAGGCCATCGCGCCCCGCCACGACGCGCGCCGCGACCTCGCCGCGCTCGACGCCGCGCCGGCGGCGTCGGTGACGCCGCCCGACACGCGGCCCGACACGCCGCCGGTGACGCCATGAAGTGGCAGAAGCTCTTCCGCGCCGCGCTCGACAGCATCCTCAAGAACCGGATGCGGAGCCTGCTGACGATGCTCGGCATCATCATCGGCGTCGGCGCCGTCGCGATCCTCGTCAGCCTCGGGCAGAGCGCGCAGGCGGCCATCTCGGGCGAGATCGAAGGGCTCGGCGCCAACATGCTCTTCGTGCGTGCGTCCACGGGCGACGACGGCGGCGTGCGCGGGCAGGACGGGACGACGTACGAGATCACGCTGGACGACGTGGCGGCGCTGCGCGCGCAGAGCGCCGAGCTCGCGGCCGTGACGCCGGCCGTCTACGCCGACGTGCAGGCCGTCGGCGGCGTGGGAAACTGGCCCACGCAGGCCGTCGGCGTCTCGCCCGAGTACCTCGCCGTGCGCAACTGGGACCTCGCGGCCGGCGCCATGTTCACCGCCGGCGACGTCGCGGGCCGCGCGCGCGTGGCCGTCCTCGGGCAGACCGTCGCCGACGAGCTGTTCCTGGGGCAGAACCCCGTCGGCGCGCAGATCCGCCTCCGCAACGTGCCGTTCCGCGTCATCGGCGTGCTGGAGTCCAAGGGCGGCACCGTCGGCGGCGACGAGGACAACACGATCCTCGCGCCGGTGACGACCGTCCAGAGCCGCCTCCGGGGCGACGACGTCGTGGACGTGCTCTTCGCCAGCGCCGCCGACGCCGACCGCGCCGACGCGGCGCAGGAGGAGATCGTCGCCCTCTTCCGGCAGCGGCACGGCGTGCCCGCCGACGACCCGCCGAGCGTCGAGGTGCAGACGCAGGCCGACATCATGTCGTTCGCCCAGACGGCCCTCGGCGCGATGACGGCGCTGCTCGGCGCCATCGCCGGCGTCTCGCTCGTCGTCGGCGGCATCGGCATCATGAACATCATGCTCGTCAGCGTGACGGAGCGGACGCGCGAGATCGGCATCCGCCTCGCCGTCGGCGCGCGCGGGACCGACGTGCTGGCGCAGTTCCTGATCGAGGCCGTGCTGCTGTGCCTCTTCGGCGGGCTGCTCGGGACGGCGCTCGCCTTCGGGTTCGCCGCCGCCGTGAGCGCCGTCGCCCCGTTCGAAGTCACGGTCGGGATCGACGTCGTGCTGCTGGCGGTTGCGTTCTCAGCGGCCGTCGGGGTCTTCTTCGGCTTCTACCCGGCCCGCAAGGCCGCGCGGCTGGACCCCATCGAGGCGCTGCGCCACGAGTAGGGGCGAGACACGTTTCGCCCCTACTCGCCCCTGCGAGAGAGCCCGATGGTCACCGGACCACCGTGAGGCGCTGCACGGCCACGTCCGTGCCCGACGACGCGCGAACGACGTAGACGCCCGGCGACAGCCCGGCGAGGCGCAGCCCGTGGACGCCCGCGCCGAGCGACCCGTCGTGCACCGTCGCCACCCGGCGCCCCAGCGCGTCGAACGCCTCCACGCGCACGCCCGACGCCTCGGGCACCGACACCGACAGCGTCACCGCGCCCGGCGACGGGTTCGGCCACGCTGCCAGTGCGAACGCCGCTGGCGCCTCCGGCGCTTCCGGCGTCGGCACCGGGTTGACCGCCATGTCCGCGCCGATCGCCACCTCGCCAAACGCCGTCAGGCCACCGGCGCAGACGTAGCTCGCGCCGCCGGCCGTCCGCAGCGCCGACGCGTGGGGCGTCCACGCCTCGCCGCGGCTGCTGCGCGTGACGACCACGATCTGCCCCGGCACCGGCAGGCTGAACAGCCCGTCGTAGCGCAGGCACGCCTCGTAGGTGATGCCGTCGAGCCCGTCGGCGAGGACACTCCAGAACTGCTGGCGCTGCACGCCGTCGGGCGTGACGGTCGTCCCGTCGCCGCTCGTGGCCGCGCCCTCGAACGCGCCGTCGTCGGCCGCGCCTTCGTGGCGGGCGACGTAGAGCGTGCCTTCGGCGCGCCGCGCGTCGTCGCCGGGGGCGAACGGGTTGGTCGTCACGGTGACCGTCACGCCGGGGCCGTCGACGGTCGGCGTCTGGCCGGGACCGACGGCGAAGGCGACGGCCTCGCCGGGCGCCGAGACCGCCGTGCAGCGGCTCATCTCGCTCGTGGTGCCATTGACGTTGGTGCCGGTGGCCGAGATGCGCCAGTCCGAGAACGGCGGGCGGCCGACGGTGCCGGCGAACGCGCCCTCGGGCGACGACGTGAGCGTCCCGAGGTAGAGGCGGCCCTCGCCGTGCCCGAGCGCGTCGCACGGGCGGTCGGCGAAGACCTCGACGGTCATCGGTCCGTTGGTGGTGCCGACGACGGCGAGCGCGCTCCCGTCGTCCACGGCCTGGTAGAGAACCGGCTGGTCGAAGGAGGCGACGCCGTCGGTGTTGCCGGGGTCGTTGGGCGTCACGCCGAGGTCCGGGTCGTAGGTGATGGCGAGGCCTTCGTTGCCCCAGATCCGGTTCTGGCGCAGCGTCACCTGTCCGGCGGGCCAGCCGTCGGGTGCGTCGTCGGGGTGGATCAGCAGGACGCCGGGCGCGAACACGAACGGCGGGAGTCCGGAGCCCTCGGTGCCGGTGCCGGTGATGAGGTTGGCGCCCTGTCC
>Ga0209053_1000666_pt1 | contig 20947 bp, 24 predicted proteins | sample EBPBio152010_DNA_FD_185864 | JGI IMG/M metagenome (GOLD analysis project Ga0209053, IMG submission 185864) | Wastewater treatment Type I Accumulibacter community from EBPR Bioreactor in Madison, WI, USA - Reactor 1_7/15/2010_ DNA (SPAdes)... | ecosystem: Engineered > Bioreactor > EBPR >... | reverse complement strand
ATCGGCGTCATAATAATAGAACTCGCGCCCCACCTCGCGGATGGGCACCAGCCCGTCGGCGCCGGTCTCGTCCAGCTTGACGAACAGGCCGAATTTCTGCACCCCCGACACCCGCCCGGTGAAGGTCTGCCCGACCCGATCCGACAGGTAAGAGGCCAGATAGCGGTCGATCGTGTCCCGCTCCGCCGCCATCGACCGCCGCTCGCTGTCGGAGATCTGCTTGGCGGTGTCGTCGAGATTCTCGATATCCCAGAGGCTGAGCCCATCCGGCCCCCAGCCATGCCCGGCGATCAGCGCCCGATGCACGATCAGGTCGGAATAGCGCCGGATCGGCGAGGTGAAATGCGCGTAGTTGCGCAGGGCCAGCCCGAAATGGCCAAAATTCTGCGGGCTGTAATAGGCCTGCGTCATCGACCGCAGCGTGGTGATGTTGATCAGCTCATCCTGATCGCTGCCCTGCGCCTGCGCCAGCAGCCGGTTCAGGTGTTCGGTCTTCAGGACCTGCCCCTTGGCCAGGGTAAAGCCCGACGCCTCGGCCACCTCGCGCAGCGCCTCCAGCCGTTCGGGGCTGGGCTCCTCATGCACGCGGAACAGCAGCGGGCGCTTCAGGCGGACCAGTTCCTCGGCGGCGCAGACATTGGCCAGCACCATCGCCTCTTCGATCAGCTTGTGCGCATCGAACCTTTCGCGAAAGGCGACCGACAGCACCTTGCCTTCATCCGACAGGATGATCTTGCGTTCCGGCAGTTCCAGATCCAGCGGCTGCCGCACCGCGCGGGCCTGTTTCAGCGCCGCATAGGCCGCGTAAAGCGGGCGGATCACCGGTTCCATCAGCGGTTCCAGCTTCGGCTCCACCGCGCCGTCGATGGCGGCCTGCACCTGCCCGTAATGCAGCGACCCGCGCGACCGCATCAGGCCCCGGGTAAAGCGGTGACCGATCTTGTTGCCCCGCGCGTCGATGCGGATCGCCACCGCCATGCAGGCGCGATCCACGCCTTCATGCAGCGAACACAGATCGCCCGACAGCACATCGGGCAACATCGGCACCACACGGTCGGGGAAATAGGTGGAATTGCCGCGCCGCCGCGCCTCGCGGTCCAGCGCGGAACCGGGGGTGACGTAATGCGCCACATCGGCAATCGCGACCCAAAGGGTGAACCCGCCCGGATTGCCCGGATCGGGATCGGGCAGCGCCAGCACCGCATCGTCGCGGTCGCGGGCATCGACCGGGTCGATGGTCACCAGATCCAGATGACGCAGATCCTCGCGGTCGCCCAGCGGGGCGGGTTCGGCGCGGTCGGCCTCGGCCAGCACCGCCTCGGGGAACTGGTCGGGAATGCCGTGCTGGTGAATGGCGATCAGGCTGACCGCCTTTGGCCCCGACGGGTCGCCCAGCCGCGCCACGATGCGCGCCGTGGGCAGGCCCATGCGCTTGGGCCCGGTCTGTTCGGCCTCGACCAGCTCGCCATCCTCGGCCTCCAGCGTCATGCCGGCGGGCACCCGCCATTCCTTGTCGGCGCCCTTGTCGATGGGCAGGATCCGCCCGCCTTCGTGGCTGGCGCGGAACACCCCCAGCACATGAATGGCCGAGGTGCCCAGCTTGCGGATCAGCCGGCCCTGATAGCCGTCTTCGGTCTTGTCCAGCCGCGCCAGGATACGGTCGCCGGCGCCAAGCGCGGGATCGCCCTTTTTCGGCACCAGCTGGATGCGCGGCGCGTCCTCACCCGTCCATTCGTTCGGCAGGGCCCAGAGATCGCCCGAGGCATCGGGCGCCAGCACCCGCAGGATCGACACCGGCGGCAAGGCGCCCGCCTCGTGAAAGCGGCGCTTGCGCTTTTCGATGCCGCCCTCCTGCTCCAGCTCCTTGAGCAGGCGCTTCAACTCGATCCGCGCGGGGCCGCCCTTGATGCCAAAGGCCTTGGCTATATCGCGCTTGGAGGCGAGGGTCGGGTTGTCGGTGATCCACTGGCGGATCTGGTCTTTGCTGGGCAATTGGTCCATGCCCCTGCCTATCACGCGCCCCGCCCACCCGAAAGCGCCTTTCGGCGTGGAAATGCCCGCGCCGGGAATGCCCGCTTTCCGCCCCGCGCGGATGCCGCTAGACTGGTGCCAGAGCAGAACCAGACCATGCCGCAAAGGGCAGATTGATGCGCATTTCCAGACCGTTCCTTTCCCTCGCGCTTGTGGCCGCCCTCTCCGCCTGCGTCGGCGGCGGCAGCACCGTCTCGCAATCAGGACATAACCCGACCGTGATCAAATATGGCCGCGACCAGAACCCCGATCCCGCCAAGGTCGCCGGGCTGAATGCCTGGATCGAGGCCTTCCGCCCCCGCGCGCTGGCCAATGGCATTGCCCCCGCCACCTTTGACGCGGCCTTTCGCGAAGTGGTCTATAACCCGACGGTGATCCAGCGGTCGCAGAACCAGGCCGAATTCACCAAATCGCTCTGGGAATATCTGGAGACCACGACCTCGGACAAACGGGTCGCCACGGGGCGCGCGATGCTGGCGCAATATGCCGGGCCGCTGGCGCAGATCGAGGCGACCTATGGCGTGGACAAGGAGGTGGTCGTCGCCGTCTGGGGCATGGAATCGAGCTATGGCGAAAAGCGCGGCGACCTGCCGCTGATCGAGGCGCTGGCGACGCTTTCCTATGACGGGCGGCGGGCCGAATTCTTTCAGGGGCAGTTGCTGGCCGCGCTGAAGATCCTGCAATCGGGCGATACAGACGCCCGCCACATGATCGGCAGCTGGGCCGGCGCCATGGGCCATACCCAGTTCATCCCCACCTCCTACCTTGCCTTTGCGGTGGATTTCACCGGCGACGGCAAGCGCGATATCTGGTCGGACGATCCGACCGACGCGCTGGCCTCGACCGCCGCCTATCTGGCGCGGTCCGGCTGGCAACAGGGCCAGCCCTGGGGGATGGAAGTGACCCTGCCGCCGGGATTTGGCGCCGCCGTCTCGGGCAAGAGCGCGAAACGCGCCGGCGCCGACTGGCGCGCCATGGGCATCACCCGGGCCGACGGGCGGCCGGTGCCCGATGGCCAGGCGGCGCTGCTGCTGCCCTCGGGGGTCAAGGGCGCGGCCTTCCTGATCTATCGCAACTTCCACGCGATCGAGCGCTATAATCAGGCCGACAGCTATGTGATCGGCGTGGGGCATCTGTCCGACCGGCTGAAGGGCGGCGGGCCGCTGCGCACCCCCTGGCCCGCCGGCGACGCCACGCTGCGCCTGGCCGAACGGGTGGAATTGCAGGAACGCCTGACCCGGATGGGCTATGACACCGGCGGCACCGATGGCAATGTCGGCCCCAAGACCTATGCTGCGGTCAAGGCGTTCCAGTCCTCGCGCGGGCTGGTGCCCGACGGCTATCCCGACCGCGAGTTGCTTGATCTGTTGCGCCGGTCCTGATCGTTGCAGGGGGGCTGTCTGCCCCCCACGCGCCTGGCGGCGCTCCCCCCGAGGATATTTTTGAACAGATGAAGGCTCATGGCGCTTTGTCAGCCTTGCCCGGGTGATGGCAGGGGACTGGCGGGTGAGCTTGAGCGGCGAAGCCCCGCAGGCGGCATCAGGGGCGGCGCGGGGCCCTCTCGCCTTTTGCGCGCGATCGCATATCTTGGGTCGGCCCTGCCCTTGCCGGATCCCGCCCGTGACCGACCTGCCTGCCCTGCTGCTTTCCTGGTATGACCGCCATCACCGCGTGATGCCCTGGCGCATCGCGCCGGCCGACCGGGCCGAAGGCGCGCGGCCCGATCCTTATCGTGTCTGGCTGTCCGAGGTGATGCTGCAACAGACCACGGTCGCCACGGTGCGCGACTATTTCCGCCGCTTCACCGCCCGCTGGCCAGAGGTCGGCGATCTGGCGGCGGCGGCGGATGCCGAGGTCATGGCCGAATGGGCGGGCCTGGGTTATTACGCCCGGGCGCGCAACCTGCTCAAATGCGCGCGCGCCGTGGTGGCGGAGCATGGCGGGCAATTTCCGGCGGATGAGCCGGGCCTGCGCGCGCTGCCCGGCATCGGCCCCTATACCGCGGCCGCCGTCGCGGCGATCGCCTTTGACCGACCCGCCACGGTCGTCGATGGCAATGTGGAGCGGGTGATCACCCGGCTGCGGCGGATCGAGACGCCGCTGCCCGCAGCCCGCCCGCAGATCGCGGCCGCGGCGGCGCAGCTGACCCCCGCCCTGCGCCCCGGCGATTACGCGCAGGCGATGATGGATCTGGGGGCCACGATCTGCACGCCGCGCAACCCGGCCTGCGGGCTGTGCCCCTGGTCGGGCGCCTGCGCGGCGCGGGCGGCGGGCGATGCGGCCAGTTTTCCGCGCAAGGCGCCGCGCGCCGAAAAACCGCTGCGCCGCGGCCCGATCTGGATCGCCCGCCGCCCCGATGGCGCGGTATTGCTGGAACAGCGCCCGCCGCGCGGCCTGTTGGGGGGGATGCCGGGCTTTCCCACCTCGGGCTGGGATGGCAGCGACCTGCCGCCCCCCGCCACGGCCGACTGGGCCGAGGTCGGTATCGCACGCCACACCTTCACCCATTTCCATCTGGAACTGACGGTCCTTGTCGCCACGATCGGCACGCCGCCGCAGCGCGGGGCCTTTGTCGCGGCCGAAGATTTCTCTCCCGCGGCGCTGCCGACCGTCATGCGCAAGGCCTGGGCAGCCGCGACGACGCGCGCAGTTGAGTGAGGGCGCCCGCGCCCCTACACTCCGCCCCGACCCGGACCGGAGGACAGAATGCCCGAGATCGCCACCTTTCGCCGCGCCATGCCCTTCTGGCTGTCGCTGGGGCTTGTGCCGCTTGCGGTGATCGGGGTCACGCTGGGCGGCTGGACGGTGATCCTGATGCCGGCCTATGCCTGGACGCTGGTCACCCTGCTTGACCTGCTGCTGGGCCGCGATGAGGAAAACCCCGACCCGCAGACCGATGAGGAAGACCTGTTCTGGTATCGGCTGGTCACGCTGATCTGGCTGCCCTTGCAGGCGCTGATCATCTATGGCGCGATCTGGTGGATCACCCGCAGCGGCCATCTGAACGCCGTCGAAATCGTGGCGCTGATGTTCGGGATCGGCGTCGCCTCGGGCACGATCGGCATCGTCTACGCGCATGAGCTTTTGCACCAACGCAACAATCTGGAACGCTGGCTGGGCGATTTGCTGCTCTCGACTGTCCTTTACAGTCATTTCCGCACCGAACACCTGCTGGTGCATCACGTCCATGTCGGCACACCGCGCGATGCGGTGACCGCGCGTTATAACGAGGGGTTCCACCGCTTTTTCTGGCGCGTGCTGCGCGCCTGCCCGACCTCGGCCTGGGCGGCGGAGCGGGCAAAGTTGGCACGGGCGGGGCGGCCGGTCTGGCACCGCTCCAACCCGTTCTGGCGCTATGGCGCGCTTCAGGTGCTGGCGCTGCTGCTGGCCTATGCGGTCGGCGGCTGGATGGGGATCGGGCTGTTCGTGCTTCAGGCCTTCTTTGCCGTCTGGCAGCTGGAGCTGACGAATTACATCGAACATTACGGCCTGACCCGCCGCCGGCTGGACAACGGCAAATACGAACCCGTCCGCCCGCATCATAGCTGGAACGCGCCGCATCGGGCCTCGAACTGGCTGCTGATCAATCTGCAACGCCATTCCGACCACCATTACAAACCGGACCGCCGCTTTCCGCTGCTTCAGACCTATTCCGAGGAGGAGGCGCCGATGTTGCCCTTGGGCTATCCGGCCATGGGGGTGCTGGCGATGATCCCGCCGCTGTGGCGCCGGCGGATGAACCCGCGCGTGCGGGCCTGGCGGCGGAAATATTACCCCGACATCACCGACTGGTCGGCGGGCTGATCGCCGCTCGCCCGACTCGGGCAGGCAGGCTATGCTTTCAGCCTGGCCATCCGGCCCTATAGGAGGACACACAGATGCGCTGCCTGCCCGTTCTTGCTGTCGCCTTCACGTTGCTTGCCGCCCCCGCCCTGGCTTTTCAATGCCCGATGGACATGGCGGCCATCGACGCGGCACTTGCCGCCAACCCGACGCTGAGCGCCGAACAACTGGCCGAGGTGACCGCCTTGCGCGCCGAAGGCGAAAGCCTGCATGCCGCCGGCGATCACGATGGTTCGGTGGCGGCTCTGGCCAAGGCAAAGGCCATTCTCGGCCTCTAGCCGCCGCGGCACCCGTCACGAAAAAGCCCCGCCATGCAAGCATGGCGGGGAGGTGTGCCCCCGGCGGAACCGGGGCACAGGCGTAAGCGTATCTGCGGGGAACGGGGCGTCAGTGGCGCTGACGCTCGTCGGCCTCCATCTCGGCGCGGATCTGCTGGCGCAGGATGTCGATCGGGATCAGCTTGCCATCCCTCTTGAAGTGCCAGTAGGTCCAGCCATTGCAGGAGGGCGCGCCTTCATAGGCGGCGCCGACCTGGTGGATCGAGCCCTTGATGTCATTGCCGACCAGCGTGCCATCGGCGCGCACCTTGGCCTTGAAACGGTTGCCGGTGGAGAACAGCTCCTCGCCCGGGCGCAGCATGCCGCGTTCGACGACCTGGCCGAAAGGCACCCGCGGCTCGGCGCGCTTGCTGCCGGTGATCTCCAGCGCGCTTGCGTCGAATTTCCGTATCTTTGCAATACGTTCCGAGGCGACCTTACGGTAAGCCTCCTCGCGCTCCAGCCCGATGAAATCGCGGCCCAGCATCTTGGCCACCGCGCCCGTCGTGCCGGTGCCAAAGAACGGATCCAGCACCACATCGCCCGGATTGGTCGTGGCGATCAGGATGCGGTGCAGCAGGCTTTCGGGTTTCTGCGTCGGATGGGCCTTGTCGCCATTGTCATCCTTCAGCCGCTCATGCCCGGTGCAGATCGGCAGAACCCAGTCGCTGCGCATCTGCACGCCGTCATTCAGCGCCTTCAGCGCCTCATAGTTGAAGGTATATTTGGCGCCCTCGTCCCGGCTGGCCCAGATCAGCGTCTCATGCGCATTGGTCAGGCGTTTGCCACGGAAATTCGGCATCGGGTTCGACTTGCGCCACACCACGTCATTCAACATCCAGTAGCCGGCATCCTGCATAGCCGCGCCAACGCGGAAGATATTGTGGTAGCTGCCGATCACCCAGATGGCGCCATTGGGCTTGAGCAGCCGCCGCGCGGCCTTGAGCCAGTCGCGGGTGAACTGGTCATAGGCCGAAAAGCTGGAGAACTGGTCCCAGTGGTCATCGACCGCATCGACCTTGCTGTTGTCAGGCCGATGCAATTCGCCCTTCAACTGAAGGTTATAGGGCGGGTCGGCAAAGATCAGATCCACACTGCCGGCGGGCAGGCCATTCATCAACTCGATACAGTCACCGGCAAGGATCTGGTTCAGCGGAAGGGACATGCCCCCCGCAGCGGATTTCCGTGTCGTCATTACTGCCTCTGCTTTCGGCCTCTTTGTGCCGATTTCTTGTGTCCCAAGATGAGTCAGAGGCGATTCGCAGTCAAATTCTTTTTTGAATCAACTACTTACAGAAACATCTTGATACAAGATATTGTGGACGGGCCGAAACGAACGCCTATGGTGAGGGGTCACCCCAAGATTTAGAAGCGCGGCCAGATGATCCTGTGTCGGGTAGCCTGCGTTCTTTTCCCAGCCATAGCCGGGGTGCTGTTGCGCCAAATCCACCATGATGCGATCGCGCATCACCTTGGCCACGATCGAGGCCGCAGCGATGGACAGGCTTTTCGCATCGCCCTTCACCACCGCCCGCGCCGGGCAGGGCAGCGACGCGGGCAGGCGATTGCCATCGACCAGGATGAAACCCGGTGCGACCGGCAGCCCCGCCACCGCGCGTTCCATCGCCAGATGACTGGCGCGCAGGATGTTCAGGCGGTCGATCTCCTCGACCGAGGCATGGGCGACACTCACCTGCGCGGTGGCGAGGATCTCGGCACACAGCCTTTCGCGGGTTGCGGCCGACAGGGCCTTGCTGTCGCCGATGCCGGCAGGGATGCGCGCCGGGTCAAGGATCACCGCCGCCGCCGTCACCGGGCCACAAAGCGGGCCGCGCCCGACCTCGTCCACCCCCGCGACGGGGCCGAGGCCCTGCGCAAGCGCTTCCTGTTCCAGACTGTCATCGGCGGCGGGGCGGGGGATGCGGCGTGTCATGCCCCATTCTGCCGCCGCGCCGGGGCGAAGAAAAGCCCGCTCAGCGCGCCGCGCAGGTGCCCGCCAGCGGCCCGCCGATCTGCATCCGGCACACCCGCGCCTCGGACGCGCCCGGCATCGAGGACAGGATCAGCCCCACCATGAGGCAAAGCGCCCCCGTCATGCCAAGCGCAAAGCGCAGCCGCGCCACGCGGGGGGGTGGCCGGAATGCCTGTTCGGGGGATTGCCGCATCTGCCTGCTCCTGTTCCGGCCGGATCGCGGTCCGGCCTGTTCTGGGATCCTTGGTCGGGGATCGTCGCAAAAGCCTGTGTCGCGGCGGTGACGCCACGCAATAACCGGGGCTTGTTATCGGATAACCGTCCCTATCCCCCCGGTATGATATTGAATTGCCAAGCCGCATTGCCCATCCTCAGCCCAACCCAAACCCGCGAGGGAATCCGCCAATGCGCCTCAGACCGATCCTTGCCGCCGCCGCGCTTGTCTGCCTTGCCGGGGCCGCCCAGGCCGAGTGCTATGCCGATTACAAGGCCAAGCGCGACAATCCGCTGCGGCTCCATTACGGTGTTGCGCAGGTTTCCGCCTGCAACAAGAAGGCGGCCAAGGCCGAACTGGCCCCGCGCCTTGCGGCCGGCGGCTGGAAGTTGTTGAACGTCATCTCCACCTTCGGCCCCGAGGGCCTGAATGAAAGGCAATCGAGTGCCGGAGACTACTTCCTCCGTTTCTGACAGCCTGCGCGCTGGCAATCGCACCGTGACCTTCGGGGTCGCGGCGGTGGTGGTCATTCTGGCCGCCGCGGCGACCTTCCTGTTTCTGGCGCTGCCCGATGCCAATGCCTTCAACGCGCGCGTCGAACAGCTTTTCGTCGCCGATGACGCGCTGAAGACCTTTACCGAGATCCGGCTGCTGGAAATCATCGCGCAATCGGGCACCACCTTTCAGGAGGTGCTGGCCAGCTATCGCATGGTCATCTTTGTGCTGCTGGTGTTTTCGGCGGCGCTGCTGGTGGCCTGCCTTGTGTTCCTGCTGACCATCGTCACGCTGAACCGCCGCATCTCGGCCATCCAGCGCTCGGGGATCACCGTGTCATCGCTGATGATCAGCCGCGAGGCGCGGGCGGTCTATATCAACGATCTGGAATTCCAGCTGACCGAGGCCGCCATCGAGACCCTGTCGGTGCTGGCCGAGGCGCGGATGGATGACGAGGTGCTGAACGGCGCGCAGATCGAGGCGGTGATCTCCGGCCGGTCCGAGGCCGATTGCGAGGAAGCCGCCGGCGCGACCCGGGTCAAGCGCCTGCGCGACGCGCTTGGCAATCAGCTTGTGTCGGAACTGCTGGTCAAGACGATTGCCCGTCGCGGCTATGTGCTGTCGGTGGAAAAGGACACGATCCGCATGCTGTGACGCCGGGCGCGGGCGCCCTGCCCCTTGCGCGCCGCGCCGGCCTCTGGCACCCCTCGGGCAGTGACCGAGGACTGCCGATGGACCCGACAACCGACCCGCTTGAACCGATCCGTGCCTGGCTGGACCCCGGCCTTGCCACCGCGCAGGACTGGCTGACCTCGCCTGCCGCATGGTCGCAATTCGCGCTGCTGCTGGCGGCGCTGCTGCTGGCGCGGCTTTTGGCGGCGCGGCTGTCGAGCTGGCTGACCCGGGTGCTGACCCCGGCGGGCGGCAAGGTCGGGCCGCTGGCGCAAGGCCGGCGCGGGCTGATCCGGCTGATGCCGCTGCTGCTGCCGCTGCTGGCCTTCGTCCTGACCGCGGCGGGCGAGGAACTGACGCGCAGCCTGTTCGGGTCCGGCGCGGTCATCGCCCTGGGCAAACGCGCCTTCCTGCTGCTGGCGGCGCATATCTTCGTGCATCGCGTGTTGACCGACCCCTTCCTGCGCTTTCTCGGGCGGTTCGTGCTGATCCCGCTGGCGCTGCTGCATGTGCTGGGGGTGCTGGACGATCTGTCGGCCAGCCTGGATGCCACGGTGATTTCGCTGGGCAGTATCCGGTTTTCGGCGCTGGCGCTGGTGCGCGGGCTGATTGCCGGGGCGCTGCTGTTCTGGCTGGGCGGCTGGTCGAACCGGCAAAGCGCCGATTACATCCGCAAGCAACCCGACCTGCGCCCCGCCACCCGCGAACTGGCGATGAAGGCCGCCGAGGTGGCGATCTATGGCGCGGCCTTCCTGCTGCTGATGTCGATCATGGGCATCGACCTGACTGCTGTTGCGGTGCTGGGCGGCGCACTTGGCGTGGGCATCGGGCTGGGCCTGCAACAGATTGCCGCCAATTTCGTCTCGGGCATCATCCTGCTGGTCGAGGGTCAGACCACGGTCGGCGATTATGTCGAACTGGATGGGGGCGAACAGGGCACCATCGTCAAGATGACCGCGCGCGCCTGCATTCTGGAAACCTTTGACGGCAAGTGGATCGTGGTTCCGAATGAGGATTTCATCACCACTCGCGTCGTCAACTATTCCGATCAGGGCAGCGCCAACCGCTATGAGGCGGCGTTTTCGGTCAGCTATGACACCGATATCAACCGCGTGCCCGACATCATCGAAACCGCCGTCGCCGCCCTGCCCTTCGTGCTGAAAGCGCCCGATGGCCCCGATTGCGAATTGCGCGGCTTTGGCGAAAGCAGCGTGGATTTCGCGGTGGAATACTGGGTGAACGGCATCGACGACGGCAAGAACAAGTTCGGAAGCCCGGTCCTGTTCGCGATCTGGAACGCGCTGAAAGAGGCCGGGATCGAAATGCCCTATCCGCATCGCGTGGTGGAGATCAAGGGGCAGCGCCCGTGACCGCATGGGTGATCGGCGCGGGGCCTGCCGGCCTGATGGCGGCCGAGGCGCTGGCCGATGCCGGCCTGCCGGTCGTGCTGGCCGAGGCCAAGCCCTCGCCCGCGCGCAAGCTGCTGATGGCGGGCAAGTCCGGCCTGAACGTCACCCGGGACGAGCCGCTGGCGGATTTTGCGGCCCGCTATGATGTCGATTGGCTGGCGCCGATGCTGGCCGCCTTTGGCCCCGATCAGGTCCGCGCCTTTTGCGAGGGGCTGGGCCAGCCGGTCTTTGCCGGATCGTCGGGCCGGGTCTTTCCGGTGGCGATGAAGGGCTCACCGCTGTTGCGGGCCTGGCTGGCGCGGCTGGCGGAAAAGGGGGTGGCGCTGCGCACCCGCTGGCGCTGGAGCGGGTTTGACGGCGCCGCGCTGTGTTTTGACACGCCCGAGGGACGGCAGGCCGTGACGCCCGCCGTCACCGTGCTGGCCCTGGGCGGCGCCAGTTGGCCGCGCCTTGGCTCGGATGCCGCCTGGCTGCCCTGGCTGCGCGAAAAGGGCGTGACCATCACCGATTTCGCCCCGGCCAATATGGGCTTTCAGATGAACTGGTCGCCGCATATGGCGCGCCATTTCGGCCAGCCGGTCAAGGGCGCGGCGCTGATTGCCGGCCCCCGGCGCGAGCGCGGCGAATTCGTGATCTCCGAACGGGGCCTGGAGGGCGGCGGCATCTATACGGTCAGCCGCGAGTTGCGGCTGGGGGCGCCGCTCGCGCTCGACCTGTTTCCCGATCTCGATCTGGCGGCGCTGCGCGCCCGTATCGCCCGGCTGAAACCCGGCGACAGCGCGGCGAACCGGCTGCGCAAGCTGGGCCTTGGCCCGGCGGCGCTGGCGCTGGTGCAGGAACTTGCCCGCCCGCTGCCCGCCGATCTGGCGCCGCTGCTCAAGCACCTGCCGGTGCCGCATCACGGCCCCCGCCCGCTGGAGGAGGCCATTTCCTCCGCCGGCGGCATCGCCCGCACCAGCCTGACCGCGGATCTGGAACTGCGCGCCCTGCCCGGCATCTTTGCCGCCGGCGAGATGCTGGATTGGGAGGCGCCGACCGGCGGCTATCTGCTGACCGCAAGCTGGGCCACCGGGCTGCATGCCGGCCGCGCGGCGGCGCGGGCCTATAGCGCGCGCATCCAGAACTGAAGCGGCTTTTTCGTCTCGGCGGTTTCGCCGATGTCGCGCCAGGAAAATTCCGCCATCACGCCGGGCAGCACCTCATAGCCCCGCTTGCGCCAGAAGGCATCGTTGCTGCGATAGACCGACGGTTTCAGCGGATGCCCCTCGGGCCGCGTCACGCTGCAAAAGGCGACATGGCTGCGGCCAAGCGCGCGGGCGTGATCCTCGCGCGCGTCAAAGAAGCGATGCCCGATGCCCTGACCGCGATATTCGGCCAGCAGCACGGATTCGGCGCAATAGAAGATACGCTCCAACGCGATGCCCTGCCCGGCAAAGGGCGCGGCGAATTCGCTGGCGTGATCTTCCATCGGCGTGCCGGTCGCCGCCCCCACCAGGCGCGGCCCGTCAAAGGCCCCCACCAGAATGGCCCCCGGACTGTCACGATAGGTTTGCAGATAGGCCCGCTCATAATCCAGCGAGCCATCATAGAGATAAGGCCAGTCGCGGAAGACGGCGATGCGCAGCCGCGCCACATCGTCCAGCGCGGCATCCAGCGCATCGCCCGTCAGAACCCGCGTGGCGATCATGCCGAAACCTGCGCGACCCAGTCATTCAGGTTGTAGAAGGTGGTCACCCGGGCGATCTTGCCATCGCGCAGGTCAAAGAACGCCCCCGCCGGCAGGACATAACGCTGACCGCGGGCCTCGGGCAGACCGGGATCGGTCTTCAGATATTCGCCATACACGACGAATTCGGCGGCGCCGCGGGTCGCATCCTCGTTCACGAAGATCACCATGTCGGCCAGCCGCTCGCGATAGCTCACGCCCATATGCGAACAGAATTCGGCAAACAGCTCCTTGCCGCGCCGGATGGCGCCCTCATTCACGCGATGCTCGATATCATCGGTCAGACAGGCCAGCATGCCGGCGGCATCCCCGGCATTGAAGGCGGCGTAATAGGATTCGAGCGTGGCACGGCTCATCTTCGGCTCTCCTGCGGGATCATGCCGCGCCATCCTACGCAAATAGGGCGCGCCGCCAAGGCCCGGGCAGACCCTTGGCGGCGCGATTGCGACCTCAGACCAGCGCGCGGCGCAGGGTCTCGGCCATGGGCGTGGTCGGCCGCCCGATCAGACGCGACAGCGTGCGGCTGTCATCGAACAGCGCCCCCTCGCCCGCACGGGCATCGGCATCGGCCAGAATGGCGGCGAAACCGGCAGGCAGACCGAAACCCTCCAGTGCCTTGGCATAATCGGCCTCGGGCAGATTGACATAGGCGACCGGCTTGCCGCTTTGCGCTGCCAGTTCCGCGGCCATCTCGGCTTGGTCATGCGCCGTATCGCCCGCCAGTTCATAGGTCTGGCCGGCATGGGCCGCATCCAGCGCGACCACGGCGATCGCCTCGGCATAATCGGCCCGCGCGGCCGAGGCGATGCGCCCCGCCCCGCTGGACCCGATCATTGCGCCATGCTCCAGCACCGCCGGCAGGGCGCCAGTATAATTCTCGGTATACCAGCCGTTGCGCAGCAGGGTCACCGCCAGACCCGATTGCGCCAGCGCCTGTTCCGTCGCGATATGATCTGCCGCCAGCAACAGCGGCGAGGCATCGCCCTTGAGGATCGAGGTATAGACGATCCGCCCCACGCCCGCCGCCCTGGCCGCCGCGATGACACGGCCATGCTGCCCGGCGCGATCGTTGAAATCGTTGGAGGAAATCAGCACCAGCACCTCCACCCCGGCCAGCGCGGCTGCATCCGGCGCGGCATAGTCGAAGGCGCGCACCGGAACGCCCAGATCGGCGGCCCGGGCCGGGTCGCGCGCCAGCGCGATCGGCAACGCCCCCCGCGCCTTCAATGCGGCAATGGCAAGGCGGCCCAGTTGGCCGGTGGCTCCGGTCACGGCGATGGTCATGGCAAATCTCCTGTGGATCATGGTCTGACCGCAATCTGGGGGCTTTACTTACGAAAAGGAAGTGCCTACATTTTTGTAAGTATACCGCAGAGCCGCACATGACCCCGTCAGACAATGCACAAAAGACCCTGTCGCAGCTCAGCCCCGATGTGCTGGCCGCCGAATGCCCCTCGCGCCAGATCCTCGCGCATCTGACAAGCCGCTGGGGCACGCTGGTCATGCTGGTGCTGCTTTCAGGCACACACCGCTTCTCGGCGCTGCGCCGGCGCATCGGCGGGGTCAGCGAACGCATGCTGGCCCAGACCCTGCAACAGCTGGAGGCCGACGGCCTTGTCACCCGCCGCGTGCATGACGTGGTGCCGCCGCATGTGGATTACAGCCTGACCGAACTGGGGCACGAGGCCGGCACCCATCTGGCGGCCCTGACCGGCTGGATCGAAGACAACCTGCCCCGCATCCTCGCCCGGGGGCAAGATCGCGCCGCCTGACGGTCACGCCACCAGCGGCGCCGCCCGCGCAGCCGTCACCCGCACGGCCTCTTGCGGGTCGATGCCCAGCAGCAAACCGCGCTGGCCCGCATTGATCCAGACCCGCGCATGGCCGCAGGCGGCAATCTCAAAGGCGGTCGGCACCGCGCGCTTCTGCCCAAAGGGCGAAATGCCGCCCACGCGATAGCCCGTCAGCTTTTCCGCCCTGGCCGGCAGCATCATCGCCGCCGCCTTGCCGCCAAAGGCCGCCGCCACCCGCTTCATCGACAATTGGCAATCGGCCGGGATCACGCAACAGACCGGCTTGCCGTCCAGTTCCAGCATCAGGGTCTTGAGCATCTGCGCCGGCGCGATGCCAAGCGCCGCCGCCGCCTGCATCCCCACCGCATCGGCGGCGGGGTCATAGTCATAGGGGTGCAGGCTGACGACAACGCCCTGCGCCTCAAGGAATTTCAGCGCCTGGGTCGCGGCCATCTCACCTTCCCGCCAAACAGACAGGGGGCGCTCACGCCCCCTCTTGAGCCTCACGGCTCAATTCACCCCCTGAGGATATTTTTGAACAGATGAAGGGCAAAGCGCGCCCTTCCTCTTTCATCTGTTCAAAAATATCCTCGGGGGTGCGGGGGCAGACAGCCCCCGCGTGCAACGGATCAATAGACCACAACGGCCCGGATCGACTTGCCCTCATGCATCAGATCGAAGGCTTCGTTGATGCGCTCCAGCGGCAGAAGATGGGTGATCATCGAGTCGATCTCGATCTTGCCATCCATATACCAGTCCACGATCTTCGGCACATCGGTCCGCCCGCGGGCGCCGCCAAAGGCGGTGCCTTTCCAGACGCGCCCGGTGACCAGCTGGAAGGGCCGGGTCTGGATCTCGGCCCCCGCCGGCGCCACGCCGATGATGATCGACTGCCCCCAGCCGCGATGGGTGCATTCCAGCGCGTCCCGCATGACCTTGACATTGCCGGTGCAGTCAAAGCTGTAATCGGCGCCGCCGATCTGATCGGCCTCGGTCTTGGTCAGATCGACGATCGCCTGCACGACCGATCCTTCGATCTCTTTCGGGTTGATGAAATGGGTCATGCCGAAGCGTTCGCCCCATTCCTTCTTGTCGTTGTTCAGATCGACCCCGATGATCATGTCGGCCCCGGCCATCTTGAGGCCCTGGATCACGTTGAGCCCGATGCCGCCCAGCCCGAAGACCACCGCCTTGGCGCCGATCTCCACCTTGGCGGTGTTCAGCACCGCGCCAATGCCCGTGGTCACGCCACAGCCGATATAGCAGACCTTGTCGAAGGGCGCGTCGTCGCGGATCTTGGCCAGCGCGATTTCCGGCACCACCGTATGTTGCGCAAAGGTGGAGCAGCCCATGTAGTGATGGATCGGCGTGCCATCCAGCATGGAGAACCGCGTCGTGCCATCAGGCAGCAGGCCCTGGCCCTGCGTGGCGCGGATCGCGGTGCAGAGATTGGTCTTGCGCGACAGGCAGGACGGGCATTGCCGGCATTCCGGCGTATAAAGCGGAATGACATGATCGCCCGGTTTCAGCGTGGTCACGCCGGGGCCGCATTCGATCACCACGCCCGCGCCCTCATGCCCGAGAATCGCGGGGAACAACCCTTCGGGATCGGCGCCAGACAGGGTGAATTCGTCTGTGTGGCAGATGCCGGTGGCCTTGATCTCCACCAGAACCTCGCCGAATTTCGGCCCTTCGAGGTTCACTTCCATGATTTCAAGCGGTTTGCCGGGGGCGACGGCGACGGCGGCACGGGTGCGCATGGGCTCCTCCCTCTGTCATTTTGCGTCAAGGTGTGCGAAGACACAGGCGAAAGCAATGCGGGAATCGGCACTTATGACGTCACTTGCGAAATCTTCGGCGCTTTTGCTGGCGCTGTTTCTGGCGGCCTGCGGATCGACCAGCGAAACCGAGCCGGTGCAGCCGGTGCAGGTCGCGCCGCCGGGCATCGACCCGGTCACCGGCCTGCCGATCGACCTGACCCCGGGCCTGAACGACCGCGAGCCCGACACCTGTCATGCCGCCGATTACCAGAGCCTTGTCGGCCAGACCGAGAATGAGGTCCGTGCCGCCGGCATCACCCGGCCCACGCGCATGGTGACGCTGACCACCATCGTCGATCAGGAACGCTATGATTCGTTCCGCATCAATTTCCACACCGATGCCACCGGGCGGATCTACAAGATCAGCTGTGGCTGATCGACCGCGCCCGCGGATCAATCGCGCTGCGTGTAACGGGTCGCCCCTTGTCAGGGCGGCCCGTTCTGATTCACCCTGCTTGCGGGATAAGGTGGGACTGACAGCATGACCGTGCGACCCGTGCCGGGCGCGGCCCTTCTGGCCGTGTTCGGGATGATCGCCCTGGGCGGATGCCTGGCGCGACCTGCGGCCGAGCCGCCGGCAGAGCGTTGCGGTGCGACGCGCCTGCACGGCTGGATCGGCCAGCCGGTTGCCGCGCTGGATGACCAATACCTGCCCGAAACCATGCGCCTGATCCGGCCCGGCGACATGGCAAGCCCCGAGCAGAACCCGGGCCGGTTGAATGTGACCCTGGATGGCGCCGGGCGCGTGGTGGCGTTTCACTGCGGCTAGGCACCCCTCCGGGGAGGAGACAGACGAGTGCAAAGACCTTTTCTTCCGTTCATTCCGGGCCTGTTGGCCTGCGCCCTGGCCCTGGTGGGGGCAGGCTGCATCCGCCCGGCGGCACAGGCGCCGGTGTCGCGCGCCATGACCCCCGATCTCATGTTCGCCGAGCCCTGCGGCGCCGCCATGTGGCGCCCCGACCTGCTGGACCGCCGCGCGCAGGTTCTTGCCGATGCCGATCTGCCGGCCCGGCATCGCATCTTGCGCCCCGGCAGTCTGATTGCCGATGATATCGACCAGATGCGGCTGACGGTCACCGTCAATGGAAAGGGCAAGGTCGATGGGGTTTTCTGTGGATAAGGGCGCGCTTGCGCTGCTGCTGTGCCTGGGGCTGACGGGCTGCATCGGCGGCGGGGATGCGGCCGCGCCGCCCGAAATGCCCGCCGCGCCGCCAGCCGCCCCGGACGGCACGGGCGATGCCTGCGGCGCTGCCGCACTTCAGCATCTGGTCGGCCAGCCGCGCGGCGCGATTTCGGGCATGCGCTTTGCCCATCCGCTGCGGGTATATGAGGAAGGCCAGCCCGTGACGATGGATTTCAGCCCCGAGCGGCTGAATGTCGAACTCAGCCCCGGCGGCGCGCGCATCCGGCGCATCAGCTGTGGCTGAACGCAAAAGACCCCCGGCACAACCGGGGGTCTTTCTTCTTCAGCCGCGCGATGCGGTGGATCACATGCGATAGGCGGTATGGCAGGCCTTGCAGGCGCCGCCCAGAGCGCCGCCCATGGCGGCCTTGACGCCGTCAAGCGTGGTGGCATCCATCCCCTCGGCCGCGACCTTGAGCGCGTCGGCCTTGGCGGCGAAATCATCCCAGTTCGTCCAGATCTCGGGCTTGGCCTCCGAGGCGGGGTCGCTGGCCTGCGGCTCGAACCTGGCGGGGATCTCCGCGGCGGCGGCGACCAGCGCGGCCTTGGCCGCCTCGGCCGCGGCGGCGTCGAAGGGCGCCTTGTCGCCCGCCATGCCGCCCAGCGTCTTGGCCGCGGCACCCACCCCCTCCATCAGTTCCTGACGGGCCTTGACGGTGGGGTCTTGCGCCTCACCCTCGGCCCAGACCGCCGTCGCGGCCAACGCGGTGAATGCCGCGCATGCGATAACCTTGGAAAATGCCTTCATCTTCTGGCTCCCTGTTTGAATTCTGCCGACTATAGCGAGGGTTGTAACGGCCCGGCTACGGACCAAGGTCCGATCCACCGCCAGTCACGCGATTGTGTTTCCCCGCGCGGGGTGCTTGACTGCCCCCGAACCGCAAGGAGGAGAGCGCAGATGTTCCGGGCCCTGGTGATGGAAAAGGCGGGCGAAGGCCCCGCAACGGCGCGGCTGGCCGAACTGGACGAGACCGCCCTGCCCGCGGGCGATGTGACCGTGGCCGTCAGCCATTCGACGCTGAACTACAAGGACGGGTTGTGCCTGTCGGGCAATGGCGGCGGGCTGGTCCGGGCCTGGCCGCATGTGCCGGGCATCGACCTGGCCGGCGTGGTCGAAACCAGCGACGACCCGCGCTATGCCCCCGGCGACCGGGTGGTGCTGACCGGCTGGCGCGTCGGCGAGGTGCATTGGGGCGGCTATGCGCAAAAGGCCCGCGTCAAGGCCGACTGGCTGGTGCCCCTGCCCGAGGGGCTGACCGCGCGGCAGGCCATGGCCGTGGGCACCGCGGGCTTTACCGCCATGCTGGCCGTGATGGCGCTGGAGGATCACGGCCTGACCCCCGACCGGGGCGAGGTGCTGGTGACCGGTGCCGCCGGGGGTGTGGGCTCGGTCGCGGTCGCGCTGCTGGCGCATCTGGGCTATCAGGTCGCCGCCGTCACCGGCCGACCGGAAACCGAGACCTATCTGCGCGATCTGGGCGCCAGCCGCATCGTGCCGCGCGCCGATCTGGCCGAAACCGTGAAACGCCCGCTGGAAAGCGAGACCTGGGCCGGCTGTGTCGATGCGGTCGGCGGCGCGATGCTGGCACGGGTGCTGGGCCAGATGAAATACGGCGCCTCGGTCGCGGCGGTCGGGCTGGCGGGCGGGGCCGCGCTGCCGGCGACGGTGGTCCCCTTCCTGCTGCGCGGGGTCAACCTGCTGGGCATCGATTCCGTCATGCAGCCCTTCGCCAACCGCCAGCGCGCCTGGGCCCGCATCGCCCGCGACCTGCCGATGGACCGGCTGGAGGCGATGATCCGCCCCGCCACCCTGTCGGACCTGCCGGCGCTTGGCGCCGCGATCCTCAAGGGCGAGGTGCAGGGCCGCGTCGTGGTGGATGTGAACGCCTGACCCAGCTAGCGGGGCCACAAGGCCCCGCGGCACATCAGGCCAGCGAGGCGGGCAGGTCAAAACAGACCGCGACAATTTCCGTGCATCTTCAAGGGGAAGGATGGTGCTGCAGGAGAGGATTGAACTCTCGACCTCTCCCTTACCAAGGGAGTGCTCTACCACTGAGCTACTGCAGCACGGGCGCCATTTTGCGGGTCGTTTGCCCCGTTCCGGCGGTGCTTCGGCGGTTCATCGCCGGGCGTGGCGGGGAAATAGACGTATTCGCCGGCGGGCGCAAGCGCAATCTGGACCCTTTTTTGTGGCTGCGCTAACAGAGGGGTCATGAACACGGATGCAACGCCCCCGCAGGATCCAGATACCCCCGCCTCGCGCCAGCCCCGCAAGGGCCTGGGCGCCGGCACGGGTGCCGAAACCGCGCGCGAAGACCGGCTGAAAGCCGCGCTCAAGGCCAATATGGCGCGGCGCAAGGCTCAGGCCCGGGCCCGGTCGGCGGCATCCGACAACAACGAGAAAGAGTGAGGCGGGACGATGGATTCGATTCTGGTAAAGGGTGGCGGCGCGCTGAACGGGGAGATCCCGATCGCGGGCGCCAAGAATGCGTGCCTCACATTGATGCCCGCCACGCTCTTGACCGAGGAGCCGCTGACGCTGACCAATGCGCCGCGCCTGTCGGATATCGCCACCATGACCCAGCTTCTGCAATCGCTGGGCTCCGAGGTGGCGGGGCTGCAAGGCGGCAAGGTGCTGGCGATGTCGAGCTATCGCATCGGCAATCACACCGCCGATTATGACATCGTGCGCAAGATGCGCGCCTCGATCCTGGTGCTGGGGCCGATGCTGGCGCGCGATGGCCATGCGGTCGTGTCGCTGCCCGGGGGCTGTGCCATTGGCGCCCGGCCGGTCGATCTGCACCTCAAGGCGCTGGAGGCCATGGGCGCCGATCTCGACCTGCGCGATGGCTATGTGCATGCCAAGGCGCCGGGCGGACGGCTGAAAGGCGCGGTGGTGGAATTTCCCTTCGTCTCGGTCGGGGCGACGGAAAACGCCCTGCTGGCCGCGACGCTGGCCAAGGGCACGACCGTGCTGAAGAACGCCGCGCGCGAGCCGGAGATCGTCGATCTGGCGCAATGCCTGCGCCGCATGGGCGCCCAGATCGAAGGCGAGGGCACCGAGACCATCACCATTCAGGGCGTGGACCGGCTGGGCGGCGCCACGCATCCGGTGGTGACGGACCGGATTGAACTTGGCACCTATATGCTGGCCCCCGCGATCTGCGGCGGCGAGGTGGAATGCCTGGGCGGGCGCATGTCGCTGGTCGCAAGCTTTGCCGAAAAGCTGGATGCCGCCGGCGTTTCGGTCACCGAAACCGAACGCGGGCTGAAGGTCGCGCGCAAGAACGGCCGGGTCAAGGCCGTGGACGTGACGACCGAACCCTTCCCCGGCTTTCCGACCGATCTTCAGGCGCAGATGATGGCGCTGCTATGCACCGCCGACGGCGTCTCGGTGCTGGAGGAGAAGATCTTTGAAAACCGCTTCATGCACGCGCCTGAACTGATCCGCATGGGCGCGAAGATCGACGTG
>Ga0209053_1000664_pt1 | contig 20996 bp, 21 predicted proteins | sample EBPBio152010_DNA_FD_185864 | JGI IMG/M metagenome (GOLD analysis project Ga0209053, IMG submission 185864) | Wastewater treatment Type I Accumulibacter community from EBPR Bioreactor in Madison, WI, USA - Reactor 1_7/15/2010_ DNA (SPAdes)... | ecosystem: Engineered > Bioreactor > EBPR >... | reverse complement strand
CAGTGGTCCATGAGCGACTGGAAGACCGAGAAGTTGACGAGCACCTGGTCCACGAGTGCGTCGTCGAGCGCGTCGAGCTCCGGCGGGATCCATTCGGCGCCGGCGGCGCGGACCCGGTCGTGGAGGCGCCGGCAGACGCTCCAGAAGAGGCGCTCGGCGAGGGCACGCTGGCCGAGCTTGAGGAAGCCGTAGCCGAAGAAGTCCTTGGCCTTCTTGCGCTGCTCGTCGGCGTCGTGGTAGACCTCCAGCAGCTCGCCGAGGCCGCGCGCCTCGGACGCCGACCGGCGCAGCGCGTCGAGCGCGAGCACGATCTCGTGCGCGTCGGCCGGCGGCGCGAAGTCGTCCGGCACCTCGGGCTTGCGCGTCACTCCGAGCGTCTCGACGACGAGCACGCTGTGGTGGGCCGTCACCGCGCGCCCGTTCTCGGTGATGAGGCGCGGGTGCGGCACGCCCTCGGCGTCGCAGACCTCCTGTACCGAGTAGACGATCGCGTTGGCGTACTCCTGCATTGAGTAGTCCAGCCCGAGGCGGCCGGTCCCGAGCGGGTGACCGTCGTAGTTGACGCCGAGGCCGCCGCCGCAGTCGAGATACGCCACGTCGAGCCCGCGCTTGACGAGGTGCGCGTAGATGCGCGTCAGCTCCTTGACGGCCTCCTTGAGGGCCTGGATGTCGTCGATCTGGCTCCCGAGGTGGAAGTGGAGCACGCGGAGGGCGTCCGTCTGCCCGGCCTCGGTGAGCGCCTCGACGGTCTCGACCAGCTCCGGCAGCGTGACGCCGAACTTGGACGTGTCGCCGGACGACGTCGCCCACGGGCCGTCGGCGACGGTCGAGAGCTTGACGCGGACCCCGAAGCGCGGCGTGCGGCCGGCCTCGTCGGCGATGCGGCGGATGAGGCGGATCTCGGTGGCCTTCTCGGCGATCGGCAGCACCTGCTTGCCGAGGTCCTGGAAGGTCCCGATCAGGCGCAGCATCGGCGCGTCCTTGTAGCCGTTGACGAGCAGCAGCGTCTCGTCGGAGTCCAGCCGCGGAAGCGTCGCGACGAGCTCGGCCTTGGAGCCGCACTCGAGGCCGAAGCCCAGCGGCTTGCCCGCCTCCACGATCTCGTCCACCACCTCGCGGAGCTGGTTGACCTTGACCGGGTAGACGCCCGTGTAGCCGCCGGCGTAGCCGCTCTCGGCGATGGCGCGCCCGAAGGCGTCGTTGAGCAGCGCGACGCGCGTCGCGAGCAGGTCCTGGAAGCGGACGACCGCCGGCAGCGACAGTCCGCCGCGCACCAGCTCCTCGACGACGTCGTGCAGGTCGATCCCGAGGTCGCGCGACGGATCGGGTCGCGCCTCGATGGTGCCGGCGTCGGAGACGGCGAAGTAGCCCTCGCCCCAGTCCGGGACGCGGTAGAGGGCGGCGGTGTCGGCGGTCGTCCAGACGGGCGCCTCGTCGGGCGGCGCGTCGATCGTGTCGGCGGGGGCGGTATCCAACGGCGGGGGGCGGGCGGGGCAGGACAAACCTACCCCGCCCGCCCCCGGTTCGGCTGCCCGTCCCGGCGAGCCGGGATCGCGGGTGCTGGCGCTACCGCACGAAGACGAAGCTCTTGCCCCATCGGCCGTAGACGCTGGAGCGGACCCCGTTGCGCTCGACCCCGGCGTAGCGATCCTGTCCGGGTCGGATCTGGACCGTCACACGCCCGCCCGAGCGGAACGTGAGGAGCCCCATGTGGACGGCCGCCGTGCAGATGGACGAGTCGTCCGTGTACACGTCCGACCCCCAGACCGTGGACGGCTCGCCGTTGGGCGGGCAGTCGGCCACGATCGTATCGCCGACGTTGCGCGCGAGACTGCCCGCAGAGGTGTTCCAGTACACCGACACCGGAGCCATGCCGGTCGTCTGGGCGACGCCGCCAACCTGCTGTGCGGTGCGGACGAGGTCGGTGGCAGTGGCGCAGCCGCTGGACGCGGCGCCGGCGACGATGAGAACCGCGAGGGTGAGTCCGAAGGAGAGTCGCATGGTGGACGAGCGCGAAGGTGAAGGGAAGGCCGGACGTGCCGGCGTCTTGGTGGAGTTACGGAAATCCCGTCGCCGGAGGATCACTCCGACGCGACCCTCACGAACGAAAAACTCCCGCCCCACGGACCGTAGTCCGACGACGTGACGCCGTGGCGCAAGGAGCCGGCGAACGCCTCCTTGCCGGGGCCGATCTGGATGCGCACCGTCCCGCCGCTCTGGATCGTGATGCGCCCGGCGTGGACGGCGGCGGTGCAGACCGACGAGTCGTCGGTGTAGACGTCCGTGCCCCACACGCTCCCGGCCGTGCCGGCCGGCGGGCAGCGGAACGTGACCTCCACGTCGTCGTCGCCCCGGTACGAGACCGCCGTGTCGGTCCACTGCGCCGCCCGGTCGCGCGACGGCTTGGGGGCGGGCCCGTCCGCCGGCGGCGCCCCATCGGCCGGCGCGGACGCGGCGTACAGGACCGCGCCGGCGACGGCGACGACCACGAAGCCGAGCAGGATCGCGACGGGGCGGCGCATAGGCGAAAACTACAGAATGGAGCCCCGCTCCCAACGGCCGGCACGCCGGCGACGGGACGAGCGATCTTTCCGGCGTCCCCGCCCCCCGCCCGATGGCCGACGCCCGCATCTCCGACTTCCTCCGGCACCACTACCGCCACTTCAACGCCGCCGCGCTGGTGGACGCCGCCGAGGCCTACCGCGCGCACGTCGACGGCGGGGGCAAGATGCTCGTCGCGCTCGCCGGCGCGATGTCCACGGCCGAGCTCGGGCTGAGCCTCGCCGAGATGATCCGCGCCGGCCACGTGCACATCATCTCGTGCACCGGCGCCAACCTCGAGGAGGACCTCTTCAACCTCGTCGCGCACGACCACTACGAGCGCATCCCCAACTGGCGCGACCTCACGCCGGCCGAGGAGCAGGACCTGCTGGAGCGCGGCATGAACCGCGTGACCGACACCTGCATCCCCGAGGAGGAGGCGTTCCGCCGGCTGGAGGCCGCGCTGGTGGACGAGTGGCACGCGATGGAGGCCGAGGGCCGGCGCGCGTTCCCGCACGAGGTCCTCTACCGCATCATCAGGTCGGGACGCCTGGAGGAGCACTACCAGATCGATCCGAAGGACTCGTGGCTCGTCGCCGCCGCCGAGCGCGACCTGCCCATCGTGACGCCCGGCTGGGAGGACTCGACGACCGGCAACATCTTCGCGAGCCACGTGCTCCTCGGCAACGTCAAGAGCCCGCACACCGTCAAGCACGGCATCGAGTTCATGACCTGGCTGGCCGACTGGTACACGGCCAACGCCGGCGCGGCCGGCGACGAGGGCGTCGGGAGCGGCATCGGCTTCTTCCAGATCGGCGGCGGCATCGCCGGCGACTTTCCGATCTGCGTCGTGCCCATGCTGGAGCAGGACATGGACCGCCGGACGCCGCTCTGGAGCTACTTCTGTCAGGTCTCGGACTCGACGACCAGCTACGGCTCCTACTCGGGCGCCGTGCCCAACGAGAAGATCACGTGGGGCAAGCTGGGGCCGGATACGCCACGTTTCATCGTCGAGAGCGACGCCACCATCGTCGCGCCGCTGATCTTCCAGTACGTCCTCGAAACCAGCACGCGCGGCCGCTGACGCCCGCCCGACTGTCCCGTGCCCGTCCGCATCGCCACCGTCGAGCCCGGCTCGCTCGCCGCGCGCCTCGCGCTCGCGCCGGGCGACACGCTGCTGGCGATCAACGGCGAGGCCGTCGAGGACGAGCTGGACGTGCGCTTCAAGGCCGCCGAGGAGCGCGTCACGCTCCGCGTGCGGCAGGGCGGCGTGCTGCGCGAGCACACGCTCCGCAAGGCTCCCGACGCACCGCTCGGCGTCGAGTTCGAGGAGTTCCGGGTCCGCACCTGCGGCGACGACTGCGTCTTCTGCTTCGTGGACCAGAACCCGGCAGGGCTGCGCGACACGCTCTACTTCCGCGACGGCGACTTCCGGATGTCGTTCCTCTACGGCAACTACATCACGGTCACCAACCTGCGCGAGCGCGACCTCGAGCGCATCGTCGAGCAGCGCCTGAGCCCGCTCTACATCTCGGTCCACTGCACCGACGACGTCGTGCGCGCGGCCATGATGGGGCACCGGACGATCCGCGACCGCCTCTCGGAGAAGCTGCGCTTCCTCGCGGCCCACGGCATCGACATGCACGCCCAGATCGTGCTCGTGCCGGGCTACAATGACGGCGGGATGCTGGTCCAGACCGTCCTCGACCTCGCGCGGCTCCACGAGCGGCTGTTCTCGGTGAGCGTCGTGCCCGTCGGCATCACGCGCCAGCGCGACGGGCTGGCCGACCTCCGGACCGTCGCCCCGGCCGAGGCCGCGCAGCTGACGCGCCTCGTCGCGCGGATGCAGGCCCACTTCCGCACCACCCTCGGGCGCGGCTTCGTCTACCTCTCGGACGAGGTCTACCTCCTCGCCGGCGAGGACTTCCCCGGCGAGGACGACTACGACGGCTTCCCGCTCATGGAGAACGGCATCGGGATGAGCCGCGACATGCTCAACGAGCTGGACTTCCAGCGTGAGGACTTCCCCGAGGCGCTCGGGCACCCGCGCCGGATCACGATGGCCACCGGCACGCTCGCCGCGCCGCTGCTCCGCGACCGCGTCGCGCCCGTGCTGGAGTCCGTCGGCGGGCTGGAGGTGCAGGTCGTGGCCTGCGAGAACCGCCTCTTCGGCGACTCGGTGACGGTCTCGGGGCTGCTCAACTACCGGAGCTTCCACGCGGCGCTCGCGCCGCTGGCCGAGGCCGGCGCGCTGGGCGACCTCGTGCTGCTGCCGCCCGACAGCGTCAACTTCGAGGGGCTCTTCCTCGACAACCGCGAGGGACAGTCCTCGCCCGACGACCTCGCCGCCGCGCTCGGCGTGCCGGTCGAGGTGTTCGACGGCGACTGGGCCGGGCTGATGGAGAAGATGGACGAGGGACGATGGACGGTGGACGGGACGGCCGTCGGCGCCTGAGCATTCCGTCGGGTCGTCGCACGGCGCGTGGGATCGGCGCGACAAATCGGGCGTCTGCTACACCTCGCCGACGCCCTGCCCGATCCCGACACGCCCACCGCCCCGCCCGTGACGTCCATCGTCCATCCCACACCGTCCATCACCGAGCCGCCGACGACGACACCGACGCTCGTCGACGCGTGGCCCGGCGCCGAGCCGTTCGCGCTCGACGGCTCGTTCGACCGCGCCGGATGGCACCCGATGGCGTCGTCGGCGCTCGTCTTCGTGTCGGCCTTCGTGATGTTCCAGGTCGTCGGCGGCGTCGCGATGCTCGTCGGGCCGATCCTCGACGCCGTGCGCGCCGGGACGGTCCCGACCGACCCGATGGACCTGCTGACCGACTCGCCGGCGGCCGTCCTCGGCGGCAACGCACTCGGGCAGGCCGTCGCGTTCGGACTCTTTGCCGTGCTGGCGGCGCGCTGGTCGTCGCGCCGGTGGCGGCCGTTCGTGCGCCTCCGGCGGCCCGACGGCGCCGGGCTCGCGCTCGCGGCCCTCGGCTGGGTGGCCCTCTACCCGGTCGTCCTCTTCCTCGGCGACCTCAACGCGAAGCTCCCGCTGCCGGGGCCGCTTCAGGCGATGGACGACATGCGCGCCGAGATGCTGGAATCGCTCCTGCTCGGCGGCGAGGCGTCCACGGCGTTCCTGCTGCTGACGGTCGCGCTCACGCCGGCGATCTTCGAGGAGTTGCTGTTCCGCGGCTACCTGATGCGGCAGGTCGAGCGCGTGTGGGGCATCGGCACGGCCATCGTCGCGACCGGCGTCTTCTTCGGCGCCTACCACCTCTCGATCACACAGCTCGTCCCGCTGAGCGTGCTCGGCATCTACATGGGCTTCGTCGTGTGGGCCACCGGGAGCCTGTGGACCGGCGTGCTCGTCCACCTGCTCAACAACGGACTCGCCGTGCTGATCGCCGCGATGGCCCGGACGCGCCCCGAGATGAACGTCGACTCGCTCGAAGGGCTCGGCGTCTCGTGGTACCTTGGCCTCGCGATGGCCGCCGCCGGCGCCGTCGCCGTCGCCGGGCTCGTCCGCGCGATGGTGGCCCGGCGCCACGCCGTCACCGGCGGCGCCCCCGACGCCCGCCCCCTCCCCCTCCCCTCGCCTGCCCTCCCATGAGCGACGACCCGCGCACCTACGCCGGCTGGGTGTCGGCTTTCCAGTGCTCGACCGACTTCGAGGCCGACATGGTCCGCGACCGCCTCGACGAGGCCGGCATCGCGGCCGTCGTGCTCACGCAGCGCGACCACAGCTTCAACCTCAACGTGGGCGACCTGTCGTCGGTCCACGTGATGGTCCCGCCGGAGGCCGCCGACGCCGCGCGCGCGCTGCTCGCCGAGGCGGCGCTGTCGGACGCCGACCTGGAGGCCGCCGCGATGGCCGCCGACGTGATGGCGCCCGACGCGCACGACCCCGAGCAGGAAGCCATGCTGGACTCGGGCCTCGACACGCTCTCGCTCTCGGTTCCGGACGACGCCGACGATCTGGCCGGTGAAGCGCCGGCAGCCGATGTCGCGGCGCCGCTCGTCGGACAGCACACGTTCGCGACGCCGCCGGCCGACGACGTGGCCGACGAGGCAGCGGCCGACGACGACACGCCTCCCGTCGCCTGAGGTCGTGTCGCTCGCCGAGACGCTCCGCTCGTCCAACCTCGCCCAGCGGACCCTGACGGCACTCGTCGGCGTGACGCTCGCGCTGGCGGCCATCTGGGCCGGCGGCTGGCCGTTCGCCGCGCTGATGGTCGCCGCCGCGCTCGCCGCGCAGGCCGAAGCGTACGGACTGCTCCGCCGCACCGGGGCCGACCCGCTCGTCCCGCTCGGCCTCGCGCTCGGCGCGCTCGTCGTGCTGCGTCCGCTCGTCCCGGCGGCCGACGCCTGGCTCGCGCTCGGCGTCGTGGCCGTCCTGCTGACGACGCTGTTCGCGCGCGCCGCCACGCCGATGGCCGACGCCGCGGCGACGCTCTTCGGCGTCCTCTACCCGTCGGCGCTCGCCGGCGCGGCCGTCGTCCTCCGCACGAGCGACGCGCCGTGGCTCGGCGCGACGGGCGGCTTCTGGCTGCTGACGACCGTCCTCGTCTGCGTCTGGGGCGCCGACACGTTCGCCTACTTCGCCGGACGCTCGTTCGGGCGCCACCCGCTCTTCCCGCGCGTCTCGCCGAAGAAGACGTGGGAGGGCTCGGCCGGCGGCGCCGTCGGCGCGATGGCCCTCGCCGCCGGCTTCCGGTGGGCCGTCCCGGCGCTGCCGCTCTCGGTGGCCGACGTGGTCGTCGTCGGCCTCGCGTGCGGCGTCGCCAGCCAGCTCGGCGACCTCGTCGAGAGCCTCTTCAAGCGCTCCGTGGACGTCAAGGACTCGGCGACGTGGCTGCCGGGGCACGGCGGGATGCTGGACCGCCTCGACGCCGCGCTCGTCGCGCTCCCGCTCGTCGCCGCCTGGTTCGCGATCACGCGCGGACTCTAGCACGACGCGTCGGCGCGTCCCTGCCACTGGCCACTGGCCGCTTCCCACTGGCCTGTTGCGACTCTGCGCGATCGACGTCGGCACCAACACGGTCCTGAGCCTCGTCGCCGACGTGGCCGACGGACGCCTGACGATCCTCGCCGACGAGGAGCGCTTCGCGCGGCTCGGGCAGGGCGTGGACGCTTCACGCCGCCTCGCCGACGACGCCATGGACCGCGTCGTGGCCGCCCTCGCGGCCGCCCGGGCGACGGCCGACCGCCTCGGCGCGGAGCGCACCGTCATCGCCGCGACGAGCGCCAGCCGCGACGCGTCGAACGTGGACGTGCTCGTCGAGCGGGTCCGGCGCGAGCTCTCGCTGGACTACGCCGTGATCTCCGGCGAGCGCGAGGCCGCGCTCAGCTTCGCCGGCGCCTTCGCGATGCTCCCCGGCGACGCGCCCCCTGCGGCGGCCGTGGTCGACATCGGCGGCGGCTCGACCGAGATCGCCGTCGGCGACCGCCGGCGCGGCGTTGTGTTTCGCCAGAGCCTCGACGTGGGGAGCGTCCGCCTCACCGAGCGCCACCTCCGCCCTGCCCCGCCGTCGGCCGCCGCCGTCGCCGCCGCGACGGCCGACGTGCGGGCCGCACTGGCGACCGTCCCGCGGGACGCCGTCGGCGGCCTCCCGCTGGTCCTCACCGGGAGCGTCGCCCGCCTGCTCGCGCGCCTCGACGGCGCCGCCAGCGACGCGCCGTGGGTGCCCGCCGCGGCCGTCCGCGCGTGGCGCGACCGGATGCTCGTGCTCCCGCCCGAGGGCGTGCTCGCCCTCGCACCCGACGCGCTGGCCGGACGCGAGGACGTCGCCGGCGCGGCTGCGCTCGTCGTCGCCGAGGTGCTGGACGCGCTCGGCGCCGACGGCTTCACCGCCACGCGCGGCGGCCTCCGGCACGGCCTCGCGCTCGCCGCCGCACGCGAGGAATCGGCGGAGCGGGAACCGTCCGCGCCCCGCCGCCTCCCACCTTCCCACTAGATCGTCGCCGCCCATGAGTGCCCAGCCCGGTCGCCCGGATGCCCTCGCCGGGGTCCGCTCCTTCGTCGCCGTCGCCTCCGGCAAGGGGGGCGTCGGCAAGAGCACCGTCGCCGCCAACCTCGCCGTGGCGCTCGCGCAGAGCGGCCAGCGCGTCGGCCTGCTCGACGCCGACGTCTACGGTCCGTCGGTCCCGCTCATGTTCGGCGTGGACGACGCGCGTCCGCGCCTCGACGACGAGCGGCGCATCGTGCCCGTCGAGCGCCACGGCGTGAAGCTGCTCTCGATGGGCTTCCTCGCCGACCCCGACCGGGCGGTCATCTGGCGCGGACCGATGGTCTCGTCGGCCGTCCGGCAGATGCTCGCGCAGGCCGCGTGGGGCGAGCTCGACACGCTGGTGCTCGACCTCCCGCCCGGCACCGGCGACATCCAGTTGACGCTCGTCCAGACGATCCCGGTCACCGGCGCGGTCGTCGTGAGCACGCCGCAGCCGGTCGCGCTCGCGGATGCGCGCAAGGCCGTCGCGATGTTCGGGAGCGTCCACGTCCCGGTCCTCGGCGTGGTCGAGAACATGGCGTGGTTCTCGCCGCCGGACCTTCCCGAGCGGCGCTACTTCCTCTTCGGAGAGGCCGGCGCGCAGCGCCTGGCGGCCGAGCTCGACGTGCCGGTCCTCGGCGAGATCCCCATCGAGCAGGCGGCGCGCGAGGCCGGCGACGCCGGCACGCCGGTGGTGATCGCCGAGCCGGCGAGCGCGACCGCCCGCGCGTTCACGGCGATGGCCGCGCGCGTCGCCGGCGCCGTCGAGGCGCGCCACGCCGAGGCGCCGCCCACGCAACCGATCGAGATCCTGTACAAGTAGGGGAATGTGAGATGGGGAATGGGGACGCCTTCGAACCTCCCATTCCCCATTCACCGCCCCCCATTCCTTCCCGCCCCTATCTTTCGGCGAAACCGACGAAACCGATGACCGACCTCTCGACGGACCCCGCCCTCCGCGCGCGCATCGAGTCGACGCTGGACTCCATCCGCCCCTACCTGATGGCCGACGGTGGGAGCGTCCGCCTCCAGAACGTCACGCCGGACATGGTCGTGGAGTTGGAGCTCCTCGGCGCGTGCGGCACCTGCCCGATGAGCAGCATGACGCTGCGCGCGGGCATCGAGCAGGCCATCCGGCGCGCCGTGCCCGAGGTGGTGCGCGTCGAGGCCGTCACGCCCGTCGCCTGATGCCGCGCCCGTCCCCCTCCGGCGTCCCGGGCCTCGCGATCCGCGAGACCGACGGCGGCCACACCGTCGTCGCCTCGTGGTCCGACGCCGACGGCCGCCGCCGCACGGCGTCGTTCCGCGCCCCCACCGGCGAGCTTCGCCGCGCGATCTGGGACGCCTGCCTCAAGCTCCACGAGGAGCGCGCCGCCGCCGGCGCGTCGGTCGAGGAGCCGCACGTCTGGTTCGCGACTGCGCAGGGCTCCGTGCAGGAGGCCGTGGACGCCGAGATCGCCGCAGAGACGGGCGCCCCCCCCGACGGCCCCGCCGACGGCGAGGCCGACACGAGCGGCTGGCGCGAGGAGCGCACCCGAACCAACCGCGAGCGCTTCGAGAGCGTCGAGGCCAAGCTCGCGCGCGAGGAAGAGCGCCTCCGCGAGATCGAGCGTGCCCTCTTCCGGTTCTAGGGTGCGGTATCAGGGCACCCACTCGCGAAGTGGCGCCGAGACGGCGTAGAAGCCGACGGCGCGGTCCACCAGATCCGGACCGAGCGCGTCGTCGGGCACGGGCTGCGTCGCGACGACGCCCTTCCAGCGCAACGCCTCGGCGACGGACTCATCACCCGGGTCGTCGTAGCCGCGCGGCAGGCGCTTCAGCGCGCCGGCGGGTCCGTGTGAGAGCGTGATCGCGGCGTCGGCCATGGTGTCGCGCACGTCGCGCCACCCGGCGGGGTCGGCGGCGAGCCGCGCGCGCCACTCGCCGACCCAGCGCGGGTCGGGGTCCCAGTGGCCGGTGGCGACGAAGCTCGCGCCGGGCTCGACGTGCACGTACAGCCCGCCGTTGTCCGACTTGTCGCCGCTCGGCGTGACGTAGACGCCGACGTGCGTCTTGTAGGGCGACTTGTCCTTCGAGAAGCGCGTGTCGCGGTAGATGCGGAAGACGTTCTTCGTCGGGTTGCCGGAGAGCGGCGTGCCGGCGGCGCGCGACGCCTCGGCGAGGCCGGCGACGAGGCAGCGCGCGGGCCACAGCAGCTCGTCCTCGTAGAGCGCCTTGCGCCGCTGGAACCACGCACGGTCGTTGTTGGCTCGGAGGTCGCGCAGGAAGGCGAGCGCCTCGGCGCGGAAGCCGGGGAACGGCGGGAGGTCGTGCATCGGGTCGGGGGGCGGCTCCTGGAAGCTCGCGCCCGGCGGCTGACGACGGCGTGTCGCCGGGATCAGGCCGCCACGTCGCCGAACCGAAGCGCCGACGCCGCGAGCAGCGCCGCGCCGGCGACGAGCGCCCGCTCGTCCACGTTGAGACGCGGCGTGTGCAGGCCCGGCGACGTTCCCGAGTCATCGCCCACGCCGAGGACCGTGAAGCAGCCCGGCACGCGCTGCGTGTACCACGCGAAGTCCTCGCTGGCGTACCACATCGGCACGTCGAGCACGCGATCCGCGCCGAGGAGCCCGACGGCCGTCTCGCGCACGCACGCGGCCGTCGCCGGGTCGTTGGCGAGCGACGGGTAGCCGACGGCGATCTCGACGTCGCACGTCGCGCCGAACGCCTCGGCGGTCTTCTCGGCCGTCCGGCGGATGAGCGCGTGCGCCGCCTCGCGCCACGGCTCGTCCATCGAGCGGAAGGTGCCGACGAGGCGCGCGGTGTCCGGGACGATGTTGGTCGCGCCGAGCGCCTCGACGCGCCCGAACGAGAGGATGGACGCGACGCCCGGCGGCCGGTGACGCGAGATCACCGCCTGCAATGCGACCAGCACGTGCGCCTGCACGAGCACCGGGTCGATGAGCGCCGCCGGGTCGGCCGCGTGCCCGCCGCGCCCGTGGATCGTCAGGTACAGCTCGTCGGCCGACGCCATGAAGGGTCCGGAGCGGACCCCGACGACGCCCGCCGGCAGTTGGGGCGCGACGTGCTGCCCGAGGATGACCGCCGGCGCCGGCACGTCGCCCATCGCCTCCAGCACGCCGGCCTCGATCATCGTCGTCGCACCGCCGGGGAGCAACTCCTCGCCGGGCTGGAAAACGAGGCGGACCGTCCCCGCCAGGTCGTCGCGCGACTCGACGAGCAGCCGCGCGGCCGTGAGGAGCATCGCCGTGTGGGCGTCGTGCCCGCACGCGTGCATCACGCCGGGGACCTCGCTCGCGAAGTCGAGCCCCGTCTCCTCCTGGATCGGCAGCGCGTCGATGTCGGCCCGCAGCGCGACGGTCGGGCCGGGGCGAGCGCCGGCGACGTGCGCCACGACGCCGGTGCCGGCCATCGGGACCGGCTCCAGCCCCAGCGCGCGCAGCTCGCCGGAGACGAACCGCGCCGTCTCGTGCTCCTGGAACGACAGCTCCGGCCGCCGGTGCAGCGCGCGGCGGATCCGGACGGTCTCGGCGTGGTGCGCCTCGGCGAGCGCGAGCAGACGGGCAGGCATCGGCGGGAAGCGGACGGTGGGCGGAGACTACGCCCGCCGGCGGTCGGTAGACTTGCCGCCTCCCCCGTGCTTCTCACTGCCCGGACCGATGCGTCTCCTGCTCGCGCTTTCCGCTGTCCTCCTGCTCGCTGCCTGCTCCCTCGAACGCCCGCCCGACGACGCCGTCACCGCCGAGGGAGAGGCCGTCGTCTCGACCGACGCCTCGTCGCTCCCGGGAGCCGTCCGCGCAGGCGACTCGACGGGGGCCCGCGCTCCCGGCGGTACGCCGGTCACGGACCCGCGCGCGGGACGGTCTGAGGGCTCCGTCGGCCCCGAGTCGTTCGCCGGATTCTTCGACGTCTTCCGCGACGACACGACGTTCCAACGGACCCGCATCGCGCCGTCATTCGTCGCCTCCTCGCCCAACCCGATGGGCGACGGCACCGTCGAGGGGCGCACGTACATCCCGCACGCGCTCCGCTTCGACGGCGGCGAGTCGATCCGCGAGTCGTTCGTCGTCGGCGGGACGTCGCTCGCGAGCGCCGCCGACGTCCCGGCCGGGGCCCGCACCGTCGAGTTCCGCCTCGACGGCACAGACAACGGCATCGCGATCGGCTACCGCTTCGCGCGCGACGCCGACGGCCGCTGGCGGCTCGCCGGCCTCGACGACGCCTCGATGTAGCCCCATGCGCCTCGCCGACCTGCCCGCGCCCGAGCGCTTCCGCTCCGCCGACGAGGCCGACGCCGCGATCCGCGCCGCGTGCGCGGCGAACCCCGACGTGGCCTCCTGCGAGGTCATCGGCACCAGCGAGGGCGGGCGCGAGATCCTCGGCGTGACGCTCGGCTACGGCCCGACGGCCGTCTCGCTCGTCGCCGGCGCGCACGCCGACGAGCCCGTCGGACCCGAAGCGCTCCGCTCGCTCGTCACCGAGGCGCTCGCGCACCGCGACTGGGGCGCCGCCGACGGCGGCCTCGCCCGCCTCTTCGAGCGCGTCACGCTGCGGATCGTCCCCCACGTCAACCCCGACGCCGAGGCCGTCAACCGGGTGTGGATCGACGCGTGGGACGCCGACGACCCCGCCGCCTCGCTCGGCGCGTTCCTGCGCCAGCGGCGCCGCGAGCCGCCGGGGCGCGACGTCGAGTTCGGCTACCCGGCCATGCGGACGGAGAACGCCGCGGCGAGCGCGTTCCTCTTCGAGCCGTCGCCGGTGGCGCTGCACGCGAGCCTCCACGGGATGGCCGTCTCGGAGGGCGCGCTCGTCCTCGTTGAGCGGCGCTGGGTCACGCGCCGCGCCGGGCGCACGCTCGCCGACGGCTTCCTCGCCGCTGCCGGGCGCGCCGGGCTGCCGCCGCACGACCACGACCGAGGCGGCGACAAGGGCTTCGACTACCACGGGCCGGGCGTGTGGACGACGCCCGAGGGCGCGGCGATGCGCGCGCACTTCCTCGCCGCCGGCGACGTCGAGACGGCGTCGCGCTTCCACGCGTCGTCGATGGAGGCGGCAATCGCGCGCGGGGGCGAGCCGCTGTGCGTCGTGCCCGAGCTGCCGCTGTTCCGCGTGACGGCCGGCGGCGTGTCGGGAGCGGGCGTCGCCGGACGCGCCGCCGCGTTCGCCGACGCCCTGCCGGCGATGACCGAGGCCGCGCTCGCCGGCGACGACCTCGCGCCGTGGGTCGCGCGCTTCGGTGTCGTCGCCACGCCGGTGGCCGACGCCGTGCGCCTGCACTGGACGCTGCTCGACCTCGCGCTCGACGCCGTGCGCTGATGTCCTACTCGCGCGCGACGCGCTCGGCGAGCGCCTCGAACGTATCGCCCCCGAAGCGCTCCAGCAGCGCCTCGGCCAGCACCCACGCGACCGCCGCCTCGGCGACCGTGCTCGCCGCCGGCACGCTCGTCACGTCGCTCCGCTCGTAGCGCGTCGGCTGCGCCTCGCCCGTCGCGAGGTCCACGGTGCCCAGCGGACGGATCAGCGTCGGGATCGGCTTCATCGCCGCGCGCACGACGATCGGCATCCCGTTCGAGATGCCGCCCTCGACGCCGCCCGCGCGGTTCGTCGCGCGCGTCAGACCGCCGTCCGCACCGTGCACGATGGCGTCGTGCACCTCCGAGCCGGGGTCGCGCCCCGCCGCCCAGCCGTCGCCTACCTCGATGGCCTTCTGGGCCTGGATGCTGAGCACCGCCCCGCCGAGGCGTGCGTCGAGCCGGCGGTCGGCCTGCACGTAGCTCCCGAGTCCCGCCGGGACGCCCGTCGCGACGACCTCATACACGCCCCCCAGCGTGTCGCCCGCCCGCTTCGCCTCGCCGATCGCCTCGACGGCACGCGCGCTGGCGTCCGCGTCGAGCATCCGCACCGGACTCGCGTCGGCGGCCTCGTAGAGGGCACGCGCGCCGCCGTCGGACAGGAGCGCGTCGCGCGCGTCGGCCCACGGCGGCGCCGTCACCGGTCCGATCCCGACGACGTGGCTGCCCACCTCGATCCCCAGCGCCGCGAGCATCGCCCTTGCCGTGCCCTGGCAGGCGACCCGCATCGCCGTCTCACGCGCCGACGACCGCTCGATGACCGGACGCACGTCGGGACCGCGCGGCGGGCGGTCGAAGCCGTACTTCCGGGCGCCGGCGAGGTCGGCGTGGCCGGGGCGCGGCAGCGTCACCGGCGCGACGCCCGCGCCGTCGCCGTCGGGCGCCATCGTCTCGGGCCAGCCCGCGCGGTCGCGCTCGTAGGCCGCGTTCTCCAGCAGGAGCGCCACCGGGTGGCCCATCGTGCGCGAGAAGCGCACGCCGCCGACGATCCGCACGCGGTCCTGCTCGACCTTGGCACGCCCGCCGCGCCCGACGCCGAGCCAGCGGCGCGCGAGGTGGCGGTCGAGGTCGTCGGCCGTGAGCGGGACGCCGGCCGGCAGGCCGTCCACGATGCCGACGAGCATCGGCCCGTGGCTCTCGCCGGCGGTGAGGTATCGGAGCAAGGGGATGGGGATGGGGGATGGGGATGGGGGATGGGAACGCAGAGGTGCGGACTTGACCGGACGTTGCACGTCCTCATCCCCGATCCCTCATCCCCCATCCCTCACTCGACGAAAGGCGACGCGAGGTCGTAGAAAGCCGTCACGCCGTCGGTGCGGCGGACGCGCAGCAGCGCCGGCTCGTCGCGGCGGGCGTGGACGGCCAGCTCGGCGCGCGCCTCGGCGGCGTTGCGCACCGGCCGCCCCTCGACGGCCACCACCACGGTCCCGACCGGCAGGCCGTCGACGTCGGCCGCGCTGTTGGGCGCGATGGCCTCGACGAACGCGCCGGACGCGACGCGGAAGCTCCGGCGCTCCTCCGCCGTCAGGTCGCGGAAGCGAACGCCCCAGTCGGGCGCGGCGGCCTCATCGGGCATCTCGGCGACCGCCGGCGCCTCGGGCTCGGCCGGCACCTCGGCCCAGCGCTGGAACACCGGATCGTCGCGCCCCAGCAGGCGTGCCTGCAGCGAGCGCTCGCCGCCGCGCCAGATCACCACCGGAATCGCCTCGCCGGGGCGACTCAGCGCGAGCCGGCTCTGGAACTGCGCCATCTCGTTGACCTCGCGCCCGCCGACGCGCAGCAGCACGTCGCCGGCGCGGACGCCCGCGCGGTCCGCCGGCCCGCCCCGCACGACGCTCTTGACGTACACGCCGCGCGGCATCTCGAGGCCGCGCTCGCGCGCCGTCTCGGCGGTCACGTTCTCGATGCTCACGCCGAGGTAGCCGCGCCGCGGCTCGCCGTAGGCGATCAGGTCCTCGGCCACGCGCCGCGCGAGGTTGCTCGGCACGGCGAAGCCGTAGCCCTCGTAGAAGCCGCTCTGGCTCGCGATCGCCGTCACGATGCCGATGACCTCGCCGCGCAGGTTCGCCATCGCACCGCCCGAGTTGCCGGGATTGATCGCGGCGTCGGTCTGGATGAAGTCCTCGATCCGGAACTCGTCGTCGATGATCTCGACCTGCCGCCCGAGCGCGCTCACGATGCCGAACGTGACGGTGCTCTGGAGCCGCAGCGGGCTGCCGACGACGACGACGCCGTCGCCGACCTGCACGTCGTCCGAGTCGCCGAGGCGCGCCACCGGCAGGTCCGGGCCGGCTTCCAGCAGGCGGAGCACCGCGAGGTCGGTCGTCGGGTCGGACCCGACGATCTCGGCGGCGTACTCGCGCCGGTCGTTGAGCACCACGTTGACGCGCCCGGCCGCGCGCACGACGTGCGCGTTGGTGATGACGTGCCCCTCGCGCGAGAGGATGACGCCCGAGCCCGTCTCCGTCGGGTACTGGTCGCCGTACGGAGCGTTCGGGGCGACGACGGTCAGGTAGACGACCGACGGCTTGGTCCGCTCGGCAACGCCCCCCACCTGCCGGTTGAAGCGCGCCCAGTCGGGCGCGGCCTCGTCGGTGTCCGCCTCATCCGCCTCGTCGGCGCCGAGCTGGACGGGCGCGGGCGCGGCGGGCGTCGCCTCGGTCGCCGGCGCGGGCGCCTCCTCGGTCGCGGTGGGCTCGCCCGGTTCGGGCGTCCACAGGCGACGCAGTGGCAGTGCCACGAGCACGGCGACACCCAGCAGCGCGAGAACGAAGAGCGGACGGCGGAACGACACGGCGGGACGAACGGCGGCGCGGGGGTGAGGAACGCGGCTATTCTCAATCGCCAAGCTACGGGTGCGCTCCCGCTCGCTGCCCGCCCATTCGTGGTGCCTCCCGCCCCCCACGTCCTCTTCGCATTCCTCGGCGACGTGACGGGCTCGTCGCGCGCGCTCCGTCAGATCCGCGCCCTCGTCGGCGCCGGCTGGCGCGTGACGGTCGTCGGCGCAATGTCCGCCGGCGAGGCGGTCCGCGACGCCGGCGCGCTGCCCGACGGCGTGCGGCACTGGATCGCCCCAGTCCGCGCCGGCGGCGGCCCCGCTCTCTTCGCGCGCGCCCACCGGGCGGTGGCACGGGCCGTCGACGAGGTCGCGCGCGACGGCGGCCCGCCCGACGTGCTCCATGCGAGCGACCTCTACGTGCTCCCGGCGCTCGCGCGGGCGGCGAGGCGGCTCGGCGCCCGCCTCGTGTACGACAGCCGCGAGTGGTACGCCGGGCTCGACTCGACACACGCGCGCCCGTGGACCGCCCGCGTCTGGGCCGCCGTCGAGTCGCGCTTCGCGCCGCGCGCCGACGCCGTGCTGACGGTCAACGACGCCATCGCGGACCGCCTCCTCGAGGAGCGGCGCCTCGCGGAGCGTCCCGTCGTGCTCCCGAACGTGTCCGACCTCGTGCCGCGCGCCCCCACCGGCACGCTCCGCGCACGCATCGGCGGGACCGACGCGCCGATCGTCCTCTACCAAGGCCTCTTCCGGCCCGGACGCGGCCTCGACGCGCTCGTGGACGCCGTCGCCGACGTCGGGGGCGCCGTGCTCGTCCTCGTCGGCGAAGGGTCGGAGGCGGACGCGCTGCGCGCGCAGGTGGCGCGCGTGCTCCCGGGGCGCGGACACGTGCTCCCGTTCACGCCGCCCGACACGCTCGCCGCGTGGACGCCTGACGCCGCCGTCGGCGCGATGCTGGCCGAGCCGCTCACCGAGAGCCTCCGCCTCGCGCTGCCGAACAAGCTGTTCGAGTACGCCGCCGCCGGCGTGCCGGTGCTCGCCGGGCGCGGCATCGAGCCGATGCGCGAGGCCGTCGAGGCAGCGGGCGCCGGGATCGCCGTCGAGCCGCGCGACCGCTTGGCCGTCGCCGCGGCGCTCCGCACGATGCTGTTCGACGCCGACGCGCGGCGCGCGATGGTCGCCGGCCTTGGCCGTCTCCGCAAGAGGTTCGACGCCACGGTCGTCTCCGAGCGCTTCCTCGCCACCTACGACCGCCTCCGGTGACCCCGGACCTCCGGCGCGCGCCGGACGCGAAGCGGCCTCGACGGCGCGTTGACCGCCCGTCCCGCTCCGTAGCTTCCCGCCTCTCCCGTCCCGCACCGATGCGACTCCTCGCCCTCGCCGTCCTCGCGCTCGTCGCCGCGCCGGCCCTCTCCGCCCAGACCGACGCCTCGCGCATCCCCGACGACGCGCCCAACTGGATGACGATGGCCGACGCCATCGCCGCCGCCCGCGCCGACGGCAAGCTGCTGATGATCCACAACTACGCTTCGTGGTGCGGCTGGTGCGCGCGCCTCGACCAGGAGGTCTACACCGACGACGCCGTGCAGGCCTACCTCGCCGAGCACTACACCGTCACGCGCGTGGACATCGAGAGCCCGACCGTGGTGCCCTTCTTCGAGCACGAGGTGTCCATGCAGGGCCTCGGGACGGCGCTCGGCGTCTCGGGCACGCCGACGACCGTGTTCGTCGGCACCGACGGCGAGCTGATCACCAAGCTGCCCGGCTTCGCGCCGCCGGCGACGTTCCTCGACGCGCTCAAGTACGTCCGCGAGGGCGCCTACGAGACGATGAGCTTCGCGCAGTACCAGCAGATCCAGCGCAGCGGGATGCTGCCGCTGCCGCAGTCGGCCCCCGACCTCCTGCCGGGACAGTAGCGTGCGGTGGATCGTCCTCACGTCGGTGCTTCTCCTCGCGGCGTGCGACGGGGGCGGCACCGAAGGTCCGGCCGTCACGTGCGCCACGCTCGGCACGGACGAGGGCGGCACGCTGACCGCCCGCCTCCTCGTCCAGGGCCGCGACCCGCGCACCTTCACGGCCACCTGCACGCGCGCGACGCGCACGGCGGACCGCGTCGTGGTTCGCGCGCTCGTCCTCAGTGGACCGCTCGTCGAGGGCGAGATCGTGCTGACGGCGCTCGGAACGGGCAACGGCACCTACGCCATTGGTGGAGGGACGGCCGCCGCCCGGTATGTCGTCGGCGGACGCGTGTACGAGGCCGTCGACGGCGGCATCACGCTGGGGACCGTCTCGGAGACCGCCGTCGTCGGCGCGTTCGACTTCTCGACCGTCGACGGCCCGTCCGTCGCCGGCGGCGAGTTCACGCTCCCGCTGCGCTGAGCCACGCGTCGAGCGCGTCGGAGACGTCCTCGCCGACGCCGTCGGGCCACGCCGGACGCGAGACGAACGCCGCGTCGTCGCCGCGCGTCGGGTGCGGGACGACGAGCCGCGCGGCGTGCAGCGCGATCCCGCGTCCGCCGGCGAACGCCGACGGCGCGCCGTAGCGCAGGTCGCCCACGACGGGCATCCCGAGCGCCGCGAGCTGGGCGCGGATCTGGTGCTTGCGGCCCGTGTGGAGGTCCACCTCGACGAGCGCGCGCCGGCCGACGACGGCGAGCGAGCGCCATGCGAGCGACGCGCGCTGCGCGCCGGCCGTCCCCGGCGCCACGACGCGCGCGGTGCCGGTCGGGCCGTACGTGAGGCCGGCGACAGCGTCCTGCCAGCCACCGGCGTCCGGCGTCCCCTCGACGACGGTGAGGTAGCGCTTCGTCACGCGCCGCGCGCGGAACGCCTCGGCGAGGCGCGACGCCGCCTTGCTGGTCCGCGCGAAGAGCAGAACGCCGCTCACCGGCCGGTCGAGGCGGTGGACGAGCCCGAGGAAGACGTCGCCAGGCTTGCCGTGACGCGCCTTGACGCCCGCCTTCGCGATCGAGAGGGCGTCGGCGTCGCCGGTGACGTCGGCCTGCGTGAGCATCCCGGCCGGCTTGTCGACCGCGAGGAGGTGGTTGTCCTCGTAGAGGACGGGCAGCGCGTCGGACGGTGGACGGTGGACGATGGACGGGCGTGAATCCGGCGCCGTGCTCGCTCGTGGGTCGTCCAGACGATCCGGGAGGTCGTCCGAGGTCGGCGGTCGGCTACGTCGTGGGCGTCCCATCGTCCATCGCCCCGGGTCCTGCGACCATCGCGGCCACCGGCTTGCCGGCGACCCGGAGCAGCGCGACGAGCGCGCCGGCGCCGAGGAGGAGCGCCAGCCACCACGGCGCGCCGAAGCCTGTCGCGACGGTCCCGAGGAAGAGCCCGACGAGCCCGACCGCCAGCGCGTACGGCAGCTGGGTGCGGACGTGCGCGATATGGTCGCAGCCGGAGGCGACCGACGACAGGATCGTGGTGTCCGAGATCGGCGAGCAGTGGTCGCCCCAGACGGCGCCGGCGAGCACGCAGCTCACCGCCGAGTACAGGATGTGGAGGTCGTCGGCCGCGCCGCCGGCCTGCATCACGCCCCACGTGAGCGGCACCACGAGCGGCATCAGGATGCCCATCGTGCCCCAGCTGGTGCCGGTGGCAAAGGCCGTGACCGCCGCCAGCACGAAGACGAGCGCCGGGACGAGCGCCGGCGCGAGCGCGCCCGAGAGCGACTCGGCGAGGAAGTCGCCGGTGTGGAGCGCGTCGGTCGTCGCCGCGAGCGCCCACGCGAGCAGCAGGATGATCATCGTGAAGAGCATCCCCTTGAGGCCGTTGAACCACGCGTCCACGGTCTCGTCGAGCGTGAGGATGCGCTGGCCGAGCGAGAGCGCGCCGGCGACGAGGACGCTCACGAGCGACGCCCACATGAGCGCGGCGTAGCTGTTGGCGCTGCCGATGATCTCGCGCAGCGTGTCGCCCTCGCCCGTGGCGAGCAGCCCGACGAGCACGCCGCCGATCAGGACGATGACGGGCACGATGGCGTTGACCGCGCGGTGCGGCTTGCCCTCCGGCGGCTCGAACTCGGCGCCCTCGTCGGACGTGCCGATGCGCGCGAACGGACCCACGGTGTCGCCGGTGCTGCGCGCGCGCACCTCGGCGGCGTGCATCGGGCCGAACTCGCGGTCGGTCCACGCGATCACGAACACGAAGAACAGCGCGAGGATCGGGTAGAAGCGGTAGAAGAGCGACTCGATGAAGACGCCGTAGCCGTCGAGCCCGAGCCCGCCGGCGGTCAGCGCCGGGACGGTCGCCAGCGCCTCGTCGATCAGACCGACCTCGAAGCCGATCCACGTCGTGACGAGCGCGAGCGAGGCCACCGGCGCGCTCGTCGAGTCC
>Ga0209053_1000663_pt1 | contig 21074 bp, 17 predicted proteins | sample EBPBio152010_DNA_FD_185864 | JGI IMG/M metagenome (GOLD analysis project Ga0209053, IMG submission 185864) | Wastewater treatment Type I Accumulibacter community from EBPR Bioreactor in Madison, WI, USA - Reactor 1_7/15/2010_ DNA (SPAdes)... | ecosystem: Engineered > Bioreactor > EBPR >... | reverse complement strand
GTGGGCGTGATCCATGCCAAGGATCTGCTGCGCGAGGTGGAACGCCTGATGCGCGGCACCTCCGAGGCCGATGACGGCGCCGAGGGGCTGGCGCGGCTCGATGTGCTGAAAGTGGCGATGAAGCCCTATTTCGTGCCCGAGACGACGACGCTGGATGAACAGATGCGCGAATTCCTGAAACGCCGCACGCATTTCGCGCTGGTGGTCGATGAATATGGCGCGCTTCAGGGCCTGATCACGCTGGAAGACATCATCGAGGAAATCGTGGGCGAGATCACCGACGAATTCGACGTGGTGAAAAAGGACGAGGGGCTGAAGCGCGACGCCAATGGCGATTTCGTGGTGGATGGCGCGATGACGATCCGCGACCTCAACCGCGCGATGGACTGGAACCTGCCCGATGACGAGGCCAATACCATCGCCGGTCTCGTCATCCACGAGGCGCAGATGATCCCGAATGAGGGACAGGCCTTCAGCTTTCACGGCTTTCGCTTCGAGGTGGCGGCCCGGCGGGAAAACCGCCTGACCCGGCTGAAGATCCGTCCGCTCTGACCCCGGTCAGATGATGTCGATATGGCTGGCAAGGCCGGCCAGCGACTTCACCCCGTTCAGTTGCAGCGTATCGCCATCGCCAAAGTCGAACAGCACACCCGCCCTTGTCACCTCGGCAAAGCGGCTGACCACCTGCGCGCCGGTCAGCGTGCCCGCATCAGACCAGAGCGCGTCATCCAGCAGCAGCCGGTCGTTCTGGCGCAGGTTGTAATCGCTGATGCGGTCCTGATCGCCGCCCAGGGCAAAGACGAACTTGTCGGGACCGGCGCCGCCGGTCAGCAGGTCATTGCCCGCCCCGCCGATCAGCCGGTCACGGCCCGAACCGCCATTCAGCACATCGGCGCCGTTGCCGCCATCCAGCTTGTCATGCCCGCCATTGCCGAACAGCCGGTCGGCACCGTTCTTGCCCGTCAGATCATTGTTGCCGCGATTGCCGACCAGCCGGTTGGCATAGCCGTTGCCCGTGAGGTCGATATGCCCGATGCCAAGCGCCTCGACCTTGCGGATCGCACCCGAAACCAGCGTCGTATCGCCCGAGACCTTGAGCCATGACCCGCCGACCACGTCGAGCTTGGCATTGCCCGGCTCCAGATCGACCCTGACCCGCGTGACCGAGGCGCCGCTGCCGATCTGCACCGTCACCTCTTCGCCCGCATTGGCCAAAAGCGCATAGCCCCCGGCATTGGCGGTGGTGGTGGCCTTGCCGCCGACGATCGACATGGCCAGCCGGCCCTGCCCCTCGCCCATGGAATAGAAGCCGTCGCCGTCCCGATCGGCATAGGCGACGCCGGTCACATAGACGCGGCTGGCGGAATAGGAAAACACCTCGACGCCGATTTCCTGGAAGGTGACGCCCTGCACCGAAAGATCGCCCTTCACATGGGCATAGCCGATCTCGCGCTGATCGGGGTCAAGCATGCCCTCGCGGTGGCTCGCGCTCAGCATCCAGCCCTTCTGGAATTCCTGGATCAGGGTCTGGTCGCTGCGCCCCGAGGTGGTCTGCGCGCCCAGATTCTCGCCCCAGCCCCAGCGGCCTGACCCGGTGTCAAAGCCCGAAGCCATGAGCCGCGAATCCGCGCGATCCAGCTTGCCGCCCTGATTATGCGAAAAGACGTCATTCTCGATCATCCAGACCGCATGCAGCACCGCGGCCTTTTCGCCCGGGCTATAGGGTGCGACCACCTGCATCGGCAGCGCCTTGATGGTGCCCGCCGGCAGATTGTCGTTCAACCCGATGCCCTGCCGCCGCGCCTCGGCCGCGGGGTCAAGCCGCGCGCGGTTCAACAGTTCGATCGCATATTGCTCGGCTGCCGTCAGTGCCATCAGACCCTCTCCTCGTTACGGGCGCCCCCGACAGAAGCGGGGCGTCGAGGACAGGGGTGACGGCCAATTGTGGCAGGCAGGGCGCATTGTCATGGCGGAAACGGACTGTTTCCAGATCGGAGACGCGCGCCCTGCCCCCTTACCGTTTGGTGCCAAAGATGGTGCCCAGCACGCCGCGCACCAATGCCTGACCCGAGCGCGAGCCCAACTGGCGGGCAAAGCTCTTGGCAAAGGCCTCGGTCACGCTGTCGGACCGGCTGGAACTGCTGCGCGGTTTGGGCGCAGGCTTGTCTGCCGCCCCGCCCTCATAGCGCCGGCCCTTCTTGAACTCGCGCAGGTCGCTGTCGTCGATGCGCAGGTCATCGCGCGTTGCCGCCTGATCCTGTTCCGCCGCCCTGGCCGCCGCCTCGGCCCGGGCCTTGAGCTTTTCATAGGCCGATTCGCGATCGACGGTGGTGTCATACTTGCCCTTGACCGGCGATCCGGCCATCACCATGGCGCGGGTCACCGCGTCGATCGGGCCGACCTGCGACGCGGGCGGGCGAACCAGCGTGCGTTCCACCACGCCCGGCACGCCCTTGGCCTCCAGGAAGGAAGTCACCGCCTCGCCGGTGCCGACCTCGCGGATCGCATCCTCGGTGGCAAAGCGCGGGTTGGGGCGATAGGTCTCGGCCGCCAGACGAAGGTCTTTCTGGTCCTTGGCGGTAAAGGCGCGCAGCGCGTGCTGCACCCGGTTGCCCAACTGGCCCAGAATCGCCTCGGGCACATCCGCCGGGTTCTGGGTGATGAAATAGACCCCCACTCCCTTGGACCGGATCAGCCGCGCGACCTGTTCCACCTTTTGCACCAGGGCCTTGGGCGCATCGTTGAACAGCAGATGCGCCTCGTCGAAAAAGAAGACCAGCTTCGGCTTGTCGGGGTCGCCCACCTCGGGCAGTTCCTCGAACAGTTCCGACAAGAGCCACAGCAGGAAGGTCGCATAAAGCCGCGGGCTGTTCATCAGCTTGTCGGCGGCCAGGATATTGACCCGGCCCTGACCCGCCGCATCGGTCAGCATGAGGTCGGAAAGCGCCAGCGCCGGTTCCCCGAACAGCCGCGCGCCGCCCTCATTCTCCAGCACCAGCAGCCGCCGCTGGATCGCCCCGATCGACGCCGTGGCCACCAGCCCGTAGCGCGTGGAGATCGTCTCGGCATTCTCGCCGATGAAGACCAGCATCGCCTGCAAATCCTTGAGGTCGAGCAGCGGCAGCCCTTCCTCGTCCGCCAGCCGGAAGGCCACGTTCAGCACGCCCTCCTGCGCCTCGGTCAGTTCCAGCAGCCGCGACAGCAGCAAGGGGCCCATCTCTGTCACCGTGGCGCGGATCGGGTGGCCCTGTTCGCCGAACAGATCCCAGAAGGTGACCGGACAGGCGGCATAATGCAGGTCCAGCCCGATGGTCGCCGCGCGCTTCATGAAGGGTTCATGCAGCTTGTGCGCCGCGGATCCCGCCACCGCGAGGCCCGACAGATCGCCCTTCACATCCGACAGGAATACCGGCACCCCCGCCGCCGAAAACCCTTCGGCGAGAATCTGCAAGGTCACCGTCTTGCCGGTGCCGGTCGCGCCCGCGATCAGCCCGTGGCGGTTGCCATATTTGAGCAAGAGCGACTGCGGCAGGCCATAGCCCTCGCCGCCGCCACCCACGAAAATCGTCCCTGCCTCACCGCTCACATCCATCTCCTGCCTGACGCCGGTTCGCCCCGAAAATACAATGTTAACCGCTTCGTGCCACCCTCATCTTGCCGCATCCGTTCGGGTCGGATGCCGGTGTGACTTCCTCCCTCTGACCTTGCCGCGATCCCGTTGCGGATCGCGGCCTTTTCCCGCCCGCGCCATTTCGCCGCCTCGCAAGGGTCATGCACAAAATTGTGTTGACCTGTGGCCTGACAGGCACTAGCGTCTGCCTCAATGAAGTCGGCCAGTCCGACAGGGAGCATAAAGACAGGAAAAGGGTCGGCACCGCCGGCCCTTTTCTTATTCCCGACGCCCGGCCCGCTGCGCCCCTGACCGCAGGCCGGCCATGCCGGAGTTTCTACTTTGCCGCCGCACACTTGCCCCGGTCACAACCGGCGGAAACCGGCCTTTGCCCGCAGGCGCCGGCGTGACAGTGGCAGGCCGCCATGCTAAAGCCGCCCCATCATCATTTGAGGACCATTGCAGATGTCGATGATTGACACGACCAAGGCCGTCGCCTTCGCCCTGTCGCTGGGCCTGGTCGCAGGCGCCGCTGTCGCGCAGGACACGACCCAGCCCGCCCAGACCGAGACGCCCGCCGCCGAAGCACCGGCAACCACCCCGGCCGCCCAGGCCGAGACCCCCGCATCGGCTCAGCCGGCCGATGGCCCGGGCTCGGTCTACCTCAAGGGCACCGAGGGCGACTGGGAAATGCGCTGCATCCGCGTCGAGGCCGGCCAGACCGAGCCGTGCCAGATGTATCAGCTGCTGAAGGACGACAAGGGCAATTCGGTCGCCGAAATCTCGGTCTTCCCGCTGGCCACCGGCCAGAAGGCGGTGACGGGCGCCACCGTCTCGGTGCCGCTGGAAACGCTGCTGACCGACAATCTGGTGATCCAGGTCGATTCGGGCAAACCGCGCATCTACCCCTATACCTGGTGCGACCGTCAGAGCTGCGTCGCCCGCGTGGGCTTCACCGCCGAGGATCTGGCCGCGCTCAAGGGCGGCAACAAGGCCACGATGACCATCGTGCCGGTGATCGCCCCCGACCAGAAGGTCAATCTGTCGATCTCGCTCAAGGGCTTTACCAAGTCCTATGACTCGATGCCGGTGCCGGCCGCGCAGTAACGCGCGCCGGATCGCTCATTGGAAAGGCCGCGCCCCTCCGGCGCGGCCTTTGCGTATTCAGGGCGCCGCCCGCAGCGCCAGCACCGCGTTCAGCCCGCCAAAGGCAAAGGCATTGGACAGAACCGCCTTCACCCGCGCCATGCGCGCGACATTCGGCACCACATCCAGCGCGCATTCCGGGTCCGGCTCGTCATGGCCGATGGTCGGCGCGATCACGCCGTCGCGCAGCGCCATGATGCAGGCCAGCAATTCCACCGCGCCGGTGCCCCCGATCAGATGCCCGTGCATCGCCTTGGTGGAGGAGATCATCACCCGATCCGCCGCCGCGCCGAACACTTCGGCCACCGCGGCGCATTCGGTGCGGTCATTCGCCGCCGTGCCCGTGCCATGGGCGTTGATATAGCCCACCTCATCGGGCGTCAGCCCGGCATCGCGCAGCGCCCCCGCCATCGCCCGCGCGGCGCCCTGCTGCGACGGCATGACGATATCGCCCGCATCCGAGGTCATGGCAAAACCCGCCACCTCGGCCAGAATCTCCGCCCCGCGCCGGGCGGCATGTTCGTAATCCTCAAAGACAAAGACCGCCGCGCCCTCGCCCTGCACCATCCCGTTGCGATTGAGGCTGAAAGGGCGGCAGGCGTCCTTTGACATGACGCGCAGCCCCTCCCACGCCTTGATGCCCCCGAAGCACAGCATGGATTCCGACCCGCCGGTCAGCACCGCCTTGCATTGCCCGGCGCGGATCATCTGAAGGGCTTGCCCCATGGCGTGATTGCTGGAGGCGCAGGCGGTGGAGACGGTGAAGACCGGGCCACGCAGGTTGAATTCCATCGACAGATGGCTGGCGGCGGCATTGTTCATCAGGCGCGGCACGACAAAGGGGTGAACGCGGTTCTTCCCCTCCTCATAGACCGTGCGGTAATTCTCGTCCCAGGTGTTGACGCCCCCGCCGGCGGTGCCCAGCACGACACCGGCCTCATAGCCCAGATGGCCGTCGAAATTCAGCCCCGACTGCGCCACGGCCTCGCGGGCGGCCAGCAGGGTGAACTGGGTGAATTTGTCATAGATGACAATCTGTTGGCGGTTGAAGTGCTGTTCCGGGTTCCAGTCCCGCACCTGCCCGCCGATCTGGATCGACAGGCGCTCCACATCGCGAAACTCCAGCGGGCCGATGCCGCAGCGCCCCTCGCGAAAGGCGGCGAGGGTGCCGGGCACATCGCGCGCCAGCGCGTTGATCGTGCCCGCCCCGGTGATGACGACCCGCCTCATGCGGCCCGCGCTTCGGCGACCAGCCCCTCCACTGCCGCGATGATGGCGGCGACCGACGACAGGTCGAAATCCGACTTGGCCGGCTCATTGGCGTTGAACGGCACCGAAATGTCGAACGCTTCTTCAAGGGCGAACAGGCTTTCCACCAGCCCCAGACTGTCAAGCCCCAGATCCGCCAGCGTATCCTCCAGCCGGATCGCCGCCGGATCCATCATCGCCTGATCGGCCAGAATGGCGATCACCCGCTCGGTCACGTTCTGCGTCATATGCACCTCCTGATCCCTTGCCGGGAAGATATGGGGGTCATCTCACAGTTTTGAAACAAGTTTCTGAAGCTCGGCCACCGTTGCCGCCAGACGCGGCAGGCGGCGCAGCGCCTTGTTGATCTCGACCTGGGTTTCCATCTTCACCGCCGGATTGCCCAGGATCACCCGTCCCGCCGGCACATTGGTAAAGATCTTGGACGACCCGCCCGCGATCACGTCATCGCCGACAAAGATGTTGTCGCTGACCCCGCATTGCCCCGCCAGCACCACGCGATTGCCGATCCGGGTCGATCCGGCAACGCCAACCTGGCCGCAGATCAGGCAATCCTCGCCGACCTGAACGTTATGGCCCAGATGCACCAGATTGTCGATCTTGCTGCCACGCCCGACCAAGGTGTCGCGGATCGTGCCCTTGTCAATGGTGGCATTGGCGCCGACCTCCACGTCATCGCCCAGCGTCACCGCGCCAAGGCTGTGGATCCGCGTCCAGGCCTGTTCGCGGATTTCGTCGCGATGTCCAAGGGTTGCACGGATTTCCTCCACCCCGCTCTTTTCCGGCGTGACGAAGGAAAACCCGTCGCCCCCGATCACGCAGCCCGGCTGCCCGATGAAGCGGTCGCCGATGGTGACCTGCGACCCGATCCGCACACCCTGCATGAGCAACGCATCGCAACCGATTGTGGTGCCTTCGGAAATGCTGACATGGCTGGCGATCCGCGCCCGCGCGCCGATCCGCACGCCCCGCCCGATCACCACAAAGGGGCCAATGGCAGCCTCGGCGCCGATCTCGGCGCTCGGGTCGATCACTGCGCTGGCATGGATGCCCGGCGCGATCTCGGGGCCAGGATCCATCATCCGGCTGAGCCCCGCCATCGCCAGACGCGAACGCGGGGCGAAAAGCGCGGCCTTCAGGCCCAGCGACCGCCAGTCGGCCCCCGGCCACAGCATCGCCACCTGCGCCGCGCCCGCCCGCAGCCCTTCGGCATATTTCGGGTCCATCGCCAGCGCCAGATCCTGCGGCCCCGCCGCCTGCGGCTCGGACGCGCGCGACACGCGCAGTTCCAGATCGCCCGCCGCCTCGGCGCCAAGCGCCGCCGCAATTTCCCGGATCGTATAGCTCATGGCACCCTCATCAGCGGGGCAACCGGCCCCGCCCCTGATTTAGCCCTGATGACCGCCCGGCGCCACCCCGGCCTCGATCAGCGCGTCATGGATCAGCGCGTCGCGGCCGTAAATGTCGCGGCGATAGTTCATTTCGCCCTTGGCGCCGGGGAAAGCGGTGAAATAGACCAGATGCACCGGCACATGCTGTTCCAGCTTCAGCGCCTGTTCGCGGCCACTGGAAAGGGCTGCCTTGAACATGCCGACCGGATCGTCGCTTTGCACCGCCAGCAGCGCCTGCGCGAATTCAAAGGGCTGCCCCAGCCGGATACAGCCATGGCTGAAGGCGCGCACTTCGCGGTCGAACAGGGATTTCGACGGCGTATCATGCAGATAGATGTTCCACTGATTGGGGAACATGAACTTTACCAGCCCAAGCGCATTGCCGTCCGAAGGCGGCTGACGCATGGCAAAGGGGAAATTCGCGGCGGTATATTTGCCGAAATTCACCGAGCCGCGGCTGACCACCCGGCCATTGCGATCCACGATCTGCAAATGCCCGGCAGCATTGGGGTTTTTCTTCAATAGCGGCAGATACTCCTTGGTCGTGATGGAGCGCGGCACCGACCAGCTCGGGTTGACGACCATATATTCCATCTCGTCCGAGAATTCGGGCGTGCGCTGGTCCTTCACCTCCTTGCCGATCACGGCGCGGGTGACGAAGGTTTCCTTGCCGTCATCCATGATGCGGGCGGTGAAATCGGTGAGATTGACCCAGATATGCCGCTTGCCGCGCGGGATGTTGATCCAGCGTTCGCGTTCCAGCGCGACCAGCACGGATTGCAGCCGCGCCTCGGGGGCGACATTGATTTCGGCAATCGTGGATTCATCAGCGATTCCATCGGGTTCAAGCCCGTGGCTCACCTGGAACCGCTGCACCGCCTTTTGCACTTCGCCGTCAAATTCGCGCGTGGAGGACCGCCCGAGATAGCCCATGGCGACCAGACGGTCGCGCAGCGCCACCACCGCCTCGCCGCTGCTGCCCGGTTGCAGCGTGGTCTTGGCCAGTGCCGCCCCCCAGCCACCCTTGGCGATCTGCCCCTCCAGCCGCAGCTTGGCCTTGATCAGCTGCGCATAGGCCGGCGCCGAGGGCGGCAGCGCGGCCAGCCAGCCCTGGAAATCCGGCCCGGTGATCGCGGCCAACGCCGCCGAGGCCGGAATGCGCGGCAGATCCCGCACGATGGTCGGGTCGATCCGCTTGGGGTCCAGGACGCCGGAATGCAGGTCATGCACGAAGGTCAGATAGGCGCGGGTCATCCGCACCTCCAGCCGGCCACGATCGCCTTCGGTCACCGCGGCGCGAAAGGCATCGGCCAGCGCGCGCGCGTCATAGCGCTGCACCGGCAGCCCGTGATCGGCCGCCGTCACAAAGGCCGCCAGAAGCTGCTGACGCCGCTCCGCATCGGCGGCGCCGGTCCAGACCGGCTGATAGGCGCGCGCCGCGTAAAAGCCCGCGATCGCCTCATCCTCGGCGGCGGCCACGGCAAGCGATTGGGTGAAAGGGTCGATGACCTGGGCCGCACCGGGCGCCGCAAAGGCCCCACAGACAGCCAGCGCAAGCGCAAATGTCAGATGCGGGCGGCGAAACGGGGCGGAAAAAACAGGCATCGGATCCTCGGCAAGAACGTCTCTCCAATTTCCGGGATTTCCGGGGGCGAGTCCATTCACAACCACCGTGAGGGTGGCCGCCGGGACGCAGGCAAGGGGCTATTTTGTCACATTTGGGCAACAGAGCGGAACCTGGCTTGAAACGGTTCCCACGCATTTTCGGATTCAGCAAATCTTTGCCGATTGGGTGTCAGATGGGCAGCGGAGAGCAAACTTGCGCTTCTGTTGCGATTCGTCCTGTGCCATAAGATAAAGGCACTTGAGGAAAGTGGCAGGAACCGCAGGCACATGCGGTAGAAGACCGAGGGACAGGCTTTCATGACCAGACTTGCGCAAACCGGGTTTTCGCGGCGGGGCCTTCTTGGCGTGTTTGCAGCGACGGCCGCCGTCGCCGCACCGACCTATTCCAACGCTTTCGGCCTGCTGCGGGGCGCCGGCGACATTCGCCGCATCCGCATGTATTCGGGGCGCACCGGCGAAAGCATGGACACGATCTATTGGATCGAAGGCAAATACATCAAGGAAGTCCTGGTTGAAATCAATCACTTCATGCGTGACTGGCGCACGGATGACTCGATGACCATGGACCCGCGCACCGTCGATATCATGGCGGCCTCGCATCGGCTGCTCGACGTGTCGGAACCCTTCATGCTGCTCTCGGGCTATCGCAGCCCACGCACCAATGCGATGCTGCGGTCGAAATCCAGCGGCGTTGCCAAGAATTCGCTGCATATGAAGGGCCAGGCGGCCGACCTGCGGCTGAAATCGCGCTCGGTCGGGCAGATGGCCCGCGCGGCCGAGGCCTGCGCCTCGGGCGGGGTCGGGCGCTATTCCGGGTCGAATTTCGTGCATATGGATTGCGGCCCGGTGCGGCACTGGGGCGGCTGACCGCCCCTTTCGGCAGACCGGCAGAAAAACGGGCGCCCTCGGGCGCCCTTTTTCGTGTCACATCCCGTCATCCTCGGGCGCGGGATCGGCCTGCCGGCCGCGATAGCCCATGGCGACCACGAATTTCTCGGAACTGTCCGACCGGCTGGCGGGCGGTTTGACATTCGCGACCTTCTTGAAGTTGCGCTTCAGGATCGTCTGCATCTCGTTTTCCGCGCCGCCGGCCAGCACCTTGGCGACAAAGGTGCCGTCATCCTCCAGCACGTCAAAGGCAAAGGCCAGCGCCGCCTCGATCAGCGCGATGATGCGCAGGTGATCGGTGCCCTTGTGCCCCGAGGCGGCGGCGGCCATGTCCGACATCACCACATCCGCGCGCCCGCCCAGCCAGGATTTGACCTTTTCATCCGCGTCATCGGACAGGAAATCGAGCTGGTGCAGCTCCACCCCGGCGATCGGCTCCACCTCTTGCAGATCGACGCCGATGATGCGGCCCTGCGGTTTTCTGCTGTTCTCGCCCAGGGCATTGATGCGCGGCACCGCCACCTGGCACCAGCCGCCCGGCGCGCAGCCCAGATCAACGACCCGCGCCCCCGGCTTCAGAAAACCATAGCGGTCGTCCAGTTCCATGATCTTGAACGCCGCGCGACCGCGATAGCCCTCGCGTTTGGCGCGCTGCACATAGGGGTCGTTCAACTGCCGTTCGAGCCAGAGCGTCGAGGACAGTTTGCGCCCCTTGGCGGTCTTGACCTTGACGCGCAGGTCACGCTGGCCGCGCCCCGAACTGTTCTTGCCGTCGCCGGGCTTGGAAGGTGTCTTCATCTGTAGGGTCCATCTCCGAGAACGCCATCGGCGCTCATCTGGGCATATAGCAGCCCCTCGCGCAGACCGCGATCCGCCACCGAAAGGCGGTCGGTCGGCCAGATGCGCATCAGGGCCTGAAGAATCGCCGCGCCCGACATGATCAGCGAATGCCGGTCACGCCCGATGCGCGGGTCGCTGCGCCGGCCCTCGGGGCCGAGCGAGAGATATTCGCGGATCACGCTGTCGATCTGGTCCGAGGTCATCGACAGCCCGTCCACCTTGGTCCGGTCATAGCGGCGCAGGTTCAGGAAACTGGCCGCCACCGTCGTCACCGTGCCCGAGGTGCCGATGATCTGGAACCCCTCGCGCGGATTGTCGGCGTTATAGGGCGAAAAGCTGGCCAGATTTTCCTCGAAAAACCAGCTCATCAGGGCAAACCGCGCCGCGTCATCCTCCACATCGACGAACTGGTCTTTGAGCGTGGCCACCCCCAGCGGCACCGAGATCCAGTCCACCACCCGCGCCGCCGGCAGCGGCCCGGTCGGCGCAAAGCCCGCATGAAGCCGCATGATGGCGCGGGCGCGATCCTCGGGCGGCACGGCGGAAAGGTCGATCCACACCAGTTCGGTAGATCCGCCGCCGATATCGACCACCAGCAACTGCTCGGTCCGGCGCGACACCAGCGGCGCGCAGGAAATCACCGCCAGCCGCGCCTCCTCCTCGGCCGGGATGATCTCGACCGAAAGGCCGGTCTCGCGCCGGATCTGGCGCATGAAATCGCGCGAATTGCGGGCGCGGCGGCAGGCCTCGGTCGCGACAAGGCGCATCCGGCTGACGCCATGTTTCTCGATCTTCTTCTGGCAGATGCGCAGGGCCTGGATCGTGCGCCCCATGGAGCTGCGCGACAACCGGCCCGAGGCTTCGAGCCCCACGCCAAGCTGGACAGATTTCGAGAAACTGTCCACGACCTGAAACTGGCTGCCCTTCGCCTGGGCAATCAGCATCCGGCAACTGTTGGTGCCCAGATCAAGCGCCGCGTAAAGCTGCGGCGCCGACTGGGCGGAACGAGGGGGCGACGGTTCGACCGCAGGCGCCCGGAGCGACGGCGCTTGCGTCGCGGGCTGCGGGATCGCGTCCTCCCCTCGGGGACGCTCGGGCGTCATGACCGCCCTCCATATGTGGTTGATCCAAGCCTAGTCGCGATGCCGCCCTTGCGCAAGCGCCGATCCGGCCCCGCAGGGGATGTTGCGGAAAACTCATGCTTTGAATGAATGTTTTTCCGAACGCCCCCTCTCCCGCTGTGGCACGGATGCGCGTAGGACTGCGCCGCGCGGGCCGCTGTCGCAACTTGCGTGGCACATGTCGAAAACCGACGCCGGAGACGTCGCGCACAGGCATAGAACGAAGGGCAATCGAGGAGGGAATCAACCGATGCCGGAGGTCACCATCGTCTATTGGCGCGACATCCCCGCCCAGGTCATCGTGGGCAAGGGACGGCGCGGCGCCAAGGTGCAGCTGAGCGAACGCTTTGAACAGGCGATCGACCGTTGCGCGATGAAGGTGGGCGCAAAGGATGCCGACGCCTATCTGGCGGAATGGCGCAAGGCGGCCCCCTATGAGGTCGAGGGTGAGCCGGAGGCCGTGGCGCAAGCCGAGGCCACGCGGCTGGAAACCCTTTATGATACTGCGCGCCTCAAGGCGCTGATCGAAGCCGAGGGCCGGGCCTGAGCGCCCTGCCCCATTAGCCCAAGGAAACCGCCGATGGCGCTGTTCAACTTCCGCCGCGATACGAACCCTGCCGCCGCCACCGGCGCGACCGCCGAGATGGAGGCCTTCCTCCAGGGCTTTTCGATGGAGGTGATGCCGCGCACCGCCGAAAAGGTCGAGGATTTCCGCGCCATCCTGCCCAAGGGCACGCGGGTCTATATCGCCCATATCGAGGGCACCCCGATCGAGGATATGGTCGCGACCGCCAAACGGCTGAATGCCGAGGGCTTTCCGGTCATGCCGCATTTCCCGGCGCGCATCATCCCCGACCGCGCGACGCTGGCCGACTGGATCGCGCGCTACAAGGGTGAGGCGGATGTGAAACAGGCGCTGCTGCTGGGCGGCGGCGTGAACACGCCGGCGGGCGAATTCGACGCCTCGATGCAGTTGATCGAGACCGGGCTGTTCGACGGGTTCGAGCGGCTGCATGTCGCCGGCCACCCCGAGGGCAACAAGGATATCGACAAGGATGGCGGCGACCGCATCGTGATGCAGGCGCTGAAATGGAAGCAGGATTTCGCCAACCGCTCCGATGCGAAGATGGCGATCGCGACCCAGTTCTGCTTTGAGGCCAAGCCGGTGATCGACTGGGTCAACCGCATCAATGCCGCGGGCGTGGCGCTGCCGGTGCATATCGGCGTCGCCGGCCCCGCCAAGCTGCAAACCATGATCAAGTTCGCCATCGCCTGCGGCGTCGGCCCGTCGTTGCGCGTCCTGCAAAAGCGCGCGATGGATGTGACCAAGCTGCTGCTGCCCTATGAGCCCACCGAATTCGTCGCCGAACTGGCCGCCCACAAGGCGAAACACCCGGGCTTCGGCATTGAACAGGTGCATTTCTTCCCGTTGGGTGGCATCAAGACCAACGCCCAGTGGGCGACCGACAATGGCGGCGCCTCGGGCGTGCCCGCCGCTCAAGCATAAGGATAAAGACCCGTGACCCGGACCGTTCTCGAATCCAAGACCAAAACCGTCGTCATCGGCTTTGACGAGCCCTTTTGCGTGATCGGCGAGCGCATCAACCCCACCGGCCGCAAGAAGCTGGCGGCCGAGCTGGAGATGGGCAATTTCGACACCGTCATCAAGGACGCGCTGGAACAGGTCGCCTGCGGCGCGACTGTGCTGGACGTGAACTCGGGCGCCGTCTTCACCAACAAGATGGCCGAAGACCCGCGCTATGCCGACAACAACTTTGTCGAACCGCCGCTGATGAAATCGCTGATCGAGATCATTCAGCAGACGGTGGACGTGCCGCTCTGCATCGACAGCTCGGTGCCTGGCGCGCTGGAAGCCGGCCTTCAGGCCTGCGAGGGCCGCCCGCTCCTGAACTCGGTCACGGGCGAGGAAGAGCGGCTGGAACTGGTGCTGCCGCTGGTCAAGAAATACAACGTCCCGGTCGTCGCCATCTCCAATGACGATACCGGCATTTCGCCCGACCCGGATGTCCGCTTTGCCGTGGCGAAAAAGATCGTGGAACGCGCCGCCGATTTCGGCATTCCGGCGCATGACATCGTGGTGGACCCGCTGGTGATGCCGGTCGGCGCCATGGCGAGCGCCGGCCAGCAGGTCTTTGCGCTGGTCCGTCGCCTGCGCGAGGAACTGGGCGTGAACACCACCTGCGGCGCCTCGAACATCTCGTTCGGCCTGCCGCATCGCCATGGCATCAACGCGGCCTTCCTGCCGATGGCCATCGGCGCCGGCATGACCAGCGCGATCATGAACCCGGTCCGTCAGGTGGAGATGGAGGCGATCCGCGCCGCCAACTTCCTGATGAATCACGACGCCAATGGCGGCGAGTGGATCCGTTTTGCAAAGGTGCTGGAAGCCGTCGAGGGCGGCGCGAGCTTTGCCGAGGCCTCGGCCGCGGCCAGCCAGGCCGCCGGCGGTCGCCGTGGCGGCCGGCGCGGTCGGGCCTGACCCGCAGCTGCACCGAATGACATCTCGAACGCCCGCCGCAACCGGCGGGCGTTTTTCATTCCGGAAACTCTCCCGTCTTGTCGCCGCGGTGCGGGCGCATTGCTGCCGCAATTGCACCCTAGTCCCTGTTGGCACGGCAATTCTGGACGATGATGAGTAATCTGGGCGATATCAACGCGATCAACATCCTCTGCTATGGCGAGGATGCCGCGACGGCCGATCGGGCCGCCGGGCGCTATGACGCGAATATCGCCGCCGATCCGCAATATTACCTCTGGCAGGGCCAGCAGCGCATGATGCCGCTTGGCATGGATGGCGACCCCGAGGGCTTTGCCGCCGGGCTGCGTGCCAGCCTGCCGGGGGTCAATACCTTGCGGCTGACCTTCAACGCCTGGGCCTTTGACGCGCAGGGTGCGCTGCATCCGCAATATGAACGCTTTCTGGCCGCTGCCGCCGCGCAGGGCTTCCGGCTGTTGCTGACCTATGCCGATGGCGACCAGCAGCAACTGGGCGCCGATCGCAGCCTGACCACCGCCGAGATGAAGACCGCGCTGGAACAGGATGTGCAGGCGCGCGCGCTGGCGACATGGGACCGGATGATGGATTGGCTTGACCGCCATCCCGGGGTGAAAAACGCGGTCTGGGGCTATGAGCTGGCCAATGAGCCCGCCGCCTATGAACGCGCGGTGGAACTGGCGCCGCAAGGCACCAAGGGCGCGGCCGAGGCGCAGTTCGTGGCCCTTTACGCCCGCCATATGGCCGCGCTGGCCGATGTGATCGCGCCGCGCGACGACGGGCGCATTCTGGTCGGCGGCTGGGCCTATTCGGCGCAGTTCGACGACCTGGCCGAGGAACGGGTCGGCGCGCAATCGGCGCTGGATTTCCTGCGCGCCGAGATCGGCCCGCGGCTGGTCTGGGCGGCGCATGTCTATCCCGGCTGGCATGCCGCAAAGGGCGAGACCGACCCCGCCGCCTATGAGGCCGCGCTGGATCGGGCGATGTCCTTTCTGGGCAAGGACGACATCATGCTGACCGAGATCAGCTTTCCGGGCCAGTCGCTGAACGATTTCTCCCAAGCCGGCAACGCGACGCAGCTTCTGTCGCGTTTGCAGGAATTCTGGGCCGATCGCGGCATCGGGCTGGGCTGGTTCTCGGGCGCCGAGGCCGGCGCCTCCAGCCTGGTGCGGATCGACCCGGGCCGCCCGGCCTGGTATCTGCATCAGCACAGCCTTGCCTTCGCGTTGAACGGCTTTTCGCTGGATGACGCGCCCGCCGCCCATGCCGGGGCCGAACGGATGCAGGCGACCCTGCGCGAGGCGCGTCTGCGCAATGAAAGCTATGAGGGCGGCGGCGTCGATCCGGTGACGAAGATCGGCTTTGCCTTTGGCCATGGCGGCGATGACACGCTGCTGGGGGGCGCGGGGGCCAACAACTTTCTCTATGGCGGGCGCGGCCATGACCGGGCGACCGGCGCCGGGGCCGAGGATTTCCTGTTCGGCCAGTCAGGCGCCGACAGCCTGTCGGGCGGCGCGGGGGCGGATCTGCTGTTTGGCGGGCGCGGCAATGACCTGCTGCGCGGCGGCACCGGCGGCGACACGCTGGAGGGCGGCGCCGGGGCGGACCGTTTCGATGCCCGGGCCGGGTCGGATCTGATCACCGATTTCGACGCGGCCGCCGGCGACCGGCTGTTTCTGGGCCGCGGCTATGGCGATTGGGCCGCGGTCCAGGCGCGGCTGAGCTTTGCCGCGATCAATGGCGCGGCGGTGGATGACGTGGTGATCCGCCATGCCGATGGCACGACGACAACCCTGCTGGACGCGCGGGGCAAGCTGGGCGGCGCGGCGCTGCTCTGGGCGGGCGCGGCGGATCGGGTCGATGGCACGGCGGCGGCCGACCGGATCGTCGCGGGTTTCGAGGATATCGACGGTCAGGTCTATGGCCCGGCACTGCGCCAGGTCGCGGGGGGCGCCGGCAATGACACGTTGCGCGGCACTGGTGCGGCCGACCGGCTGCTGGGCGGCGATGGCGCCGATCTGCTGACCGGCGCGGGCGGCAATGACCGGCTGCTGGGCGGGCGCGGGGCCGACCGGCTGCTGGGCGCGGCCGGGGCCGACAGCCTGACCGGGGGCGAGGGCCGCGACACATTGTCGGGTGGCGATGGCGCCGACCTCATCGCCGGCAATCGCGGCGCCGACCGGCTGATCGGCGGGCGGGGCAATGACCGGCTGCTGGGGGGCGATGGGGCCGACTGGCTGTCAGGCGGCGCCGGGGCGGACCGTCTGTTGGGCGGCGCGGGGGCCGATACGCTGCTGGGCGGCGCGGGCGCCGATCACCTGACCAGCGGCACCGCCCGCAGCCAGTTGCGCGGTGGCGCCGGCAATGACACGCTGGTCGCCCGCATCGGCGATAGCGGGCATGATCTCTGGGGCGGCGCGGGGCGGGACAGTTTCGTCTTTACCGGCGCCGATGCCGTCGGGCGGCACCGTTCGGTCATCCATGACTTCACCCCCGGCGAAGACCGGCTGATCGTCGGCGGCAAGGTGCTGGACCTGGGTCACCTGCCCGCCCGCATGGCGCTGCATGAAACCGCCCAGGGCACGGTGCTGACGCTGTCGCCCGGCAACAGCGTGTTTCTGGACGATCTGTTTCTCTGACGCCGCTTCATCGCCGAAACCTGCCGCGAACAGGCATTGCAGCCGCCGCAACGCGCCCTAGAAAGGGTCGAACAGGATGCGGGGATGACATGCGCGCGCCACTCGCCATCGATTCCGGGACTTGCCCGGAGGAACGCTGGGATGATCCGGCGCGGGGAAGCCTGCGCTGGAAGACCCTGCTGTCGCAAGGCGTGACCGAAAGCGACAGTCTGGTCTGCGGCATCGCCCTGATGGAGCCCGGCGATTTCTTCGCGCTGCATTCCCACCCCGAGGCCGAGGTCTATTTCGGGCTGGAGGGCGAGGGTGAGGTGATGATCGACGGCCAGCCGCACCGTCTGGCACCCGGAATCGCGCTGTTCATTCCGGGCGGCGCCCTGCATGGGGTGCCGCGGGTTTCAGCCCCGCTGAAATGGTTCTACACCTTCGCCCGCGATTCCTTTGACCAGATCGACTACACGTTCCGGTCCGACCCCAACCCGACCCCAAGAGGCCAAGATGAGTGACGATGCGCTGGTGATCTTTACCCCCTCGGGCAAGCGCGGCCGCTTCCCGCTGGGCACGCCCGTGCTTCAGGCCGCGCGGTCGCTGGGGGTTGACCTCGACAGCGTCTGCGGCGGGCGCGGCATCTGTTCCAAATGCCAGATCAGCCCCGGCTATGGCGAGTTTCCGAAATTCGGCATCCATGTCGATGACGAGGCGCTGAGCGAATGGAACAGCGTCGAAGAGCGCTACAAATCCAAGCGCGGCATGCTCGACGGCCGGCGTCTGGGCTGCCAGGCCAAGGTGATGGGCGATGTGGTCATCGACGTGCCGCCGGAAAGCCAGGTTCACAAGCAGGTCATCCGCAAGTCGGCCACGCAGCGCGACATCGTGATGGATCCGGCCACGCGGCTGCTTTACATCGAAGTGGCCGAGCCGGACATGCACGAACCCTCGGGCGATTTCGAGCGGGTGCAGCGCGCGCTTGCCGAACAATGGCAGGTCACCTCGGTCGAGACCGATCTGCATGTGCTGCGCCGGCTGCAACCCGTCTTGCGCAAGGGCGAATGGAAGATCACCGTCGCGCTCCATCGCGGCAATCACGACGCGACCGACCGCATCCTGGAGATCTGGCCGGGCTTCCATGAAGGCGGGCTTTACGGGCTGGCGATCGACCTCGGCTCCACCACCATCGCCGCGCATCTGTGCGATCTGCGCGATGGCAGCGTGCTGGCCTCGTCAGGTCTGATGAACCCGCAGATCCGCTTTGGCGAGGATCTGATGAGCCGCGTCAGCTATGCCATGATGAACCCCGGCGGCGATGTGGAGATGACCCGCGCCGTGCGCGAGGCGATCAATGCACTGGCGGCCTCCATCGCGGCCGAGGCGCATGTCTCGGCCGAAGACATTTTCGAGGTGGTCTTCGTCTGCAACCCGGTCATGCACCATCTTCTGTTGGGGATCGACCCGGTGGAACTGGGCCAGGCGCCCTTTGCGCTGGCGCTGTCGGGCAGCCTGTCGCTGCCCGCGCGCGAGCTGGACCTGACCAATCTCAACCGCGCGGCACAGGTCTATGTCCTGCCCTGCATCGCCGGCCATGTCGGCGCCGATTGCGCCGCCGTGGCCCTGAGCGAGGAGCCGGGGAAATCCGACGACATGGTGCTGATCGTCGATGTCGGCACCAATGCGGAATTGCTGCTGGGCAACAAGGACCGGGTGCTGGCCTGTTCCTCGCCCACCGGCCCGGCCTTTGAAGGCGCGCAGATCTCCAGCGGGCAGCGCGCCGCCCCCGGCGCCATCGAGCGGGTGGAGATCGACCCCGCCACCAAGGAGCCGCGCTTCCGCGTGATCGGGTCGGATCTCTGGTCCGACGATCCGGGCTTTGCCGAGGCGATCAAGGGGTCCGGCATCACCGGCATCTGCGGATCGGGCATCATCGAGGCGGTGGCCGAGATGCGCATGGCGGGCATCGTCGATGCCTCGGGCCTCATCGGGTCGGCCGAACAGGTGGGCACGCCGCGCTGCCTGCCGCAGGGCCGCACCCATGCCTATCTGCTGCATGACAGTTCCGCCGAAGGGGGGCCGGTGATCCGTGTCACCCAGGGCGATATCCGCGCGATCCAGCTGGCGAAATCGGCGCTTTATGCCGGGGCGCGGCTGTTGATGGATGAAATCGGCATCGACCATGTGGACCGTGTGACCCTGGCCGGCGCCTTTGGCGCCCATATCAGCCCGAAACATGCGATGGTGCTGGGCATGATCCCCGATGCCGCGCTGGACAAGGTCACCAGCGCCGGCAACGCCGCCGGCACGGGCGCGCGCATTGCGCTGTGCAACCGCGCGGCACGCGACGCGATCGAGGCCACGGTGCATGACATCCACAAGGTCGAAACCGCGATCGAGCCGCGTTTCCAGGAGCATTTCGTGAACGCGAACGCGATCCCCCATGCCGTCGATGCCTTCCCGCATCTGGCGGGTCTGGTCACCCTGCCCGATGTCAGCTTCAACACCGCCGGCGCGGGGTCCGAAGGCCGCCGCCGCCGGCGCTGATGACGCGCCGATCACGCGCGAACACCTGCGCGTGATCGGCTCATCCGGAAGGCGCGACGGCCCGTAACCCTTTTGCATCTGTGGCTGGAATGGCCAGCCATGCAAAAGGGAGAGACCTGATGAAAGCCTTTGCTCTTGCCGCCCTGCTGGGCCTGACCGCCTCGGCCGCTCTGGCCGCCAATCCCGAAGTCGGTGGCGCCCCGATGTTCGAGGACAAGAACATCGTGGAAAATGCCGTCAACTCCAAGGATCACACCACGCTGGTCGCCGCCGTTCAGGCCGCGGGCCTGGTCGAGACCCTGTCGGGCGAAGGCCCCTTCACCGTCTTTGCCCCCACCAATGCCGCCTTTGAAAAGCTGCCGGCCGGCACCGTCGAAACCCTGCTGAAGCCGGAAAACAAGGATCAGCTGACCAAGATCCTGACCTGCCATGTCGTCGCGGCCAACGCGATGTCGGATGCCATCGTCAAGATGATCGCCGATGACAAGGGGATGCACCCGGTCAAGACCGTCGGCGGCTGCGAATTCACCGCGATGATGGATGGCGACAAGGTTCAGATCAAGGACGGCCAGGGCAATGTCGCGACCGTCACGATTGCCGATGTGAAACAGTCGAACGGCGTCATCCATGTGATCGACACCGTGCTGCTGCCGGCAAGCTGAGCCACGGATCAAATCCCTCGGAACCGTCCCGCCCCGCTTGCCAAAAGGCAGGCGGGGCTTCTACCATCGCGGCAGATTTGTTGTGATGGAGTTATTCATGCGGATGGGTTTTCTGGCCCTGCTCTGTGCCGGCACGGCGAGCATGGCAGCGGCCGAGGGGCGGTCGATCATCGTTCTGGACGGGTCGGGTTCCATGTGGGGCCAGATCGACGGACGGCCCAAACTGGAAATCGCGCGCGAAGCCCTGGGGCAGGTTCTGGCCAGCATCCCGCCCGAGACAGAGCTGGGTTTGATGGCCTATGGGCATCGTTCAAAGGGCGATTGCGGCGATATCGAACTGATCGTGCCGCCCGCCGCCGGCAGTGGCCCCGCAATCGCGAATGCGGCCAATGCGATGAAATTCCTCGGCAAGACACCCCTGAGCGAATCGGTGCGCCGCGCCGCCGCCGAACTGCGCGCGACCGAGGAAAAGGCGACGGTGATCCTGATCACCGACGGGATCGAGACCTGCGAGGCCGATCCCTGCGCGGTGGCGACCGAGCTGGAACAGCAGGGTATCGACTTTACCGCGCATGTGGTGGGCTTTGGCCTGACGCAGGATGAGGGGCGCCAGGTTGCCTGCCTGGCCGAAAATACCGGCGGCAAATATATCGAGGCAAAGGATGCCGGCGCGCTGGTCGAGGCGTTGAAGACCACCGTCGCCGTGGCGGAGCCTGCGCCCGCCCCCGAACCGCCGCCCGCGCCGCCGGCGCTGGAAAACAACGTCGATCCGGTGGCCTATCTGGAGCCCGGCGATGTGGCGATCCCCGAGGATCTGGCGCCGGACGTGGTGTTCGAA
>Ga0209053_1000657_pt1 | contig 21215 bp, 20 predicted proteins | sample EBPBio152010_DNA_FD_185864 | JGI IMG/M metagenome (GOLD analysis project Ga0209053, IMG submission 185864) | Wastewater treatment Type I Accumulibacter community from EBPR Bioreactor in Madison, WI, USA - Reactor 1_7/15/2010_ DNA (SPAdes)... | ecosystem: Engineered > Bioreactor > EBPR >... | reverse complement strand
AGATCGCGACCGTCTGCCAATGGGAACGCACCGCGCCGCTGGATCAGTTGCTTTACACCCCGATCCCGGCCACGGCCTTTCGCCCGCCAAGCCAATAGGTCAGCCCCCGGCGACCTGCCCGCCCAGCCGCGCGATCAGATCGGGCGTCAGCCGGAAATGGCCGGTGATCTGCCAGTCGAACAGCCGATCCTCGACCCGCGCCCCGGCGCCGACATTATGCACGATCAGCGGGCGCTGGCCGTCGGCGCTGCGGCGGTTGGTGACGATGACGATATGGGTCTGGCCGTCGGGAAAGACCGATGTGACGATATCGCCCGGCGCAAAGTCTCCCGGCGCCGCGCCGATCGGCAGGGCGGCGCCCAGCCGGGTCAGGAAGGTTTCCAGATTGGGCACCCGGCGATGGTCGATATTGCGGTCGGTGCCGCGCAGTCCCCAACGGGCGGGATAGGCGGCAAAGGCGCGGCGCATGTCCTCATGCACCGCCTGTTGCAGGTCGATCCCCAGCCCGTCGCGCAGCGCGCGGATCACCACATCGGTGCAGACGCCCCGGTCGCGCGGCACATCGCCGCCGGGATAATCCAGCCGGACATAGGCCGGATCGTAAAGGCGCGTCACCCCCACCTGCGCCTCGGCCGCCGCCAGCAGCGCGGCCGCGCCGGGCGCGATATCGGCCCATGGCGCGGCCTCCGGCGCCGCGACCAGCCCGCTGACCGCCTGCGCCACCAGCCGCGCCTGTTGGGGAAAGGCCATGCCGGCCGCCGCCATGGTCAGGCCGACAATCGCAGCCCCGGCAAGGATCCGCATCCGACGCTCAGCCGATATGGAACAGCGTCTGGAACAGGCGCGGGTCCAGGCTGGTCTGGGCGAAGGTCGGCCCCTCGGTCAGCAGGCTGACCGCATCATGGCTGTGCAGGCTTTCCTGATGGCTGGCCAGCACGCGGAAATCGCCGATCCGCGGGTCGGATTTCAGCGCGGCGCTGAACAGCCGCGCGGCATCCTCGACAAAGATCGGGTTGGCGGCGTTCAGTTCGGCAAAGGCCTGTTCATCCTCGCGCTTGACCATGACCTGCGTCTCGGTCGGGATGGCGCGACGGCACAGCGCGATCACGTCCTCGAACCACAGCACCGCGCCGGGGTTCAGCACCAGCGACAGCCGCGCGACCGAGCGTTGCGAATGCGGCGTGGCCAGCTGGCCGCGCGTGGCGCGGGCATGTTCGCTCAGTTCCAGCGAACAGGGGCAGGTGCTGGAATAGACGTAATCCAGATGCAGGATGCGCAGCCGCTGGCCGGCCTGTTCCACCAGTTCCAGCGCGATGTCGTAATATTGCCACCCCGCAAGGCCCGAGCGCAGCGAGGTCACATTGACCGGATAGCTGAAGCGCATCTGGATGCGGGCGTCGAAACTGCCCAGATCGCGCTTGTAGTCATCCAGCGCGCGGTCGATGACGTCAAAGCTGAAGGCACTGTCGGCATGGGCATAGAATGACCGCATGATGCGGCTCATGTTGATGCCCTTCTTGTCGGCCTCAAGGCTGACCGTGCCGGTCACGCTGGTTTCCAGCCTTGTGTCGCCGCCATCGGGCAGACGATAGCGGATCGGCAGGCGGAAATTGGAAATGCCGACATGCTGGATGGCGCGGCGCTCGCCCCGGATCAGGCTTTCCGGCCCGTTTTGCAGATCGGGCAGCGTGGACTTGTAGGCGGCATCGGCGGCGAAATCCTGCGGATAGGCCCGGCTCAGCGTCGGATAAAGACCAAGCGCCGCCTGTTCGGCCGCCGTGGCCCCCGCGCTCCAGCGACGCAAAAGCGCCAGCGCCTCGGCCGCGGCTTCGGCCGAAGGGGGGGTGTCGATTTCGGGCAGATGCACATTCATGGCATATCCTTCCGGTTCCGGCAGCCCAGGGGGCGGCCTTCAATGTCAACAGGTATACGCGCGCAGGGGCCGCGCAGATCACCGTCCTAGCCGGGTTGCGGCGGAAAAGCGACCCCCTATCAGATGGGGGCCGCGCGGCGCGGTTCAAGGGGCAGCCGGCCTTGGCGCCGCGTCATGCCCGGTCGCGCCAGGCCGCCGCATAGGCCCGCAGCGCCGCGGCGTCCTGGGGCGGGGGCACCTTGCGGGTGGCGGGTGCCGCGCCCTGCGGCAGGCAGAGCAGCGCCGCCCCCGCCGAGGTGCCGGTGGCCGAGGCCGCGACCTCCACCCCCTCGGGGCGCAGGGCTGCCAGCATCGCAAGGTAATCGGCATTGCGGGCAAAGGGGCCCTCGACAATCAGCGGGCCGCGCGCCCCGATCAGTCCGAGGCAGGTCTCGGTCATCAGGGCCAGATACAAGCCAAGCGCGAGCATCCGCTGGCCTGCGGTCGCGGCCTCGCCCTGCCAGCGCATCGCGCGGCCGGCAAAGGGGCCGGAGCCCGGCTCGACCGCCGGCAAGAGCCATATCCCCGCCAGCACCGCCGCGCGATCGGCGGCATCGGGGGCGGCCCCCTCGGCGTCGGCGGCCCCGTCGCGGATCAGCTCATATTCCCGTCCGCCCATGAACCGCGCGGTCGGCACGCCCTGCCCCCGCGCATTCACATTGACCAGCACGTCGCGCGCGGGGTCCAGCGGCACCGCATCGCCGCCCATGGCCATGGCAATCACCCAGGTGCCGGTGGACACCACGCTGAACGCCCCCTGCCGCCCCAGAAGATGCGGATAAAGCGAGGCGTTGCTGTCATGGATGCCGGTCGCGACCGGCGTGCCGGGGGCGATGCCGGTCGCCGCCGCCAGATCGGCGCGCAAGCCCCCCAGCACCGCATCCGACCGCCGCGCCGGGGCGATGCGCCCCTCCAGCCCCAGGCGGGCGACCAGCGGCGAAAAGCGCGCCTCGAACGGCGCCCAGAGATCGGTGTGGCAGCCCAGAGAGGTGACATCCGTCGCCATGACCCCGGTCAGCCGCCAGCCCCAATATTGCGGATAGGTCAGCACATGGGCCAGCCGGTCGCGCAGGCCGGGCTGCGTTTCCAGCAGCCAATGCAGTTGCGCGCCCAGGTTCAACCCCATCGGCAGCCGCGCCGATCCGGTCAGCGCGAAATCGGGGCGCAGCGCGTCATAATCCGCCGCCAGATCATCCGGCCCGGCATGTTCGTAATCCAGCATCGGCGCGGCCAGACCGCCCTGCGCATCCAGCAGCACCGCCGCCGCGCCATGGGTGGTGACCGAAATCGCATCCACGCCATGCGCGACCTGAAACGCCGCCAGATGGGTCAGAAAGAAATCCCAGTGCCCGTCCAGATCGAAATGCGGATAGGGCGGGCCGGGGATCACCCGGTTGGGCCGCGTCACCACCGCGATTTCGCGCAGGCTGCCGCCTTCGACCAGCGCGAGCTTGGCGTTGGTCTTGCCGATGTCGATCACCGCGACATGGCTCATGGCAGGTGAAACATCGGGATCAGCGGCACCGCGACAGGCGCATTGTCGGGATGCACCGCCATCAGATCGGCCATATGCGCCCACCAGCGCCGCATCACCGGATGGGCGGGCAGATCGTCCATTCCATGATCGTCGCGCCGCCACAACACGCCGAACAGCGCATGGGTTTCGGGGTCGAGATGGATCGAATAATCCTCCACCCCCGCCGCTTTCAGCAGATCGACCAGTTCAGGCCAGATGTCATCATGGCGGCGGCGGTATTCCTCGGCCCGGCCGGGGTTCAACTGCATCCGAAAGGCGTATTTCTGCATCACCGCCTCCACATGGCCCAAAGCCGGGGCAGCGCGATCACCCCGATCAGCAGCGCGCCCACGATGATCGACATCACGATCCCCGGCACGTTCAGAAGGCCAAGGCCAAAGGTCACCAGCCCCATGACCAGCGCCGCGATCACCACCCCGGGGATCGACCCCGACCCGCCCAGGATATTGATCCCGCCCAGCACGACCATGGTCACCACCTCCAGTTCGAACCCCGTCGCGATCGAGGGGCGGGTGGAGCCGAGGCGCGAGGTCAGGCAGACCGCGGCAAGGCCGCTCATCACGCCGGTCAGCAGGAACAGGATGAAGCGGACGCGATCCACCCGGATGCCGGAAAACCGCGCGGCGGTGGCGTTGTTGCCAATGGCAAAGACCATGCGGCCAAAGCTGGTGCGATGCAGCAGCACACCAAAGACCACCGCCATCACCGCGAACAGCACCAGTTCCACGCTGAACACCCACCAGACATAGCCCTGCCCGAACCAGCCGAACCCGGACGGATAGCCGGTATAGGCGCCATCCCCCAGGACGATATAGGCGATGCCGCGAAACAGGCTCATCGTGCCGATCGTGACCACGATCGAGGGCAGGCCGAACCCCGCAACCAGCACCCCGTTCACCGCGCCACAGGCCAGCCCCGTGCCCAGGCCCAGCACCACCAGCAGCCAGACCGGCGCCCCCGCCACCATGGCCGCCCCCATCACGGTGGAGGCCAGCGCGATGATCGAGGCGACCGAGAGGTCGATCTCGCCCGCGATGATCAGCATGGCCATGGCAAAGGCGATCAGCGCCTTTTCGGTGAAGTTGAAGCTGGCATCCGACAGGTTCCACGGGTCGAGAAACCAGGGCGAGGCCAGCGCATTGGCGACAAAGATCGCCACCGCCACGGCCAGAAGCAGCGCCTCCCAGCTTTTCAGGGCGCGCGCCAGCGGCGATTGCAGGCGGTCGGGGATCTGGCGAAGGGTGGGTGAGGTGGTCATGCGCGATGCTCCGCCTTGGTCAGGATGATCCGCCCCGCCGGCCCCTGCCCGCGTGCGTTGAAGGCAATGGCGATCAGGATGGCGGACCCCGAAATCGCCATCTGCCAGAAGGGCGAGATGCCGATGACGGGAAGGGCGTTCTTGACGATGCCCAGAAACAGCGCCCCCATCACCGCCCCGGCAACCGACCCCGCGCCGCCTGCGATGGCCACGCCGCCGATCACGCAGGCCGCCACGACATCAAGCTCGAACCCGCCGGCGATATCGACATAGGCGACCGCATAGCGCGCCACCCACAGATAGCCGGTCAGCCCCGCCAGCGCGCCCGAGATGACAAAGGCTGCCGCCTGCGTCCCCCCGACCGAGATGCCGGCATAGACCGCCGCATGCGGATTGCCGCCCACGGCAAACAGCGCCCGCCCCAGCGGCGTGCGGCTGACGATCAGCGCAAAGGCCGCCACGATGGCCAGCGCGATCCAGGTCATCACCGGCAGGCCCAGAAACACCGCGCGCGGAAAGGCCTTGAACCCTTCGCTCATCTGATGCGCGTTGATCCATTTGCCGTCTGTCAGCAGAAAGATGATGCCGCGATAGATGGTCATCGTGCCCAGCGTCACCACGATCGACGGGATCGACAGCTTCCACACCAGAAGCCCGTTCACCGCGCCCAGGGCCGCGCCAAGCGCGATCACCGCCAGCAGGATCAGCGGCAGCGGCACCCCTGCCCCGTTCAGCATGGCCGAAATCATGCCGCACAGCGCCAGATTGGCCGCGACCGACAGGTCGATGCATTTGGTCACGATCACCGCCATCTGGCCAAGCGCCAGAATGATCAGCGGCGCGGTATCGGTCAGCACATTCGCGAGGTTCCCCGGCCGCACGAAACCCGGAAAGCGGCTGGCAATCACCGCCAGCAAGATCAGAATGGCCAGCGCAAGGATCGCCTCGCGCGATTTCAGCAGGGCGTTCATGCCGCCTCCCCTTCCCCGATGCCGACAGCGGCGCGCACCAGATTTTCCGGTGTCATCGCCGCGCCGGAAAATTCCGCCGCGATCCGCCCCGCCCGCATCACGATCACCCGGTCCGACATGCCCAGCACCTCGGGGATTTCCGAACTGACCATGATCACGGCCAGCCCCTGCGCCGCCAGTTCCGACATGAAGTCATGCACGGCGGCCTTGGATCCGATGTCGATCCCCTTGGTCGGCTCGTCCAGGATGATGATGCGGGGGCGCGTGGCCAGCCATTTGGCGATGACCACCTTTTGCTGATTGCCGCCCGACAGCAGCCCCACATCCTGATCGAGGCTGGCCGCCCTGAGATCGAGCCGCTGCGTATAGTCGCGCGCCAGCGCGAATTCCTCGGCCAGTCGCAGAAAACCGGCGCGGCTGGTGCGCGACAGCGACGGCAGGGTCACGTTCTGAAAGATCGGCAGCCCCTTGACCGCGCCTTGCCGGCCGCGATCCTCGGGGACATAGACGATGCCGGCCGCGACCGCCTCGGCGGTGGAGCGGATCACCCGCACCTCGTTATCCACCCGGCAAGCCCCCTTGGAGGGGCGCGTGATGCCGAACAGCGCCTGCATCACCTCGGACCGGCCGGCGCCGACCAGGCCGTAAAAGCCCAGGATCTCGCCCCGGTGCAGGGTAAAGCCGATATCCTCGAATTCGGTCGGGTGGCTGTAGCCCGCCACGGTCAGCACCGGCGGGCCGATCTCGGCCGGGCGCTTGGGGTAGATCTGGTCTACCGCGCGGCCGACCATCATCTGCACCAGCGCGGCCTCGGTCACCTCGGCCATTTGACCTTCCGCGACGAACTGGCCGTCCCGGAACACGGTATAGCGGTCGGCGATGCGGAATATCTCGTCGAACTTGTGGCTGATGAACAGGATCGCCTTGCCCTGCCGCTTCAGCGTCTCGACCAGTTCATAGAGTTCGTGAATTTCCTTGTGGCTCAGCGCGGCGGTCGGCTCATCCATGATGACCACCCTGGCGTCGATCGACAGCGCCCGCGCGATGGCAACCAGATGGCGCGAGGCGATGCCCAGATCGCGCAGCCGCGCCCTGGGGTCCAGGTCAGCACCGATCCCCGCCAGCAGGCGCCGCGCGCCGTCAACCATGGCGGCGCGGTCGATCAGGCCGAAACGCCCGCGCGGGGCATGACCGATGAAGATGTTTTCGGCCACGGTCAGTTCATCGAACAGCACGGTTTCCTGATGGATCGCCGTCACCCCTGCCGCCCCCGCGGCCTGCGCGGTCGGGAAGGTCATCGGCTGGCCATCCACCGCAATCGTGCCCTCATCGGGCTGGTAGATGCCGGTCAGGATCTTGACGATGGTCGATTTCCCGGCGCCATTTTCACCGATCAGCGCGGTGACCTGGCCGGGATGGAGGTCAAGCTGCACGCCATCCAGCGCGCGCACCCCCGGAAAGCTCTTGGAAATGCCGCGAAGCGACAGGACGGGTTGCATGGGCGTTTCCCTGATGGGGCGTTTTGCAAAAAGGGTCAGGCCGGCCCGGCAGCGGCATGCCGCCGGGCCGCACCCGGATCAGAAGATCGACGAGAACTGGTCGATATTCGAGGCGTCATAGGTGAAGGGGTCGGCCATGGCGCCTTCGGTATTGTCGTCCAGCGTCACGCTGCCCATGCGGCCCATCGGGATCGCGGCGCCCGGCTCGGCCTTGGCGTCGCCCTTCGCCAGGTGATAGGCGATCATCGTGGCCGAATAGCCCAGGTCGATCGGGTTCCAGATCGCAAAGGATTGCGACGCGCCCGATTTCACATGCCCCGCCATTTCCGAGGGCAGACCCAGCCCGGTCACATTGATCTGGCCGATCTTGCCCGCATCCGTCACCGCCTGCGCCGCGGCCACGATGCCGACGCTGGTCGGCGCGATGATGGCCTTGAGGTTCGGATAGGTCTGCATCAGACCCTGCGCCTCGCGGTAGGATTTGTCGGCCAGATCGTCGCCATAGACGGTGCCGACCACGGTGATGCCGGGATAATTGCCCATCACCTTGTTCATTTCCTCGATCCAGGTGTTCTGGTTCGTGGAGGTGGTGGTGGCCGACAGCACCGCGACCTCGCCGCCCTCGGGCAGGTGATCGGCGGCCAGCTTGATGATCGTGTTGCCGATCAGCGCGCTGGAGGACGGGTTCAGGTGCATCAGCCGGCCATCCTTGGCCACGCCCGAATCCCAGGAAATCACGGTGATGCCGCGTTCCATCGCCTTTTTCAGCGTGGGCACCAGCGCGTCGGTGTCATTGGCCGACACGGCGATGGCATCGACCTTTTGCGCGATCAGGCTGTTGATCACCTCGATCTGGCCTTCGGCGGTGGTGTCGGTCGGGCCGGTATAGATGATCTCCACATCGCCTAGTTCCTTGGCGGCTTCCTCGGCGCCCTTGTTGGCCGCCTCGAAAAAGCCGATGCCGAGCGCCTTGACCACCAACGCGATGCGCGTGGTTTCGGCCTGGGCCGCGCCCGCCAGCAGCACGGAGGCGAGCGCCGCCGTGGTCAGTGCCTTTTTCAGAATGCTCATCTTGTTCCTCCCTGAGCGTTCACCCCGTTCCTCTGCGGGGAAGTCCGGCCGCGCCTCAGTCAGATCGGACGCGGGTCTTTTCGGCCTGCGCCTCGGCCACGATCAGCCGCACTTCGGCGGCCTCCAGCATGGCGGCGGCGCGGTCTTCGATGCGGTCATCGGTGATGACCGTATGGATGCGGGCCAGCGGGCACAGAAGCAGGCTGGAGCGCTGGTTGAACTTGGAACTGTCGGCCAGCACCACCAGCTCATCCGCCTGCCCGATCAATTTCTGTTCGGCCTGCACCAGCAGCGGGTCGCCCTCCATCAGCCCCAGCGGGCCAAGGCCGCGACAGCCCATGAACATGCGCCGGGCATAGAAATGCCGGCTGCCATCCTCGTCAAAGGGGGACAGGATGATGTTCTGTTCGCGATAGATCGCCCCCGCCGGCAGCAGCACGGTATTGCGCGAATGTTTCAGCAGGTGTTCGGCGATCGGAAAGCTGTTGGTAAAGACCTGAAGCCGCTTGGCCGTGAGCGGATGCACCATCTGAAAGGTGGTGGTGCCGCCATTGATGATGATCGCATCGCCATCGTCGCACAGATCCACCGCCGCCCGGGCAATGGCGCGCTTTTCGGCGGCGTGGATGGTTTCATTCAGCGCAAAGGGCCGGGCATTGATGCCGACAAAGCTGGGCGGCGCGATGGCCTCGGCCCCGCCCCGCACCCGGCGCAGCTTTTTCTGGACATGCAGTTGCGCGATGTCGCGCCGGATCGTCGCCTCTGACGCGCCGGTCAGCTGGCACAGATCGGGCACCGTCACGACGGGCCGTTCCTGCACCGCAGACAGAATGATCCTGTGGCGTTCGCTTTCGTGCATCTCGTCCTCCCTTGCAGCGAGATTTCCATTGGATTCGATCATTGTCAATCATTTTCAATCGCAGAATGTCATTCTGCACCTGCATAATGATTGATCGTGATCGAAATTGATTGACATTCGGCCGCATCCGCGCATGATTTCCGACAAGGAGGCGCGGCATCCGGGCACGCGCAGAGGAGGACAGCATGACGACCAGCCCCGCCGCCAGCCGGCTGCAAAACCTGTGGGATGACGCGAAAGCCGCGTCGATGAGCGAATCGGAAAAGCTGCTCTACCGCTCGAACCTGCTGGGGTCCGACAAGCGCGTGACGAATTACGGCGGCGGCAATACCAGTGCCAAAGTGCAGGAAAAAGACCCGCTGACCGGCGAAATGGCCGAGGTTCTGTGGGTCAAGGGCTCGGGCGGCGATATCGGCTCCATGAAGATGGACGGGTTTTCCACGCTCTACATGGACAAGCTGCACGCCCTGAAGGGCCTCTATCGCGGCGTTGCCCATGAAGACGAGATGGTGGGCTATCTGCCGCATTGCACCTTCAACCTGAACCCGCGCGCCGCCTCGATCGACACGCCGCTGCACGCCTATGTGCCGCGCAAGCATGTCGATCACGTTCACTCGGATTCGATCATCGCGATTGCGGCTTCGGTCAACTCCAAACAACTGACGGCAGAGATTTTCGGCAACGAAATCGGCTGGCTGCCCTGGAAGAAACCCGGTTACGAACTGGGCCTGTGGCTGGAAAAGCTGGCGACCGAAAACCCGCAGATGCGCGGCGCGGTGCTGGAAAGCCATGGCCTGTTCACCTGGGCCGATGACGCCAAGGATTGCTACCTGACCACGCTGGAAATCATCAACAAGGCCGCCACCTGGCTGGAGGAGAAATCCGCGGGCAAGCCCGCCTTTGGCGGCCCGGCCCGCCCCACCCTGCCCGCGGCCGAACGCCGTGCGGTGGCAGCGCGTCTGATGCCGGTGATTCGCGGTCTCATCTCGCAAGAGCGGCACAAGGTCGGGCATTTCGATGACAGCCCGGCCGTGCTGGAATTCCTCGGCTCGGCCATGCTGGGCACGCTGGCGCCGATGGGCACCTCTTGCCCCGACCATTTCCTGCGCACCAAGATCCGCCCCCTGCTGGTGGATTTCGACCCCGCCGCGCCGGATCTGGACGCGACCATCGCCGGTCTGGCCAAGGCCGCCGACGATTACCGCGCCGATTACGCCGCCTATTACGACCGCTGCAAACACCCCGACAGCCCCGCGCTGCGTGACCCGAACGCAGTGGTCTGGCTGGTGCCGGGGGTCGGCATGATCACCTTCGCGCTCGACAAGCCCACAGCGCGGATCTCGGGCGAGTTCTATGTCAATGCGATCAACGTGATGCGCGGCGCCAGCGCGGTATCCAGCTATCAGGGCCTGCCGGAGCAAGAGGCCTTTGACATCGAATACTGGCTGCTTGAAGAAGCCAAGCTGCAACGCATGCCCAAGCCCAAGGCCCTGGCCGGGCGGGTGGCGCTGGTGACGGGGGGCGCGGGCGGCATCGGCTCGGCCACGGCCGAACGCTTTCTGAAGGAAGGCGCCTGCGTGGTGCTCGCCGATATCGACGGCCCGGCCGCGGCGGATGTGGCGGCCGGCATGGCCCGCGTCTTTGGCGCCGACATGGTGCGCAGCGTGGCGATGAACGTGACCGATGAAGGCCAGGTGATCGCCGCCTATGCCGAGACGGCGCTGGCCTTCGGCGGCGTGGATATCCTTGTCTCCAATGCCGGCATCGCCTCCTCTGCCCCGGTCGAGGAAACCAGCCTCGCGCTGTGGAACAAGAACATGGACATCCTGTCCACCGGCTATTTCCTCGTCTCGCGCGAGGCGTTCAAATGCCTGCGCGTGCAAGGGATCGGCGGGTCGGTGATCTTTGTCGCCTCCAAGAACGGGCTGGCGGCCAGCCCCAATGCCAGCGCCTATTGCACCGCCAAGGCGGCCGAGATCCATCTGGCGCGCTGCCTTGCGCTGGAGGGGGCCGAAGCGGGCATTCGGGTGAATGTGGTGAACCCCGACGCGGTGCTGCGCGGCAGCAAGATCTGGTCGGGCGAATGGCTGGACCAGCGCGCCTCGACCTATGGCAAGGACAAGGAGGGGCTGGAGGAAATGTATCGCCAGCGCTCCATGCTCAAGCGGTCGGTCCTGCCCGAGGATATCGCGGAAGGCGCCTATTTCTTTGCCTCCGACCTTTCGGCCAAATCGACGGGGAACATCCTCAATGTCGATGCGGGCAATGTGCAAGCCTTCACGCGGTGACAGGAATGATCGACAAGCATCTGATCGAACAGGAAAATGCCGCGCAGGAAGCGGCGCTGCGGGCCGATTATGACGCGCTTGGCGCCCGGCTGGCCCGGCGCGGGGTGGCGATCGAGGACCTGACCGCCCGCGCCATGGGCTTTGGCGTCGCGGTGCCCAGCTGGGGCACCGGCACCGGCGGCACGCGCTTTGCCCGCTTTCCCGGCGCGGGCGAGCCGCGCCATATCTTCGACAAGCTCGACGATTGCGGGGTGATCCAGGCGCTGACCCGCGCGACGCCCAAGGTCAGCCTGCATATCCCCTGGGACAAGGCCCCGGCGGGCGATCTGCTGGCCAAGGCCGAGGAGCACGGGCTTGGCTTTGACGCCATGAATTCCAACACCTTTCAGGACCAGCCCGATCAGGCGCGCAGCTACAAATACGGCTCGCTCAGCCATACCGACGCGGCCGCGCGGGCGCAGGCGGTGGACCACAACCTGGACTGTATCGAGATCGGCCGCGCCCTCGGTTCAACCGCGCTGACGGTCTGGATCGGCGACGGGTCGAACTTTCCCGGCCAGACCAGCCTTTCCGCGCAGTTCGAGCGTTATCTCGACAGCATGAAGGCGATCTATGCCGGGCTGCCGGCCGATTGGCGGCTGTTCAGCGAACACAAGATGTATGAGCCGGCCTTCTATTCCACCGTGGTGCAGGATTGGGGCACCAGCCTGATGACGGCGCAGGAACTGGGCCCGCAGGCGATGTGTCTGGTCGATCTGGGCCATCACGCGCCGAATGTGAATATCGAGATGATCGTGGCGCGGCTGGTGCGGGCGGGCAAGCTGGGCGGCTTTCACTTCAACGACAGCAAATATGGCGATGACGATCTGGACAGCGGCACGATCGACCCGTTCCGCCTGTTCCTGGTCTGGAACGAACTGGTGGAGCTGGAAGATACGCCCGGCCTGAACCTGTCGCACATGATCGACCAGAGCCATAATGTGACCGACCCGATCGAAAGCCTGATGGTTTCGGCGATGGAAATCCAGCGCGCCTATGTGCAGGCCAGTCTGGTGGACCGGGCGGCGCTTGCCGGCTATCGCGACGGCAATGACGCGCTCATGGCGGCCGCCACGCTGCGCGCCGGGTTCAGCACCGATGTGGAGCCGATCCTCGCCATGGCGCGGCTGCGCGCGGGCGGGGCCATCGACCCCGTGTCCGCCTTCCGCGCCAGCGGCTACCGCGCGCAGGTGGCGCAAGTGCGTCCGCCTGTCAGCGGCGCCGGCGGCGGCATCGTGTGAAACGCGCGGCCCCCGGGGGATTGCCCCGGGGGCCGCGCCCGTCTCAGGCCAGATCCAGACCGCGCCGCAGATCGGCGATCAGGTCATCGGCATCCTCCAGCCCGACCGACAGCCGGATCAGCCCCGGCGTGATGCCAAGCGCAGCCTTCTGCGCGTCGGGAAGGCGTTGATGTGTGGTGGTGGCGGGATGGGTAGCAATGGATTTCGCATCGCCCAGATTGTTGGAAATCTTGATGATTTCCATCGCGTTGATCGCGCGGAACGCGGCTTCCTTGCCGCCCTTCACCTCGAAGGCGATCATCGTCCCGCCCGAGCCCATCTGCGCCATGGCCAGATCGTGCTGCGGGTGGCTCGCCAGCCCCGGATAGATCACGCGACCCAGCCGGGCGTCGCCCTCCAGCGCCTGCGCCACCTTCAGCGCGCTGTCGGCCATGGCGCGGCAGCGCAGGTCCAGCGTTGCCATGCCGTTCAGCATGATCCAGCTGGTGAAGGGGCTCATGGAGCCGCCGGTATGTTTCATATAGGGTTCGACCGTCTTGCGGATGAATTCGGTCGTGCCGCAGATCACCCCGCCAAGCGCGCGGCCCTGCCCGTCGATATGCTTGGTGGTGGAATAGACGATGACATCGGCGCCCAGATCGACGGCGCGGCTGAAGATCGGGGTGGAAAACACGTTGTCCACCACCACCAGCGCGCCGGCGGCATGGGCGATTTCCGACACCGATTTGATATCGACCAGTTCCAGCGTCGGGTTCGACATGCTTTCAAAGAACACGGCCTTGGTGACGCCGGGGCGCATCGCGGCGCGCCACTGGTCCAGATCGGCGCCCTCGACAAAGGTCACTTCCACGCCATAGCGCGTCAGGATCTCCTCCAGGATATAGAGGCAGGATCCGAATAGCGCGCGCGCCGAAACCACATGATCGCCCGCCCGCAGCATCGAGGTCAGCGCGCCATTGACGGCCGCCATCCCCGAGGCGGTGGCAAAGGCGTCTTCCGTGCCTTCCAGCGTGGCGATGCGTTCCTCGAACATCCGCGTGGTCGGGTTGCCGTAGCGGGCATAGATGAACTCGTCGCCCTCGGTCTTGAGAAACCGCGCCTCGGCGGATTCGGCGGTCGGGTAGACAAAGCCCTGCGTGAGAAAGATCGCCTCGGCCATCTCGCCATACTGGCTGCGGCGGCTGCCTTCATGCACCAGCGTGGTGCGGGTTTTCCAGTCCTTGCTCATCTCTGCCTCCGGCAAAACAAAACCCCGAAGACCGAAGGCTTCGGGGTGCGTCACCCTTCACCTTTTAGCGGTTTGTTTAACGTGGCCCGCAATCCGGTCACAAAGCGCCACGCCCCGCGCATACGCCCGCATGGGCGAAACGTCAACCGGGGCACGGCGGTCAGACCGGGGCGAAAGGCGCGTCGCAGGGCGTATCCTGCGAGAACAGGTTGACCCAGCCCGCCCCCTCGCGCAGCCAGACCGAGCTGACCCACATCCGTTCCGCCGGGCCGCCCCGGGGGCGGGTATAGCTGGCATGATAGGCCAGCAGCGCCACCCCCTCGGCCAGGGGCAAGGCGCGGGCGGCGCTGATCTCGTAGCTTTGCACCGTCGGCCCGCCGGCCAGTTGCCCGGCATGATCGTCGCGCCCGGCAAAACCGTCGGGATAGAGCCCGACAAAGCCCGGTGCCAGCAGCGCCGCATCCGCCGCCACATCGCCCGCGACCAGCGCCTGCCAGACCCGGTGTTCCTGCGCCAGCAGCGCATCCAGCAATTCCTGCCCCGTCATTGCCCAGCCCTTTCCTGTCGCGCCGCCTTGATCACGAAGCGGCGACCGCCGCCACCCTGCGGCTTGCATCCCCCGCCCCTTGCGCCATCATGCCCGGCAAAAGGAGACCGCGCATGACCCGCCCCATCGAGCTTTACTACTGGCCCACCCCCAATGGCCACAAGATCACCATCGCGCTGGAGGAGATGGGCCTGCCCTATAGCCTCCATCTGGTGAATATCGGCAAGGGCGACCAGTTCCAGCCCGATTTCCTCAAGATCGCGCCAAACAACCGGATGCCCGCCATCGTCGATCCCGAAGGGCCGGACGGCGCGCCGATCGCGATCTTTGAAAGCGGGGCGATCCTGCAATATCTGGCGCGCAAGACCGGCCAGCTTTACGGCGCGACCGAACGCGACCGGGTGGCGACCGATCAATGGCTGATGTGGCAGATGGGCGGCGTCGGCCCCATGGCCGGTCAGGCGCATCACTTTCTGAAATATGCCCCGCAGATGGACCCGCCGCAGGTGCTGCCCTATGCGCAGGAACGCTACCGCAAGGAGGTGGGCCGCCTTTACGGCGTGCTGGATCGCCAGCTTGCCGGGCGCGACTTCGTGACCGGCGACGCGCTGACCATCGCCGATATCGCGATCTGGCCCTGGGCCATGGGCTGGGAGGGGCAGCAACAGACCCTGGACGACAAGCCGAACCTCGCCCGCTGGCTCAAGGCGCTTGGCGAGCGTCCGGCGTTTCAGCGCGGCCGCGCCGTTGCGGCCGAGGCACGGCAACCCACGATGGACAAGCAGGCGATGGAGACGCTGTTCAAACGCTGACGCCCCGCACCGCCTGAGGTCCGCGCGCGGCGCGCGGGGGCCGAGGCAAAGGGAATGCGCGCCCGCAAGGGCGCGCGCCGCATCCCGGGTGTCAGTCGCGGGCGGGCGGTTCGGCGTATTTCTCCAACAGCTTGCCCTGCGTCATGAAAAAGGCAAACAGCGCCAGCGTCAGCCCGAAGGTCTTGAAATTCACCCAGGCCTCGGTGGACATCAGCCGCCAGACCAGTTCATTCGCGACCGCCAGCCCGGCAAAGAACAGCGCCAGCCGCCGGGTCAGGATCATCCAGCCCTCCTCGCGCAGCGGCAGCGCCTCGTCCAGCACGGCCGAAAGATAGCTTTTGCCGCGCCACAGGCCAAAGCCCAGCACGCCCGCAAAGGCCGCATAAAGCAGCGTGGGCTTCATCTTGATGAACCGCTCGTCATTGAGCCAGACCGACAGCCCCCCCATCACCACGACCAAGACCAGCGTCAGCATCTGCATCCGCGACAGATGCCCGGTCAGCGCCCAGAGAATGCCGCTGGTCACGACGATCAGCGCGATGAAGGCCGCAGTGGTGACGATGAACCCGTCATAGCTGGTGCCGCCAAAGGTGAATTGCTGGTTCTTCAGCCGTCCGAACATCACGAAGAACAGGAGCACCGGCCCCAGTTCCAGCACCAGTTTCACGATCGGGTTGATCTTCCTGCGGGCCATGCGCCCCTCCGTTCCTGCGGGCGCCCGTCAGGGGCTGCCCCATTCCACCAGCACCGCGCCGCCCGCGATCACCGCCATCAGCGCGACCTGCATCCGCCCCGACCGTTCGCCCAGCACCAGCCAGCCGATCAGCGCGGCAAAGACGGTCGAAGTTTCGCGCAGCACCGCCGCCTCGCCCACCTTGTCAAGTCGCGTGGCCAGCATGATGCCGCCGAAACTGGCAAAGGCCACCAGCGCCCCCAGCACCCCGCGCCGCAACAGCGGCAGGATGCCTGCAACGCCCAAAGCCCGCCAGCGGCGAAAGGTCAGCGCCGGCATCAAAAGACTGTCAACGGTAAAGAACCAGGCCAGAAAGGTGAAGGGATCGGCGGCCTGCCGGATGCCCCAGGCGTCATAGGTCGTATAGGCCGCGACCATCAGCCCGGTCAGCGCGGCAAAGCCGAGCGCGGGCAGCATCGTCTCGCGCCCCGCCTGCACGCGCGTCAGGTTCCAGGCGGCGAGCGCGAGGATCCCGCCGGAGAGGCAGGCCACGCCCAGCCATTGCAGCAGCGCGAAACGCTCGCCAAAGATCAGCCCCGCCAGCGCAACCGTCACCAGCGGCCCGGTGCCGCGCACCACCGGATAGACCACGGTATAGGCCCCCCGGTCATAGGCCGCCGCCTGCAACAGCTTGTAGACGGCATGGATGACAAAGACCCCGGCAAGGATCGGCCAAAGCCGCGCCTCGGGCCAGGGCAGCACGAAGAACGCAAAGGGCGCAGCGATCAGCCCATAGCTCGCGTCGATGGCGGCCCGGCTGAGCCAGGGGTCGTGCCGGCCCTTTTGCAACGCGCCGAACAGCGCATGCAGCAGCGCCGCCGCAATGGCCAGCATCAGGGCAAGGTCATGCCCCGCCGGCGTGCCCTCCTGCGCAAGAAGCCATTCGGTCATCGCGGGGCGTCAAGGTCAGACGGGGGGCTGTCTGCCCCCCGCACCCCCCGAGGATATTTGTGAACAGATGAAGGCATGCCGGCCGGGATCAGTCGGCCAGGCCCACGAGCGCGCGGGCGAAATCCTCGGGGTCGAAAGGGGCGAGGTCGTCGATCTGTTCGCCCACGCCGATGGCATGGATCGGCAGGCCGAAACGGTCGGCCAGGCTGACCAGCACGCCGCCCTTGGCGGTGCCGTCCAGCTTGGTCATCACGAGGCCCGAGACATCGGCGATCTTGCGGAAGATATCGACCTGGGCGACCGCGTTCTGGCCGGTCGTGGCATCCAGCACCAGCAGGGTATTGTGCGGGGCGGTTTCGTCCTTCTTGCGGATGACGCGGACGATCTTGGCCAGTTCCTCCATCAGGTCGGCGCGGTTCTGCAACCGGCCCGCGGTGTCGATCAGCAGCAGATCGGCCCCGGTTTCCTGCGCCCGCGTCATGGCGTCGAAGGCAAGGCTTGCCGGATCGGACCCTTCGGGCGCGGTCAGCACCGGCACGCCGGCACGAGTGCCCCAGATCTGGAGCTGTTCGACGGCGGCGGCGCGGAACGTATCGCCCGCCGCAATCACCACCGATTTGCCGGCGGCCTTGAATTGCGAGGCGAGCTTGCCGATCGTCGTGGTCTTGCCCGAGCCGTTGACCCCCACCACCAGCACGACCTGCGGCCGTTTGGGGTAGATCGGCAGCGGCCGTGCCACCGGGGTCATGATGCGGGCGACCTCTTCCGCCAGGGCGCGTTTCAGCTCCGTCGCCCCGATGCGGCGCCCCATGCGCCCTTCGGCGATATTGGCGGCGACGCGCATCGCGGTATCGACGCCCAGATCGGCCTCGATCAGCAATTCCTCCAGGCTTTCCAGCATCGCGTCATCCATGACGCGGCGCGGCTCATCGGCCTCGCGGCCGAAAAGGCGACCGACTAGGCCGGGGGTCGCGGGCTCTCGCGCCGGTTCCGGCGACGGGGCGGTGTCGGGACCGGCATCGGCGGCGGCCTCGCCCTCCTCCACCAGCGCGTCGAGCGAGCCTGCGATCTTGTCGGAGGACCGGAACATCCGGTCTTTCAGCTTCTTGAAAAAGGACATGCGGCCACCCGGCGAGAGACGTTCCTTCCACCTAAGCCTTTCGCGCGCCGGATGGAAGGGCCAGGGGCGGCTTTGCCGGCAGGAAGGCCGCGAGGATCAGCGCCTGCCCCAGCCAGTAGCAGGGCCAGAGCGCCAGCGACAGCCACAGCGCCGTCTGCCCATCCGCGCGAAACAGCGCGAGCGCCAGCAGAAGGTCCGACAGCACGAAGAACAGCGCGCCCGCCCGCAGCAGCGGTTCGGGCCGGGTGAGCGCCATGGCCGCCATCAGGCAGATCACCAGCACATAGGCCCGCACCGGCCACAGCAGCGCCCCGGTATGCGGCGCAAGCCAGACCTCGGTCGAAAGCGCCAGCAGGACCAGCGGCAGTGCCACGGCAAGCGGCGGGCGGCGCAGGCCGAACCCCGCCGCATAGGCCAGATGCCCGGCGGCAAATGTCGCCATCCCGGCAAGGAACGCCCCCTCGCCCGGGCGCGCCAGCAGGAAATCGCCCGAGCCCCCCAGCGCCAGCCCCGCGATGATCGCCCGCGGCGCCCCCGCCCACAGCCCCGCCAGCGCCAGCAAGGCCACGGGCAGCGTCTTGACCAGCGCCCCGCTCAGCGGGATCTGCGCATTGCCGACATAGAGCGCCTCATAGGCCACCGCGAACAGCGCCGAAAGCGCCACAAGTCCCTTGATCATGCGATCCTCCCCGTCTGGGGCAGCTTGCCGGGCAAAGGGCACTGCGTCACCCCGGACGTTGCGTCGCGGGGTCAAAGCGCGGTAACTGGGGGCGTCCCCGATGTGAGCCTGCCCATGCCCCGTGCCGTTCGCCGCGCCTTTCGCCGTGCCCTGCCCCTGCCGCCCATGGCGCTGTTTGCCGGGGCGGCGCTGCTGCCGGCGGCCTTGCTGGGGGCCGGCATCTGGATGGGCGGAGGCTGGGTGCTGGCGGGGCTGGGCTATATGGCGGTGCTGACGGCACTGCTCGATCACCTGATCCGCCTGACCGCGCCCGATGCGCCCGAAGGCGCCGAATTCCCCGCCGCCGATGCGCTGCTGGTGGCGATCGGGCTGCTGCATCTGCTGGCCTTTCCGCTGGCGGTGCGGGCCATCGCGGCACCGGGCGATCTGTCGCTTGCCGCGCGGGTGGCGGTGTTTCTGGGCTTTGGCCAGTTCTTCGGCCAGATCTCCAACCCCGCCGCACATGAGCTGATCCATCGCGGGCGGCGCGGGCTCTATCGGCTGGGGGTGGCGGTCTATGCGACGATGCTGAACGCCCATCACGCCAGCGCGCACCGGCTGGTGCATCACCGCCATGTGGCGACCCCGCTCGATCCGAACTCCGCCCGCGCGGGCGAAAGCTTCTACCGCTTCCTGCCGCGCGCCTATGGCGGGTCGTTCCGCGCCGGACTGGCGGCGGAAAGCGCGCGGCGGCAGGGCAGGTCCGGCGGGCCGCATCCCTATATCGCCTATCTGCTGGCGCAGGCGGCCGCACTTGCGCTTGGCTTCGGGCTGGCGGGCTGGGCGGGTATGGCGGTCTGGACGGGCCTTGCGGCCTATGCCACGGCGCAGCTCATGCTGTCGGATTACGTCCAGCATTACGGCCTGACCCGCCGCCGCCTGCCCGATGGCCGGTACGAGCCGGTGGGCGACCGCCATAGCTGGAACGCGCCGCACTGGTTTTCCTCCGGCATGATGTTGAACGCACCGCGCCATTCCGATCACCACGCCCACCCGTCGCGCCCCTATCCGGCGTTGCGCCTGCCCGAACCCGACCAGGCGCCCTGGCTGCCCTGGTCGCTGCCCGTCGCCTCGGCCGTGGCGCTGATCCCGCCGCTCTGGCACCGGCGGATGGCGCATCGGCTGGCGCGCTGGCAAACCGACTAACCCCCTTCATCTGTTCACAAATATCCTGCGGGGAGGTCCGGAGGGGTGCAAAACCCCTCCGGGGCAGACTACCCGCGCCGGCGCCGGTCAGTCGCGCCCGGCAAATTCGGCAAACAGCGCCAGCGTGCGCGCCGAGACGTGATGCTCGATCCCCTCGGCATCCTGTTCCGCCGTCTCCTGATCCAGCCCCAGCCGCAGCAGGAAGCGCACGACGATCTCGTGCCGGCGGCGGCATTCCTCGGCGATCTGGCGCCCCTCCTCGGTCAGAAAGACCGAGCGATAGCGCGCCCGCGTGATCAGCCCGTCCCGCGCCAGCCGGTCCAGCGTCTTGGCCACGGTCGGCGCCCGCACCCCCAGCCGCGTGGCGATATCGACGGGCCGGGCCTCGCCCATCAGCTCGATCAGCTCCGCGATCAGTTCCAGATAATCCTCGGCCACCTCGCTGCGGCGGGCCTGGCGCACGGCCTGAAACGCCTCTGCCTGCATCTCCGGCGCCCGCATCTCATGCGCACGCGCCTCCTCCCCCGCCCCGCAAGCGGTATCGGCGGCGGGCAGATCGGCTTGAACGGGGGATTGGTCGGTCATCACGCACTCCTCATTGCGCCGATCTTGACACGATAGCCGAAGCAATGCAAATTAGCCAAAGCTAAGTTTTACCGCCACGCCTATCTCATTGCTTGCAGGAGCCCCCATGTCGTCGAATGCCTGGCGCAGCACCAGCGAAACGCCCTCCCTGTCGGAGGTGTTCCGCTCCATCGCCGTGCCGATCGGGGCCTCGCCTTTCCGGCGCTTTCTGGCCTTTATCGGGCCGGGCTATCTGGTCGCCGTGGGCTATATGGATCCCGGCAACTGGGCCACTTCGCTGGCCGGGGGGGCGAAGTTCGGCTATGCGCTGCTGTTCGTGGCGCTGCTGTCCAACATCATGGCGATCCTGCTGCAATCGCTTTGCGCGCGGCTGGCCATCGCCTCGGGGCGCGATCTGGCGCAGGCCTGCCGGGATGCCTATCCGAAATGGGTGTCCGTCCCGCTCTGGGTCTTTGCCGAGGCCGCGATCATCGCGACCGACCTGGCCGAGGTGATCGGCACCGCCATCGGCCTGAACCTGCTGTTCGGCATCCCGCTGGAGATCGGCGTCTTCATCACCGCGGCGGATGTCTTTCTGATCCTTCTGTTGCAGAACAAGGGCTTTCGCTGGGTCGAGGCCTTTGTCATCGCGCTTCTGGCGCTGATTGCCGCCTGTTTCATCGTGCAGATCGCCATGGCCGACCCGGATTGGGCCGGGGTCATCGCGGGCTTTGCCCCCACGACCGAAATCGTGACCAACCCCGAAATGCTCTATCTCGCG
>Ga0209053_1000656_pt1 | contig 21245 bp, 8 predicted proteins | sample EBPBio152010_DNA_FD_185864 | JGI IMG/M metagenome (GOLD analysis project Ga0209053, IMG submission 185864) | Wastewater treatment Type I Accumulibacter community from EBPR Bioreactor in Madison, WI, USA - Reactor 1_7/15/2010_ DNA (SPAdes)... | ecosystem: Engineered > Bioreactor > EBPR >... | reverse complement strand
CCGAACCGCAAGGGAGCCTTTGAGCTGACCTTATGGGGACGCATTTACTTGGCGGCGGGAGGTCTCAGCGGTTGCAGCCAAGCCTCCTGCCACACCGCCACTCATGGCTTCTGGCAATGGCACGCGGTATTGGCCAAGCTCAGGCTGTCGATATCGGCCCATCTCCCCCAAGCGCTTGCTTTGAAATATGTCAGGCCTTCCAGCGGAAGTCTGTCTTTTGCCAGGCTAACTTACATCTACCCCAAGCGCAAATGTTCCCGTAATGTTTCAGGGCAATCTACGGTCGGGGCCGATCCATGTGCAACCTCTACGCCCAAACCAAACCGCAGGATGCCCTGCGCCATGCCTTTGACCAGATCGCCGATGACGGCGCGCTGATCGAGGATCTGACGGGCAATCTGCCCTCCATGCCCGGCATCTGGCCGGACTACCCGGCGCCGATCCTGCGGCATGGCCCGCAGGGATTGCAGCTTTCCCTGGCCCGCTGGGGCATGCCCACCCCGCCGCACTTTCTGGCGGGCAAGCGCTGTGATCCCGGCGTGACCAATATCCGCAACCTTGCCGCGCCGCATTGGCAACGCTGGCTGGGTGTGGCGCATCGCTGCCTTGTGCCCTTCAACAGCTTTGCAGAGCCCGACACCCGCCCCGGCCTGACCAAAGGCAAACCGATCTGGTTCGCCCTCGGCCCCGATCGCCCGCTGGCCTGCTTTGCCGGGATCTGCACCGAATGGACCCGCACCCGCAAGCTGAAGGAGGGCGAGGTGACGGTGCAGGCCTTCGGCTTTCTGACCTGCGAGCCCAACCGCGAGGTGGCGCGAATTCACCCCAAGGCCATGCCCGTCATCCTCACGCGGCCCGAGGAATGGCGCGATTGGCTGCGCAAACCCATCGACCTCGCCCGCCCTTTGCAACGCCCTCTGCCGGATGGCGAGTTGGAAATCGTCCTTGAGGGCGCGCATGAAGACCCTGCTTGATCCGCCCGCCTGCCCGCCGCTTGGCCTGCGCCCGATGCGCGTGCATGAGGCGGGCGGGCGCGGGCGGCGCAGTTTTGCGCTGTTTCAGGCGGCGCGCCATCCCGGCCCGCTGGTCTGGATCACCCCTGCCCATCTGCCCGAACAGCCCCTGCCCGCAGGCCTGCCCATGGGCGTGGCCGAACGGCTGCATCTGCTGCGCCCGGTGGGCGAAACCGACCTGCTGTGGTGCATTGAGGAGGCGCTGCGCAGCCCCGCCGTGGCGCTGGTGATCGCCGAGCCGCAACAGCCGCTGTCCCTCACCGCAGGGCGCCGCTTGCAACTGGCCGCCGAGGCCGGGCGCACCACGGGCCTCTTGTTGATCCAACAGGGCGGCGGCAGCGCGGCCTCGGAAACCCGCTGGCAGTGTGAACCCGCGCCAGGGCCAGAGGACTCGACTCTGCATCACTGGCAGCTTAGTAAGAACAAAAGAGGAACTAACGGCGATTGGATGCTGCACTGGGATGGCACGACGGCTGCTTTCCATCTGGTTTCCGAGGCTGGCAAGCGACATCAGCCTGCGGACCCGGCCCGTTGAAGGGGCCTTTGCCCTGACCCTGCGGTCGGGCAATGCCGATCACCTGCATTGCCTCAACCGCCCTGCCGAAAAGCTGGGTCTTCAGCGCGGCATGGCCCTGGCCGATGCCCGCGCCATCTGCCCCGATCTCGCGACCCGCCCCGCCGATCTGGCGACCGAGGCCGCCGCCTTGGCCGCATTGCGCCGCTTTACCGGGCGCTATGCGCCGCTCGTCTCGGTGGATGGGGCGGATGGGCTGATGGCCGATATCTCGGGCGTGCCGCATCTCTTTGGCGGCGAGGCGGCCTTGCGCGACGACCTGCAGGCCCGGCTGGAACGCGCAGGTCTGCATGCCCAAAGCGCCATCGCCCCCACCCGTGGTGCCGCCCATGCGCTCGCCCGCCATGGTGGCGGGATTTTGCCGGAAGGGCGGTTGCTTGAGGGCCTGGGCGCGCTGCCCGTCACAGCGCTGCGCGTCGATCAGGCCACCGCCGAGGCGCTGTCCCGCATGGGCCTGACCCGCATTGCCGATCTGGCGCATCTGCCCCGCGCGCCCCTGGCGCGGCGCTTCGGGCCGGGCCTTGTGCTGCGGCTGGATCAGGCGCTTGGCGCGCAGGCCGAACCCGTCGCCGCCCCGCCCGAGGCCCCGCATTTCGGCGTGCGGATGACCCTGCCCGACCCCATCGGCCTGCAATCCGATGTCATGGCCGGGCTGGACCGCCTGCTGGATCGGCTTTGCACCCAACTGGCCGCCACCCATCGCGGCGCGCGCCGCCTGCGGCTGGATCTGCGCCGGGTGGACCGTCAGGCCAGCCAGATCGAGATCGGCCTCGCCCGCCCGATGCGCGATCCCGCCCGCATCAAGGCGCTGTTCGCCAAAGGGGTGGAGGAGATCGACGCGGGCTTCGGCATCGACGCGCTGCGCCTGTCGGCCCCGGTCACCGAACCGCTGGCCCCCGAACAGATCGGGTCTACCCCGGCCCATCACGAAGACGCACTGGCCGACCTCCTGTCCTCGCTGGGCAATCGCATCGGCTTTGACCGCGTGCTGCGCCTGCTGCCCAGTGACAGCCTGATCCCCGAACGCAGCTTCACCCTCGCCCCCGCCGCCTATAGCCAGCCCGCCCCCAGCCCGACCCACCGCACCCGCCCGGCCATCCTCTTCCCGCCCGAGGCCGTCACCGCGACCGGCCACCCGCCCGCGCAATTCCGCTGGCGCCGCATGCAGCTCACCACCCTGCGCGCCACCGGGCCAGAACGCATCACCCCGGAATGGTGGCTGGATGATCCCGCCTGGCGCAGCGGGTTGCGCGATTACTGGCGCATCGAAACCCGGCAAGGTCCGCGCCTGTGGCTGTTTCACACGCCGCAAAACCCCGGCTGGTATGCGCAGGGCGAATTTCCATGACCCGCCTTCAACCTGATCCAAATACCCCGGGGGGTGAATTGGCCGCAGGCCAAGAGGGGGGCAGCGCCCCCCATCTGTCTGGCGCAGCCGCCTATGCCGAACTCTGCGTGACCAGCAATTTCACCTTCCTCACCGGGGCCTCTCACCCCGAAGAACTGGTCACCCGCGCCGCCGAACTGGGCCTTGCCGCCCTCGCCATCACCGATCGCAATTCCGTGGCGGGCGTGGTGCGGGCCTATTCCGCGCTGAAGGAACTGGCCCGCCTGCGCACCGAGGCCGAGGCCCATGGCCCCCCCATCCGCTCGCAACAACTGACCGATCATTCCAGCCGTCAGACCGTGCCGCATTTCACCGGCACGACCAAGGCGCCCCACCTGCCCGCCGCGCCCCTGCCCAAGCTGATCGCAGGCGCGCGGCTGGTGCTGACCGACAGCGCGGTGGAATGGCTGGCGCTGCCCACCGATCTGGCGGCCTGGTCGCGCCTCACGCGGCTTTTGTCCTTGGGCAAGCGCCGCGCGCCCAAGGGCGAATGTCACCTCACCCGCGCCGATCTGCTGGAATGGGGGCACGGCATGATCCTGATCGCGCTGCCGCCCGACCCGCTGGAGACAGCCCCCCCACCCGATCTGCACCCCATCGCCCGCGCCTTTCCCGGCCAGTGCTTTCTGGGTGCCGCCCCGCGCTATGACGGGCGCGACCAACCCCGGCTTGATCGCCTTTTCCGGCTGTCGCAGATCGCCAATATGCCCATGGTCGCCGTGGGCGATGTGCTGATGCACCGCTCCGCCCGCCGCCCGCTGGCCGATGTGCTGACCTGCCTGCGCCTTGGCTGCACCATTGATGGCATCGGCACCCGCCGCCTGCCCAATGGCGAGCGCCGCCTGAAATCCGGGGCCGAGATGGCGCGCCTGTTCGCGCGCTATCCCGCCGCCCTGCGCCGCACGCTGGAAATTGCGAACGCTTGCGCCTTCCGCCTGTCCGATCTGCGCTATCAATACCCGGATGAGGCCGCCGAGGAACCGGCACAACAGCGCCTTGAACGCCTCGCGCGCGAGGGGCTGCAATGGCGCTACCCCGCAGGCCCGCCGCCCAAGATCGTGCATCGGGTGGAAAAGGAATTGGTCCTGATCCGCGAGGTGGACTATGCACCCTATTTCCTGACCGTGCATGACATTGTGCAATTCGCCAGATCACGCGGGATCCTCTGCCAGGGGCGCGGCTCGGCGGCGAATTCGGTGGTCTGCTATCTGCTGGGCATCACCGAAGTGCCGCCCGAAAGCATCACCCTGATCTTTGAACGCTTCATCTCCAAGGAACGCGGCGAGCCGCCGGATATCGACGTGGATTTCGAACATGAACGCCGCGAAGAGGTGATCCAGTGGATTTATGAGCGTTACGGCCGCCATCGCGCCGGCCTGACGGCGGTGGTGATCCATTTCCGGTCCCGCGCCGCCATCCGCGAGGTGGGCAAGGTCATGGGCCTCAGCCAGGATGTCGTCGCCCGCCTTTCGGGGCAGATCTGGGGCTGGTCCTCCTCGGCCCCGAATGAGGATCGCATCCGCGATGCGGGCCTCAACCCCGAGGATCGCCGCGTGCAACTGGCCATCCGCCTCATCGCCGAGATCATCGGCTTTCCCCGCCATCTGAGCCAGCATGTCGGCGGTTTTGTCATCACCCATGGGCGGCTGGATGAGCTGTGCCCCATCGAAAATGCCGCGATGGAAGATCGCACCGTCATCGAATGGGACAAGGACGATATCGATGCGCTTGGCCTGTTGAAGGTCGATGTTCTGGCGCTTGGCATGCTGACGGCCATTCGCAAATGTTTTGGCTTGTTGGCGCAGCATCGCGGGCTGCGGCTCGACCTCGCCAATGTGCCCCCCACGGACGACCGGGTCTATGACATGCTCTGCCGCGCCGATGCCATCGGGGTGTTTCAGGTGGAAAGCCGGGCACAGCTGAACTTTCTGCCACGGATGCGGCCGCGCAAATTCTATGATCTGGTGTGTGAGGTTGCCATCGTGCGCCCCGGCCCCATTCAGGGGGGGATGGTGCATCCCTTCATCAATCGCCGCATGGGGCGCGAGCCGGTCGAAGACCTCGGCCCCGCCATGATGGAGGTCTTGGGCCGCACCTATGGCGTGCCGCTGTTTCAGGAACAGGCGATGCAGATTGCGGTGGTGGCGGCGGGCTTCACCCCGTCCGAGGCGGATCGGTTGCGCCGATCCCTTGCCACCTTCAAGCGCATGGGCACCATCGGCAGCTTCCGCGACCGCTTCGTCTCGGGCATGCTGGCGCGCGGCTATGATGCCGATTTCGCCGCCCGCTGCTTTGCCCAGATCGAGGGCTTTGGCAGCTATGGTTTTCCCGAAAGCCATGCCGCCAGTTTCGCCCGGCTGGTCTATGTCTCGGCCTGGCTGAAATGCCATCACCCCGCCGCCTTCACCTGCGCGCTGCTGAACGCGCAGCCCATGGGCTTTTATGCCCCGGCCCAGCTGATCCGCGATGCCCGCGACCATGGGGTCGAGGTGCGGCCGGTTTCCGTGAACCATTCGGCATGGGATTGCACGCTGGAACCCCGCGCCGATGGGGCGCTGGCGCTGCGTCTGGGGTTTCGCCAGATCAAGGGCCTGCGCGAAGAGGATGCCGCCTGGATCGTGGCGGCGCGCGGCAATGGCTATGCCGATGTCGAAAGCCTGTGGCGGCGTGCAGGCGTACACCCAATTACGCTTGAACGGCTGGCCGAGGGGGATGCCTTCGCCGCCCTTGGCCTGAACCGGCGCGAGGCGCTTTGGGCCGCCAAGGCCCTGCGCGCCCCTGCGCCCCTGCCCCTGTTCGGCCCCGATGGCGAAGGCGGGCAGGAGCCTCAGGTGGCCTTGCCACAGATGACTCTGGGCCAGGAGGTGATCGAGGATTACCTCGCCCTGCGCCTGTCCTTGCGTGCCCATCCGCTTGAGGTGCTGCGCCCCCGCCTGCCGGAAAGCACGCCACATCAACAGCTTGCCACACGACAAGGCCGCGTCACCGTCACCGGCCTTGTCATCACCCGCCAACGCCCCGGCACCGCCTCGGGCGTGATTTTCCTCACGCTGGAGGATGAGACCGGCACGGCGAATGTGATCGTCTGGCGCAAGGTCTATGAAACCTTCCGCAGGGCCGTGGTCACGGGCCGCCTGCTGCGCATCACCGCCCGCATCCAGCGCGATGGCCCCACCACCCACCTGATCGCCGAACGGATCGAGGATGTCTCGCCCCTGCTCGCCACACTGGGCCACGCACTGCCCAAGTTCAGCGATGGCCGCGCCGATGAAACCCTGCGGCCCTCCAACGGCGCGCTCCGCAGCACCGCCCGCCATACCCGCGAACAGGCGAAAAAGCTGTTCCCCAGCCGGGACTTTCATTGATGGGTATGACGTGGAGGGCGGATTCCGGACGGTCGATTTGGAAAGCCCTGCCGACCACCTAAGGCAGGAACGGACTGTCAGGAGCCAAAGCTGCATACCTTCGCAGCGGGGGGCATCACCCCAGGTTGCGATGGAGCTCGTCAGGTTGCATCCTCGCCCGGCGCCCAATCATTGGAAAGATCAGCCGCTGCTGCCACCATAACATCTGAGCGCCAACTCTCGGTCAAATCAAGCCGCCGCCCAAACAGACAGGGAAGACGAGTCCCAAAGACTCGCGCCCAGCTGGGCTGATTGACCAACTTATCAAAAAAGTTAGTTAATCAGCCGGGACAAGCTGTTGTTTTACAAAGAAAAAAGTAAGGAGGTAGCCCGAAGGGGGCGACCTCTCTCAATGAAACCAAGACCTTGGTTTGGCTTACTTCGCCAAGAGCCTTATCGATTTTATCGTGGGATTTTCAGTCTTGACTAGCAATGCCGTTTGACCAAGGGGGGCATTTATCAGGTTCCGGGCACGCTCGCGCAGCATTGTATCCGCAGAATTCACGGCCCTGCGCATGTCAAACACTTAGGCGGTTGTTGGAAGGGATGCTGACGCTATATGATTGTATCACACACCGGATTTCAGAGAACCACTATGATTGAAGGCTCCATTCGTCTTCCCGTCCGCCACTTGACCATTCGCGTGCCGTGGCACGATGCGGGCTGGGGCGGCACCTTCTGCAAGAACTGCCTGGGCAACACCAGCTGCACCGTCTTGCCGCGGATCGCTCAGGCCCGGGATGACGCCCATGAGATGTCTCTCGCCGGGCAAGGCATCGAGGGGCTCGACCCGTCTCGCCTGCCGCCCTGCGTGCATGAACACGGGACCTTCATGTCACGCGAACCCCTGGGCCTGGTGAAGACTCATCCTTATGCCGATTCGGCCAAGACGACGCATGGGCATTTCGCCAAGACCCTTTACATGATCGCCCCGCATTCGGCCGCCGCGATTCCTTTTCGCTGGATGTTGCGCCAGGAGGTCGAGGGCGACCAGAAGGTCGGTGGCCTGAAGGAGGCTTTCGGGCTCGGCTACCAGACGGAGCGCGAACCGGACCTGAAGGACAACGACGGCTGGAAGAACGACAACCAGACCTGGGTCCAAGAAGGAACGAACCAACGCGTCCTGCTGGACACGTTCTTCAGCGCGGCCAAGCCAAAGGACTCCTTGGTCTTCTTCTATGCCAAGCGGACCCCCTTGCTGGACGATCCGCGCCGCGTGATCATCGGGGTCGGGCGCGTGACCTCCGTCGGCGCTCCGGTCGAGTATGACTACGTGGACGGGCAGAGGCCCAGGGGCAGGATCTCGGGCTACCTGTGGGAGCGCAACATCGAGCATTCGATCCGCCCCTTGGCACCGGATGGCTTCCTGCTGCCCTATGCAGAGCTGTTGCGGGCGGCCGAGACGAATCCGGAGATCGACCTCGCCGCCTGCACGGCCTTTGCGCCAGATGCCTATTTCACCAGCTATTCCTATGGCACCGAGCACCTGGAGCATGACGGCGCCATCGCCTCGCTCCTGGCCGTCGAACGCGCCATGACGGCAATGCGGCCGCATCTGCCCGACGAGCCCTGGGACGAGCGCCTGGCCTGGATCGATGCCGAGCTCAACCGGCTGTGGAAGGTGCGCGGCGCCTTCCCGGGGCTGGGCGCGGCGCTGAACGCCTTCGGCTTCGCGCATGGAAACCTTTTGGCCTGGCACCTGACGGCAGCGGGGAAAGAGGGGGACGACCCCTGGCCCCGGCTGGGAGACGTGCTGCGCCGGCCCGACACCCTGCCGGACTACCTGCGCGCCGGGATCGGCGAGACGCTCCGTCGGAAATGGGAGAGCCTGCCGGCCGAACGCCGGGCGCTCCTGATGCTGATCGCGCGCTTCGCGCTCAGCGACGGCCAGGCGATGCGCTGGTACCAGCCGACCGAGCGGGAGAAGGCACAAATCAAGGTTTCGGACGCGGCGATCCTCGCCAATCCCTACCTGGTCTACGAGGAAGACCGGCTGCAGATCGATCCCATCGCCTTCGAGATCATCGACCGCGGCGTCTTTCCGGTCGAGGCGATCCGCAAGACGGCGCCCCTGCCCGAGCCAAGCCTGGTGCGCGAAGCCATCGACGGGCGCCGCCTGCGCGCGGTGATAATCACCACGCTGGAGGAAGCGGCCGAGACCGAGGGCCACACCTGCCTCCCGGCCGACTGGGTGATCCAGCGGATCCGCGACCGGAACTTGCAGCCGAAATGCCCCGTCGACCAGGATGCGCTGGCGGCCATGCTGGAGAGCCTCGCCCCCAAGGTGGCGCAGATCGCCATCGGCGACGGGCTCGATGCCTTCCAGCTGGGGCGCTTCGTCCAGACCTCGGAGCTGATCCGGACCAAGATCAACAAGCGCAGGAAACGCGTGCCGAATCCCGGCGAGTACGACTGGGGGGCGCTGGTCGATGCCGCCATCGCGGGCTCCGGCGGCAAGCCGAAGAACGACGCGGCCGAGAAGAAGGCGCGCGAAGAGAAGACGGCGGCCCTGCGCATGCTGTTCCGATCCGGCGTCTCGGCCCTGACGGGCGGCGCGGGCACGGGCAAAAGTACGCTGCTGAAAGCGCTCTGCGGGATAGAGAGCGTGCAGGCGAAGGGCATCCTGCTCCTGGCTCCGACGGGCAAGGCGCGGGTCCGGCTGGAACAGACCAGCGGCCTGGCCGGCCAGGGCAAGACGGTGGCGCAGTTCCTCAACAAGTTCGGCCGCTACGACGGGGCGACCGGGCGCTACCATGTGAACGACCGTGCCGATCGCTCGGCCATGCATGCCACGGTGATCGTCGACGAATGCTCGATGCTGACCGAAGAGCAGATGGCTGCCCTCCTCGATGCGCTGGAAGGGGTCGAGCGGCTGATCCTGGTGGGCGACCCCAGGCAGCTGCCCCCCATCGGGGCGGGGCGGCCCTTCGTCGATGTCGTGGGCGTCCTGAAGCCCGCGGAGGAAGAGCTGGCCAAGCTGTCCCCCCGCGTGGCACCGAACTTCGCCGAGCTTTTGGTGACGCGGCGTCAGGATGCGGATGACGGCACGCCGCGCGACGACGTGCTCTTTTCGCAGGTCTTCAGCGGCAATCCCCAGGATGGCGGGGCGGACGAGATCTGGCAGAGCCTCGCCGCGGGCCAGGGCCGGCATGTCAAGCTAGTGCGCTGGAACGACCCGGGCCAGCTGCAGGCGCTGCTCCTGGAAGAGCTGAAGACCGAGCTCCCGCTGGCGTCGATCGACGACGAAATCGGGTTCGAAACCTCGCTGGGCGGGTTCCACTCGGTCTACGAGAACGGAGCAACGGTGTTCTTCAACCGCGAGTCCAGTCAAAGGGTCGGCGCCTCCCGCAAGGCCGAGGCCTGGCAGATCCTGTCCCCGGTCAAGCAGAACCAGGCAGGCGTCACCGCCATCAACCGCGCCCTGCAACAGCGTTTCCGGAAGTCCTTCCTCGCCCGGGCTTTGCAGACGGGCTGGTCCAAGGCGATCCCAAGCCCGATGGGACCCGACAGGATCATCTATGGCGACAAGGTGATCAACGTCGCAAACAGCAGCCGCCGCAAGACATGGCCTGAGAAGCCCGACGCCTATGTGGCCAACGGCGACATCGGCATCGTCGTCGGCCATCGCAAGATGGGCAAGGACAAGCTCCGAAAACAGCTCGAGGTCGAACTGGCCTCGCAGCCGGGCTTTGACTACAAGTACTGGCCTTCGGAATTCGACGGCCAGGACAGCAGCCCGCCCCTGGAGCTGGCCTATGCCCTGACCGTCCACAAGACCCAGGGGAGCGAGTTCGACAAGACCTTCGTCGTGCTCCCCAACCCCTGCCGCAACCTCTCGCGCGAGATGCTCTACACCGCCCTGACCCGGCAGAAGAGCCGGATCATCCTGCTGCACCAGGGCGATTTCCGCGACCTGATGCCGCTGAGCCACGAGACCGCCTCGGCCATCAGCCGGCGGATGACGACCCTCTTCCAGCCCTCGCGCCCCGTCGCGGTCAAGCTGCGCAATGCGACGGTCTTCATGGACAAGGGCCTGATCTACCTGACGGAAAACGGCGAGCTGGTGCGGTCGAAATCCGAATGGATCATCGCCGACAAGCTGAAGGCCGCCGGCATCCGCTATCAGTACGAGCAACCGCTGATGCTGGACGGGGTCGAGCGTTATCCCGATTTCACCATCCGCGACGACGATTCGGGCCTCGTCTGGTTCTGGGAGCACAACGGCATGATGTCGGACCCCTGGTACGCGGCGCGCTGGCTGCGCAAGCAGGCGGCCTATCGCAAGGAGGGAATCCTGCCGCCGTCGGAAGGGGGCGAGAACGCCAAGGGAACCCTGCTCGTCACCGATGAAGGCGAAGGCAAGCCCCTCGATCCGGCCCGGATCCAGGCGAACATCGACCTGATCCTCAGCCGCACCTAGGCCCGCCCGTGCCATCGGCCGTAAGGGTCGGTGGCACGTCCACCCCGTCATATTGTTGCCAGATCGGGATGCATAATCCCCTTCATCCTGCCTGCCACCATTTCGGGACCCCGTGTTGCCATGAATGATTTGCCTGCACTCCGTTTGAGCCTCGCCGCCTTCGTCGAAAGCGAATGCCAGGCGCGGCTCAGGGCTTATTCCGAGCAGCCCCGCGACGCGGCCGAGCACTTCGAGACCGAAAACGACGTCATGTCGGGCGGTTATGCCTATCGGCAGCTCTTCGAACTGGTCCAGAACGCGGCGGATGCGATCCTCGAGGAGGGCTCGGGCCGGGGCCGCATCGCGGTGCATCTCTCGGCCGGGCTCCTGCAGGTTGCCAATACCGGGGCTGCACTGGACAAGGACGGGATCGTGGCCCTGCTCAACGCCCGCAGCTCATCGAAGCGCGGCAATCAGATCGGGCGCTTCGGCATCGGTTTCAAGTCGCTCTTGAAGCTTGGAGGCCGCGTCGACATAGTCTCGCGCTCGGTAGGGCTGCGCTTCGACCCGCAGGCCTGCCGCGACAGGATCCGCGCGCATCTCGGCCTTGGGCCAGAGGACCGGGCGCCGGGCATGCGCCTGGCCAGCGTGATCGATCCCGAGGGCGCCGACAGCCCCCTTGCACGGGACGCGGACTTCCCCTGGGCCACGACCGTGGTCACGGCCGAGGTCGGCGAGGCCAAGATCCACGACCGCCTCGCCACCGAGATCACCGAGTTTCCGGCCGAGTTCCTGCTGTTCATCAAGGCGGACATCACACTGGAGATGCGGATCGAAGAGGCCGAACCGAGGGTGTTTTCGAAACGCCACCAGGGCGAGGTCGTGGGCGTGGGCGATGGCGAGACCGAGACGCGCTGGCGGCTCTTCGAGCGCGACGTCACGGTCGAGGACCCGGATGCCATTTCGGATGCCACCCATATCCAGGCCCGCGCGCAGGTGCCGTTGTCCTGGGCCATGCCTCTGGAGAGCAAGCAGGCGGGGCGGTTCTGGGCCTTTTTCCCGACCCAGACGCCAAGCCGGACGGCGGGCATCCTGAACGCGCCCTGGAAGGTGAACAGCGACCGCACCAACCTCGTAGCCGGCGAGTGGAACAAGGCCCTGATGCACGCCGCCGCCGAGATGATCGCCGAAGCCCTACCCAAGCTCGGCACCAAGGCCGACCGGGGCCTGGCCCTTCTGGCCTTCCCCCGCAAGCTCGAGCGCCAGGACGAGATCGCCGTGCCCCTTGTCCGGACGCTCTGGGACTGCATTGTGACCCGCGAGGTCCTGCCCGATGCCACGGGCGGCCTGCAGCGCCCCGAGGACATGCGGCGCCACCCAGTCGAGATCTTCGAGATCGTGAAGGATTGGGCGGGAATGGCCCGGGCCTCGATGCGCGCGATCTTGCCCCATCCCGATTGCTACCGCGACGAGGGCCGCATCTCGCGCCTGGGCGCCCTGGTCGAGGAGGCCCGGCAGCGCCGCACGCGGGTCCTGGCCCCCGTGCTCGAGGCCGAATGGCTGCGGGCCATGGAAGTGACCGGCGAGACCGAGGCCTGCAAGCTGGTGCGCCTGGTGGCGGCTGTGGCCGAGGCCCGCCCCCTTCTTCTCGAGACGCTGAAAGGGGTGGGCTTCGTCTGGGGCCTGGATGAGCAGCTGCATGCGCCCAAGGCTGCGCTGATCGTCCAGGGTGGCACGGTGCCCTCGGGCTTTGCCGAGGTCGCGCCGGCACTGGCCGGCCACCGCGAGCTGCGCAAGATCTTGGTCGACCGCTTCGGCATCCGGGTGCAGACTGGGCAGAACTGGCCTGAAATCCTGCGCGCCTCGCGCGAGGGGGCCGTTTCGATCCCGGGAGGATGGCAGCACTTCTGGGACAATGTCGCGGCAGCCCCTGGCGAGATTGCTCGGAACTTCCTGGCAGGCTGCGCGGAGCAGGAGCTGATGTTCCCCGCCGCCAATGGCACCTGGCAACCCCGCACTCGGCTTGTCGTTACCGAGCAGAAAGACCATCCCGACTTGCCTGCCTCCAACGAAATGGCTGCTGAATTCGTCGCTAGGATGCGGGAGCGTTCGCCCGCAAGGATGCTGGCCACCTTCCCCGCCGGGGTCGAGATCGAGCGGGATCCTTGGGAGTATTCCACCTGGGTACAACAGGCCTATGTCCTCGCCGCGGCGGCTGCCGTGGGCCGGCGCCCGCAAAGGCCGCCGCAGCTGAGCAAGCCTGTCGAAATGCCGGCCGGTTGGCGCCTTCTTTCGATTTTGCCCGGCGACCTCGCCGTGGCCTTCACGCTTTGTCTGCTCTCGACGGCAAGGGAGATCCTTGCCAAGGGCGGCCTCGTCCAGCTGATCGCCCGGACCAGCCCGGACGTCTACCCCAAGGTGATGGCGCCCCATCCACTGCTCCATTGGCTGCTGGTCAAAGGCCAGCTCGAGGTCGGCGCGCATTACGTCGAACTGGGTATCCTTGAAATGGGCACGATGAACGCCTTGGCAGCTTCGGGCTGGACGGGGCTCGGCGCTGCCATCGCCGTGCGGAACTTCATGATGCGGGACGACGCCTTCTTTCGGCACTTGCCGAAGCTGACCCAGTACTACGCTGAAGAGACGATGATAGAGATTTGGCAGGGCGTTTTCGAGGAGGCTGCCCAGAGGCGGGTCGCGTCGACTGACCTCCTGCCCCTCTGGGAGAAGGCGGCGGAACTGCGCCAGGTTCCGACTGAGATCCCCTCGCCCGCAGGCCCCCTTTCTTTGGCACAGGCCCTGGTCGCCGATGCGCAGCTGGAGGGCGAGGATGGACTAGGGATCCTCACCCTCCCGCCCAGGACCGCGGCCCTATGGTGGGCGGCCGGCGCGCAACGGCTGGAACGCGAGGCCAGCTATCGTTTCGATATGGCACCAGATGGGCCGGGAAGCCTCTTTGACCTGAACCCGGATCTCGTCCATGCACTCGAGCCCAATGAGAGGCTCGACGAGGTCGTGGTCCTTGCGGGCGAGGGGCTGGAAGAGATCCGCGGCCCCTTGCGGCGCAGGCCGGCCCTGGCCGTCGACAGTGCGGGAGTGGTGCATGCCGACCGCGCGGCGCTCGCCGCGATGCCCCGGGCGCAGGCTGCCGAAGAGCTGCTGAGGCTTCTGCAACGATGCGCCCTTATTGCCCCGAACCCGGCCCTAGCCGAGCGCCTGGCCCGGCTCCTGGACCGCCGTGCCACCGAGCTGCGCGCCGCCGTCCGGGCCGAGGCGGGGACGGCCGAACGGATCTGGCGCGCCATCGGGCAAAAGCGCGATCCCCTGCGAGACGTGCTCTCCGAACCCGTCCGCATGGCCCTGACGGCGCGCAAGGTCGACGACCTCGGCCTGGTTCAGCTGGCGCTCGCGGTGCATGGACCCTCGCTGGTGGGCAAGCTGCGCGAGGCCATGGCGGCCGAGGGTCTCGATCCGCCAGCCCGCTGGGGCGGGGCCGAGGCCCGCGCCTTCGTGCTGGACCTCGGCCTGCCGCTGGATTTCGCCGCCTCGATCTCGGGCAAGCGCGATGCCGAGCTCTTGGTCAGCGGCCCGCTGCATCTGCCGAAGCTGCACGACTACCAGGAACAGATCCTGGCCGATATCGAGACCCTGATCGCCTCGGGCACCGGGCGGCGGCGGGCCGTGGTCAGCCTTCCCACCGGCGGCGGCAAGACGCGGGTCGCGGCCGAGGCCGTGGTGCGTCTGGTCCTGCGTGGCGCGGGCAAGCGTTGCGCCCTGTGGATCGCGCAGACCGACGAGCTGTGCGAGCAGGCGGTGCAATGCTTCCGCCAGCTCTGGATCAACGTCGGCGAGCCCGGCGAGGATCTTCGGATCGCCCGCCTCTGGGGCGGTCAGCCAAACCCCGCACCGCCCTCGGGCGACCAGGCCACGGTCGTCGTGGCCAGCATCCAGACCATGACGGCGCGGCTGGGCGCCAGGGGCCAGGACTGGATCAAGGACTGCGGCATCCTGGTGCTGGACGAATGCCACCATGCCAGCACAAAAAGCTACACCGCGCTGATGTCATGGCTCGACCTTCAGGTGGGCCAGGGCCGCGCCAAGTCCGCAGAGGTGCCGCTGATCGGCCTCTCGGCCACGCCTTGGCGCGGCACGGACGAGGAAGAATCCCGCCGCCTCGCCGCGCGCTTCGACAAGCGCTGGTTCCCGGCCGACCAAGAGGGGCTGAACACAGCGCTTCTGAACAAGGGCGTGTTGGCGCAGCGCAGTTACCAGGCGCTGCGCCATAACCGGTTGGTGACGCTCTCTCCCGGCGAACAGGCCCATGTCGAGAAGTTCAGCGAGCTGCCCGACAATGTGCTGGAACGCATGGGCGAGGACCCCGAGCGCAACGAGCTGATCCTGAACACGATCAAGCGCAGTGCCGCGCAGTCGATCCTGCTGTTCGCCAATTCCGTTGCCCATGCCGAATACCTGGCGGCGCGGCTGCATCTGAATGGCGTGGCGGCGGCGGCGGTCAGCGGCAAGACCGACCGGCTGGCGCGCCAGCATTTCACCCGCGCCTTCCGCTCGGGCGCTTTGCGCGTGATCTGCAACTACGGTGTGCTGACCACCGGCTTCGATGCGCCTAAGGCCGATCTGGTCTTGATCTCGCGCCCGGTCTTCAGTCCGGTTCTCTACATGCAAATGGTAGGACGGGGCCTCCGGGGGCCGGCAAATGGCGGGACCGACCATTGCACGATTGCGACCGTCGAGGACAACATCGCGGCGTTCCAGGATCGGCTGGCCTATCATTTCTGCAGGAAGTTTTTCGATTGAGCTATGTGGCGCAAGCGAGCCCATGGGGCCTCGCATGCCTGGAGCTTGATATTAACGACGACCAAGGCTGAAAGTAATGACCGTTGCAGGTTTCCGACTTAAGGGTGACTGTTTTTGCCATTATGCGGCTGAGGATTCACTGGCATCTTCGGGCGAAATGATCGCGTCGTTTGCCGATTTGGGCCAGATAGAGCAGCGGAACCTTCGGAATGAAGGGTATCCGGCTCAGTTCTCGGTGAAAACCAACACTTCGCCTTCTCTACTTTGTCCTTGGCGGCTTCGGCTGTAGCCGCAACGGTTCTGAAGCGCTGAAAGCGCCTTGTTGCGTGCCGTCATGCCTAAGCGGCGGAACAACTTCGAGCGTCGGCTTTGCACGGTCCGGTTATGCAGCAGGCGGAGGGCCTGAAAGACAGCTATGGGCCGAAAGCTCCACAACCTCCATCACGCTGCCCTTCCTCGGAGCTCCTCGTATAGCCGCCCCGGGCCCATGAGCGCGGCCTTCAGGTCTGCCTGAACCTCCTGAGACCCGAGGGCCTGGCGGCTCATCGCAGAATGGGCGTCCAGCGCCTCGATGATCGCATCCATGATGGCGGTCTTGAGCGCTGGCGAATTGTCGAACTGCTCTTTCTGATTACTGCCCGCCTGCTGCGCCAGTGTTTCATTCTCCATCAACTTGCCCTTCACGCCCCTAAGCCAGGACAGCTGATCCTCCTCGGTCGTCCCGGGGAACATGTCGTTCATCCGCGACAGGATTTCTGACAGCAGTGCCTTCTCCTTGTCCTGAACGCTGGCAGAGCCGGTTTCAGCCATCGGCTTCAGCTTTTCGCCACCAGTGCCAAGGGTCAGATCTGTCTTGTCCTTGGCAATCAGCCTGTGATGTGTAAGCTCTACCTTGCTCAGGTCCACGCCGTCACGCTCGCGCCCGAAGTCGAGCAGCGGAATAAGCCGCCGATAGAAAATGCTGCGGGCCTCTATGGCCGTCGACCCGTAGTCGAATATCTGGGAAAGGAAGGCGTAAAGCCTTGTGAACGCCCCCATGTTCGCCCGGAATACGATCAGGGCATCCTGGGTCTGCCGGGCAACCAGGGCAGACTTTTCATCCTGCTGCGCCCGCGCTGCGATCTCGTCCTCCTTCGCCGCACGGAAGGTTTTTAGCAGCCGATCCGCCACCGGTTCGATCGCAGCCGAAAGGCTTGCGTGGCTTGCCTTGGGATCAAGTTCTGCCCGGACCACCCTCTCCACCTCGAAATCATCATAGTAGCCAAGCCCATCCAGCTTGGCACGCAGGTCCAGGACCTGATCGGGATCCGTGACAGCTTCCAACTCGGCCGTTTCAAAATAGGTCCGGAAGGCTGCAAGGATGTCTTCGGCGCTATTGGCAAAGTCGAGGATGTAAGTCGTATCCTTGGTGATCCCGCCCGAGGACCAAGCCCGGTTCAACCGCGAGAGGGTCTGAACCGCCTGAATGCCCGCCAGCCGCCGGTCAACATACATGCCGCACAGCAAAGGCTGATCAAATCCTGTCTGGAATTTGTTGGCAACGATCAGCACATGGAACTCAGGGCCCTTAAACGTCTCGCGGATATCGCCCCGCAGGCCCGGGTTCAGCACCTTCGACGTCTCGGCGAACGGATCAGGGCCGCTGTCGGCATCGTTCACCTCGCCAGAGAAGGCGACCAGAGTGCCCAGGCCATATCCCTTGGACCCGATGTATTTCTGCATGGCGATCTGCCAGCGCACCGCCTCCTTGCGGCTTTCGACCACCACCATTGCCTTGGCCTGCCCGCCCAGAAGCGGCATCACCATCGCGCGGTAATGTTCAACCACGATGGCAACTTTCTGTGCGATATTCCAGGGATGCAGTTTCACCCACTGCATCAGCGCCTTCTGCGCGGCGCTGCGTTCCACCTCGCGGTCGTCTAGCACCTCACCCCCATTCGCCAGCCGGAAGGCCAAAGAGTAAGGCGTATAATTTTTCAGAACATCCAGGATGAAACCTTCTTCGATGGCCTGGCGCATCGAATAGACGTGGAATGGCTCCGGCAAGTTTCCCGGCCCCGCGGGCGCAGCCGCATCGGGGCGGCGGCCAAACAACTCCATGGTTTTGGCCTTCGGCGTCGCCGTAAAGGCGATGAAACTGATCCCGCCGGACCCGGCCTTTGCCGCCATATTTGCGGCCATCACGTCCTCGGTGCTGATCTCGCCGCCGTCTTGCAGCTCGGCCAGTTCTTCGGCCGACAGCACCTGCTTCAGCTTCGATGCCGCTTCGCCGGTCTGGCTGGAATGCGCCTCGTCGGCAATCACGGCAAAGCGTTTACCGCTGGTTGCCGCCAGTTCCTGCACCGCTTTCAGGGCATGGGGGAAGGTCTGGATCGTGCAAACGACTATCTTTTTTCCGCCCGCCAGCGCATCGGCCAACTGTCCGCTCTTGGCCCCGCTTTCATTGGTGATCGTTGCTACTACGCCCGTCGTGCGCTCAAAAGCAAAGATCGCCTCCTGCAACTGCGTGTCGATCACGTTCCGGTCCGAGACAACCACGACAGAGGAAAAGATTTTCTCATCCTTGGCATCGTGAAGATCGGCCAGCAAATGCGCCGTCCACGCGATGGAGTTGGTCTTGCCCGACCCTGCCGAATGCTGGATCAGATATTTCCCACCGGGCCCCTCCTCCAGCACTGCCGCCCGCAGCTTGCGGGTGGCGTCAAGCTGGTGGAAGCGCGGAAAGATCATCCCGGTCAGCTGCTTTTTGGCATCCCGCGCGCCGACCATGTAGCGGCCCAGAATTTCCAGCCAGCTTTCGCGCGCCCAGATCTGCTCCCACAGATAGGCCGTGCGATGCCCTTGCGGATTGACCGGATTACCGGCGGCACCCTGATCGCCCTGATTGAACGGCAAGAACCGCGTGTCGGCCCCGGCAAGGCGCGTCGCCATCATCACCTCACGGTCGGAAACCGCGAAATGCACCAGCGCACCGCCGGGGAAAGACAGCAGCGGTTCGGGCTTTTGCCCCTTGGCCAGCGGGTTGCGGTCAAACCGATATTGATCGACTGCATCCTGCACGCTCTGGGTGAAATCGGTCTTCAACTCCACCGTCGCGACCGGAATGCCATTCAGGAACAACACCAGATCGAGGCAGTTTCCATTCACCTCGGAATAGCGCAGCTGGCGGATGACGCGGAGCCGGTTGGCCTGATAGCGTGTGGTGATGTCTGGGTTCATGCCCATGGCGGGGCGGAACTGCGTCAGCGCCAGCGGCGCCCGCAGGCCGACCACCTCAAAGCCGCGCCGCAACACATCCAGCGTGCCGCGTTCGTTCAACTGCTTGCGCAGCCGATCGAAGATCGCAGCCTCGCCATGCTTGGCCTTGGCATCGGCCCAGGCCTTGGGCTGGGTCTCGTCCAGCCATGCCACCAGATCGGCAGGAAACAGCGCGCGGGCGCGGTCGTAGCCAGCGGCATCGCCCGGTGCGTAAAACCAGCCCTGCCCGGCCAGATGGTCGCAGATCACATCCTCAAAGCCGATTTCCTTATGGGTAGCCATCAGGTGAACAACCTTCCAGTCTGCGTTTTGGGGCCGGTGCCGGTGGGCAGGATCTGGTGTCGCTCCATCCAATCGAGCCAGATAGCGAGATCAGCCTTGGTGAATTTTTTGCGCTTTTCTTCGTGCCAGTTCTCCAGCACCTCGCGGATGATGTCGTCCCGACTGGGTTTTTTGCCATCCATCAGGAAATCGTTCCAAGCGGCATAGAGTGTGGCGACCGCCTCGATCCCGGTTTTGGACAGATCAGCAAGTTTATGGAACGTATCATCGAACCGCGCCATCCGATCACCCAGAGCAACTGCAAGTTCCGCGCGCAAGGCCGCAGCATCGCCGAAGAATTCATATTCCACCCGAAAGCCCGGCCCGCCGTCCTGCCCAACCCGGAGCAAACCGGCCGCAACAAGGTCAGCCTCAACCAGGTGCTGCAAGTCTACATCGTAGGGGCCTGCCGCCTGCCGATCATAGCGGCCCTGAAGCTCTGACACCCCGGCATGCGCCTCTGCCATGAACAGATGTTTCTGAACCAGCATCCGCCCCACGCTGGGGTGACGTCCCAATGCGGCGATGATCACACCGCCCAGTAGGACGCGGACGGACAAGGGCTTTCGCGATTGGGTATGTGACGCCAGCGCATCACGCACGGAGATTTTGCCAGTGACGGCGGCAGAAATGAGCGCGGCGCGGCGTTCTTGTAAGAGGGCTATGGCAGAATTGGCAGCTTCTGACAGGCCGTCGATTTGCTCACTTGCGCGCCTAATGAATTGGACGATCTCAACCTGTTCGCTCAGGGGAGGAATGGGAAGCCTCATATCCATAATAACACTTTGAGCAATGTTAACCATTGAGGCGCTGGCACCGGAAGCTTCCAGTTCGATTTCTCGGCGAGCAAATTGCGACTGCAACCCCAAGGCCAAATATTCTGAAGTCACGAAATTGGCACGAGTTCGAAGCCGATATAGCTTATCACACAGCATAAGCTTCGGATAATCGTTTGGCACCATGGCGACGCTGCCAACTAATTCCCTAGTGTTCGCACGAGACACAAGAATGTCGCCACGTTGAAGTCCCAAATTCGGCTGCGGTTCAAGTTCTGGAGGCAGAGCTTTGTTTTCGGCGGCACGAAACTCGCCCCCATTAACACACCCGACCTTGAGAACTCCCCATTCACCGTCATCAGCTGGGTAGGCTTCACACTGCGGACTCCAACCTTGCTCGATTGCGTGAACCAAAGTCTTAACGACACTCACCTCCCACCCTTCCGGCACATCACCGAGCCAGTCCACGCCCGAAGGTTTGAGGTGGGCGGAGGGGTTCAGGCCGCGGGTGACGGCGTGGCTGATGGTGGCCTGACGCTTCTCGGCCAAAAGCGCGATCAGGCGGCGCTGTTCTTCGATCAACCCATCGATCTTCGCCGTCTCCCGGTCGAGGAATGCGGCGATGGCCTGTTGTTCGGGGAGAGGAGGGATCGCGATCTGAAGGTTGTCGATTGCAGCTTGACCAAGGCCGACCCGCGTCAGACCGTTTGCACTTACGGCAAAATATCCTTTCGCTGCGGCAGAATCGAAGAACGCCTTGATGAAATGCCCATCGACCCCGTCATTCGGTCGGGCAATCGAGAGATGATAGCCACAAATAACCCCTGGCAACTCCTCTGAAACAATGGCGGCAACACCAATATCGTCGGCAGTTTCAGAGTCCTTCGTGAAAATCACATCCCCGACTCGGAGCGAGAATTTAGCAATCTCGGCATCCGTAGCCGTGGCGTCCATGAAGCTCATGGATGCCGTGATCCGGTCATTGTAATATACATCGGTATAATTACAAAGTTGGACCGGGGTTTCATCCGGGTGAGAATGCTTGTCCACGTTGCTGGGAAAAACGTGGCAGAGGTGCTTCAGGTCGCGCATCTCCCACCCCTCCGGCACCATTCCCAACCACTCAACCCCGCTGTCCTTATACGCCGGATAGGGTTTCATGCCGTCAGCCCTGTTGATTTTCACCCAGAACTGAGCCGGGAGGGCGCATAATTTTCACCGAGAACTGAGCCATGTGAACCTTTCCCCGAAGCGGCGAGCGGCGGGGGCAACGGAGTGATCCACATGGGACTTTTGAA
>Ga0209053_1000655_pt1 | contig 21290 bp, 11 predicted proteins | sample EBPBio152010_DNA_FD_185864 | JGI IMG/M metagenome (GOLD analysis project Ga0209053, IMG submission 185864) | Wastewater treatment Type I Accumulibacter community from EBPR Bioreactor in Madison, WI, USA - Reactor 1_7/15/2010_ DNA (SPAdes)... | ecosystem: Engineered > Bioreactor > EBPR >... | reverse complement strand
CGCCGGCGAGGCGGGGCGTCGGCCCGCCGTCGTCGGCCGGCACGAGGTGGCCCCGCGCGGACAGCCAGCGGACGGCCCCGTCGGACCGGACGACGCGGGCTCTCTCGTCGAAGTGCCCCGTGGCCCCCGCCTCACGCATCCGCGTCAGCGCCTGCACGAGACGAACTCGGTCGTCGGGGTGGACGAGCGCGATGAACTCGTCCCAGCGCAGCGGGGGGCCAGGACCCAGGCCGAGGAGGCCTCGCGCGTTCTCGGACCACTGAAAGTGCCCCGACGCGAGGTCGATCTCGAACACGCCGACCCGCGCCGCGCTCGTGGCGAGGCGGAACCGCTCCTCGCTCTGACGGAGCGCTGCCTCGGCCCGCTTCCGCTCGGTGACGTCGCGTGCGACGGCCAGGAGCGTCTCGACGCGGCCCTCCGCCCCGCGTCGCTCGGGGACGAGCCGGGAGTGGAGGTAGCGACGCTCCCCGGTCGGTCCGTCGAGGACGTGCTCCACGTCGACCGTGCGGCCGGCCTCGAAGACAGCCGATGCCTGCCGGTCCCACTCCTGCACCATCCGGTCGGTCATGCCCGCCTCGGCGAGCGTGCGCCCGAGGAGGTCGCCCGCGGCGCGACTGGCGAACCGCTCGGCCGCCGCGTTGACGAAGATGAAGCGCCGCTGCCGGTCGAACCGGACGATGGCCTCGTCGGCGTGATCGGTGATCGCCTGGAGCTCGGCGGTCCGCGCGAGCAGCGCCGCCGTCGCCGCCTTCTGCTCGGTGACGTCGACGACGGTGAGGAACACGACCGCGCGACCGCGCGCGTCGCGCACCATCCCGCCGCCGTAGCGGAAGGTCCGCTCCCAGTCGAGGTCGAGGCGACGGATGCGAAGCTCCTGGCCGTCCAGCCGCTCTCCGCGGAGGATGCGTGGCATCGGCCACTCCTCGAACGGAACGATCTGGCCGGTGAGCGTGATCAGCTCGTACACGTCCTGGAACTCCGGGAGCGTGCGCCGGCACTCCTCGATGCTCCGGAAGCCGTGCATCGCGAGCGCGGCGCGGTTCCAGTGGAGCAGGTTGCCGTCGCCGTCGCCGATGATCAGTCCTTCGTCGAGGTTCTCGACGACGGTGAAGAGGCGTGCCTCGCTCCCCGTGAGCGCCTCTTCGGCTTTCTTGCGCTCCGAGATGTCGACGATCGTCGCGACGATCGCGGGTGCGCCGGCCTCGGTGGGCCGCACGCCGAGTGCCGTCAGGCCGATCTCGACGGGGAACTCGCTGCCGTCCTTCCGCCGCCCGAAGAGGTCGCGTCCCGCGCCCATGGGCCGGGTCGTCGGGTGGCCCATGTAGCCCAGGCGGAACATGTGGTGCCGGGCCCGGAGACGGTCGGGCACCAGGATCTCGATGGGCTGCCCCAGCAGGTCGTCGCGCGTGTAGCCGAACAGACGCTCGGTCTGGCGATTGACGAGGGCGATCCGCCCGCCTGCGTCGGCCGCTACGACGCCGGTCGGCACCGACTCCAGGATGGCCTCCAGCCACCGGCCGTCGGGGCGAGGCGCTCGCGCGAGACCCGGCGGGCCGTCGTCTTCCGGGTCACGATCCTCGGCCCCCTGTCGGGGACCGGACGGCGGGCGAGGCTCCAAGGCAACTTCTGTGTGTCCGCCTCAACATTCCCCATAGTCACCCAACCAAACAATCATCCAATTGCTGAATGTTTATGTCCCACACAAACAACAACGTACCCTCACACCGAACTCCGGATGGACGGCCGGCGGCTCAGCATCTCCCCGACCTGTTGCTCAGACCCTCCCACAGCAGGCGAAGGCAGCGTGCTCTCCAACTGCTACTTCGAACGGAACGCTGACTTCGTGCTGCCGTCCCTGCGACGACCGCGCGCCCGAAGCGAAAGACGTGGCCCCTGCAGAGTGCAGAAGCCACGTCAATGTCGGGTGCCCGGGACTGGACTCGAACCAGCACGCGATTGCTCGCACCACCCCCTCAAGATGGCGTGTCTACCAATTTCACCACCCGGGCAGAAAGGCGCCTCTCGGCGCGTCGAAGAACAAGGGTCGCAGTGACTCCGGTAGGGCTCGAACCTACGACCCGCTGGTTAAAAGCCAGCTGCTCTGCCAACTGAGCTACGGAGTCGCAGCGCGGGCGTGCAGCCCACAGCAGGCAAGAGCGCCAAGCTAGCCGCCCGGCGGCCTCGCGGTCAACGCGCGCGTGTGGAGCGCCGGGGAAGACGCGCGCCTACGGCCGAGTGCCCCACGCCACGTACAGCTCGCCACCGAACGTCGCCGGGTCGGCCGGCAGCACCTCGCGGCCGGCGTCGGCGCAACGCGCGACCAGCGGCTCCCACGCGCGGCGCGACAGGTCGGCTCGCGCGATGCGCTCGACGGCGCGCGTCTGGCGCGTCCGCTCGGCGGCGTAGACGTCGAACAGGACGAACCGGCCGCCGGGGCGCACAAGCCCGAACAGCCGCTCGAACGTCGCCTCCCCGTCGGGCAGCGCCGTCAGGCCGAGGGCGCAGAGGACGCCGTCGACGTCCGGTCGGCCGATGGCGTCGACGAGGAGCGCCGCGTCCACGGCCTCGGCCGGCGCCTGCCGGAGCGTCACCGGACCCGCCGCACGACGCCGCGCCCGGCGCAGCATCCCCGACGAGCGGTCGACCCCGAGGACGCGCCCCGACGAGCCGACGGCGGCCACGAGCCCGTCGAGGCTCTGTCCCGTGCCGCACGGCACGTCGAGCACGGCGTCGCCCGGATGCAGCCGGAGCGCCTCGACGGCCTTCGGACGGAACGGCCGGTAGAGGTCTTCGAGGGCGCGGTCGTAGACCAGCGAGAAGAGGTCGTACCACATGGCAGCGCGCCGACGGCGGGGAGAGCCGTCGGCGCGCCAAGGTCGCAACGGGCGACGGATTACCGCACCACCGTCACGCGGCGGACGAGCGCGGCGTCGCCGGCGACGAGGCGGACGACGTACGTGCCGGCCGCGAGGCCGCGCGCGTCCCACGCGACCTCGTGCGGCCCGGCCGCGAGGTCGCCGTCGGCGAGCGTCGCCACGTGGCGCCCGAGGACGTCGTAGACGCCGAGCGAGGCACGGCCGGTCGCCGCCAGCGAGAAGCGGACCGTCGTCGCGCCGGTCGTCGGGTTGGGCGCGGCGTCGGCGAGGGCGGTCACGAAGGCGCCCGTGCCCTCGGTGGCGATGGTCCCGACGGTGAAGGTCGCCTCGGCGGCGGGACCGCCGTTGAATGCCGTGTCGACCGCGCGGAGGGCGACCGTGTAGGTCCCGTCGGGCAGGCCGGCGAGGCTCCAGCCGGTGACGGCGCCGAGCGTGCCGGGCTGCGGCAGCAGCCGGACGATGGCCGGCGCGCCGTTGCGCGTCACGGCGAGGTCGAACGTGAGGGCGTCCGACGGCGTGGTGTCGTCGGCGGGGGCGGTCCACGCGAGCGCCACGCGGCCGTCGGCGCCGACGGTGGCCGTCAGGTTGCCGGGCGTGGCGGGCGCGGCGTTGTCGCCCTCGGCGTCGTTGCGGTAGACGTGGATCTGGCTCTCGATGAGCCCGTTGCCGCCGGGCACGAAGTAGTCGCCGGCGACGACGTAGTCGAGATCGCCGTCGTTCTCGAGGTCCAGCCACGAGAAGGTGCCGCCGCGCGTGCCGCCGGCGCGGGGCGCCGGGAGGTCGCCCTCGGAGACCGTGAAGGTGCCCGCGCCGTCGTTGAGGAAGACCGCGGCCTGCCCCTCGATGTTGTCGCCGCCGATGACCGAGCCGTGGAGGAGGATGTCCACGGCGCCGTCCGAGTCGTAGTCGGCCCACGTCGCGCCGAGGAGGTCGAGCCAGCGGTCGCCACAGACGAAGTCGCACGCGAGGATGTCCTCGGATGCGTAGGCGCCGGCGCCGTCGTTGCGGAAGAGGCGCATCGTGTTGCGGAAGGTGCCGTCGGACTCCTGGACGTTGCCCACGACGAGGACGTCGAGGTCGCCGTCGCCGTCGGCGTCGCCCCATTCGGCCTGGCCGCGCTCGAGGGTGAAGCCGTCGAACAGGTCCGTGCCGACGAACACGTTGCCGCCGTCGTTGCGGTAGAGGCGGACGAAGCCCCGGTCGGTGAAGGGCGCGACGTTGACGAGCAGCAGGTCGAGGTCGCCGTCGCCGTCGGCGTCGGCCCACGTGCTCTGGGCGTGGTCGGTCGGCGCGAGGCCCGACTCGACCTCGGTGAACGTCCAGCCGCCGGCGCCGTCGCCGCCGTCGTTGCGCATCAGCGCCGTGCGGTAGGTGAACGTGTCGAAGTCCGGGACGGACGGGATGAGCAGGTCGAGGTCGCCGTCGTTGTCGGTGTCGGCCCACGTGATCGAGCGGAGGTCGAAGTCCGCCTGGTTGTTGTCTTCGAAGTACGGCGGCAGCACGACGTCGGTCGGTGAGAGCGCGCCGGCATCGTTGCGGTAGAGGAGGGTCTGGGCGTCGGAGCCGATGACGAGGTCGGCGTCGCCGTCGCCGTCGTAGTCGCCAAAGGCGAGGTCGGTCCGGCCGCTGGACACGTCGTCGGGCAGCGGGAGGTCCACGACCGTGAACGCCCACTCGTCGTCGGCGCCGGGGCCGTCGTTGCGGAGCAGCGTCAGGCGCTCCTCGACGCTCTGGTTGTAGACGACGTAGTAGCCGAGCATGACCACGTCGAGGTCGCCGTCGAGGTCCACATCGGCCGATGCGCCCGAGGCGATCCAGAAGTCCTCCTCCTGCGGCGTGACGAAGGGAGACGCGAACGGCGTGACCTCGGTGAAGCCGCCGAACGTGCCGCCGGGGCCGGGCGAGACCGCCGGGAAGCGGACCGTCTCGGCCGTCGCGCCGTCGTCGTCGGTGACCGTCAGGCGGACGATGTACGTGCCGGCCTCGGCGTAGACGTGCGTCGGGTTGGCCTCGGTGGACGTGGCGCCGTCGCCGAAGTCCCACGCGCGGCTCACGATCACGCCGTCGGGGTCGGTGCTCTCGTCGGCGAACGCCACCGAGAGGCGCGTCGCGACGAACGAGAAGGCGGCCTCGGGCGGACGGTTGTCGGGCGGCGGGGGCGGCCCGGCGAAGTAGCGCACCTCACCGCTCTCGCCGACGGTCCACGCGCTGCCGGCGGTCGTGGCGACGATGGCCTCGTAGCCACCGAAGCCGCCGCCGCCGACCGGGATCACGGCCCAGTTCTGCCCGGCCGTCGCCGTGTAGTAGGCCACGCCGCCGCGCGTGCTCATCCACGCCTCGTTGGGGCCGACCACGTGGAGGTCGGAGAAGTGGTCGGTCGTGTTGGGCGTCGGGAGCTCGCTCCAGGTCGCGCCGCCGTCGGCGGTGCGGTAGGCGCGGCCGTTGTAGCCGACGGCGTAGCCGGTGGCCGCGTCCCAGAACTCGACGTCCGAGACGGAGTTGCCATCGGTGGTGATCTGGGCGGTCGTCCAGGTGGCGCCGCCGTCGGCGGTCCGCCAGAGGAGGCCGTCGAAGCGGGCGGCCCAGGCCACGTCGCCCTCGGCGTCCACGCTCACGAACTGCCCCTGCGGCGGCTCGTCGCCCGTCACCGGCACCCACGTCGCGCCGCCGTCGGTGGTGCGCCAGAGGGCCGACACGCCGAAGCCGCCGCCGACGACGTAGCCGGCGTCGCCGTCGAGGTGGATGTCCGCGAGGCTGGACAGGCCGGTGACCGCGCCGAGCGCGCTCCACGTGACGCCACGGTCCGACGTGGCGAAGACGCCGCCGGCGTTGTCGAGCGCGACGGCCGACGCGGCGCCGGTGACGTGCACCGCGACGAGCGGGGCAGGCGTGAACGGCAGGTTCGCGTTGGGCACCGGCCGGAGCGTCCACCGACCGTCGGCACCGCGCGTGACGACGGTGCCCTCGGCGCCGACGGCGATCAGCGTGCCGTCGGCGAAGCGGGCCACGTCGGCGAGCGTCTGGCCGACGCCGCTGGAGACGGGCGCCCACGTCTGGCCGCCGTCGGTGGTGCGCAGGAGGTGCCCCTGCCCCATCCCGACGAAGCCGTTGAAGGCGTCCGCGAAGGCCGGCGCGATCTCGCCGAAGCTGAAGGGCACGGCGCCGCGCGAGGCGTAGGTGCGCGTCCACGTCGCGCCGCTGTCGCCGCTGCGCCAGAGGTCGCCGGTGGCGCTGAGCGCGACGAGCGTCTGCGACGACGCGACGGTGATGGCGCGGATGCCGTCGGGCACGACGTCGCCGAGGGCCGTCCACGATGCGCCGCCGTCGGTGGAGCGGGCCATCTGCCCGGCGCCGGTCCCGAAGCGGGACGGCTCCCACGCGAGGACGGCGCCGCCGGCGACGCTGAGCCGCTCGTACGGACCGGCGTCGCCGGCGTCGGTCCACGTCGCGCCGCCGTCGACGGTGCGCGCGAAGCGTCCGTCGAGGATCGCGACGCCGCCGGCGGCGCCGACGAGCGCGGCGTCGAACGCCTCGCCGGTGGCGACCTGTGTGAAGGTCTGCGCGCCGTCGAGCGTGCGCCAGAGGCCGTCACCGAGGCCGAGGCCGCGCAGGCCGTCGGCCGCCATGCGGAGGTCGACGAGGTCGTGCGGCGCCGGCGCCCACGTCGCGCCGCCGTCGCGCGAGATCGCCGCGCCGAAGTTGCCGGTGGCGACGCCGAGCAGCGGCGTCGCGAAGCGCATCCCGTAGGTGCTCCCGAGCGGGTCCATCGGCGTCCACGTCGCGCCGCCGTCGGTCGTGCGGAAGCTGTCGTTGCCGTAGAGCCAGCCGTTGGCAGCGTCGAGGAAGAACGCGCCGTTGAAGCCGGCGCCGGGGCTGTTGGGCGCGTCGGGCGACGTCCACGTCGCGCCGCCGTCGGCCGAGGTGTGGTAGGCGCCGGCGTCGTCGAACGTGTTGTCGCCGGTGACGACGATCAGGCGCGACGGCGTCGGCATCGCGACGCCGGTCACGCCGAGCGGCGTCGGGACGGGCGCTTCGCGGACCCATTGTGCGTGCGCGGCGGCCGGGAGGAAAAGGACGGCGAGGAGGAGAGCGCAAGCACGCATGGCCGGGGGTGGTGGGGGAGTTCAGGGTAGGCCACGCAAAGGCGATGCCCAATCTCCAGATCCCGTATTTCCGTGCGGGTACGACCCCTACAGGTCTGGATCGCGCGGGCGGTGCGCCCGGCGTGCGCACCGCCGCCACAGGCGCGCGCACCTCCTGCGCACCCCTACTGGCGTCCGCCGACGGCCCGGGCAACGACCATCGTGATCGTCGCGACGAGCACGGCGCCGACCGCCACGCCGGCGACGACGATGCTGGCCGCGAGGCCGCCGTCGGGGCCGGCCCCGTGCTGCCAGCGTCCCCACGCGACGGCGCCGGCGACGAACGTCGCCATGCCGAGGACCGCCGGCAGCCAGGCGGCGACGCCGCGCGCGGGGAGCCCGCGCCGACGGCGGCGCCCCTCGAACACGCCCAGCCCGACGGCCAGCAGCGCCGGCGACAGCAGCGGCATCCAGAGCATCACCTCGGGGTCCGCCACGCGGACGAGCGGCCCCAGCGCCTGCACGCCGACGGCGAGCACGCCGGCGAGCGCCATCAAGATCGCGTCGCGTCGGTCGGGGGTCATCGGCATTCGGGTCGGGTGAGGCCGCAGAGTACGGCACGGCGCCAACGCGCCGCGCCCCGGCGACCGCGAGGGTCGCCGGGGCGCGGACGTTGCCGGCCGGAGGCCGGGATCAGCCGAGGCGGCGGTTGATCTCCTCCAGCGTCGGGTCGTCGGACGGAGCCGCGAGGCCCGCGAACGGGTCCACGTCGGCCGCGAGGACGCGGTCGAGGCGGCTCTGCGTCGCCTCCAGGGCCTCCAGCTCGGCGCGGCTGCCGACGACGACGTCGCGGTAGCTGCGCAGGCCGGTGCCCGCCGGGACGAGGTGCCCGATGATGACGTTCTCCTTGAGGCCGAGCAGGTGGTCGCTCTTGGCGGCGATGGCCGCGTCGGTGAGCACCTTGGTCGTCTCCTGGAAGGACGCCGCCGAGATGAACGAGTCCGTGGCGAGCGCCGCCGCCGTGATGCCGAGCAGCACCGGCTCGCCGACGGCGAGCTCGGCCTCGCGCACCTCGGCCTCGCGGAGCGCGTTGCGCTTGGCCTCCGAGTTGGCCTCGCGCAGACGACGGCGCGTGACCGTGTCGCCGATGACGAGGCTCGTGTCGCCGGCGTCGGTAACGACGAACGTGTCGAAGAGCGCGTCGTTGGAGCGCTCCAGCTGGAGGCGGTCCACGAGGCTGTCCTCGAGGAAGAGCGAGTCGCCGGGGTCGGTGACGCGCACCTTCTGCATCATCTGGCGGACGATCGTCTCGATGTGCTTGTCGTTGATGTCCACGCCCTGGAGGCGGTAGACCTCCTGCACCTCGTTGACGAGGTACTCCTGCACGGCCGTGGGCCCGAGGATGGCGAGGATGTCCTGCGGCGAGATCTGGCCGTCGGAGAGGGCCTCGCCGGCGCGCACGAAGTCGTTCTCGTGGACGAGCAGGTGCTTCGAGAGCGGGACGAGGTAGGTGCGCGCCGTCTCGCCGTCGCGGGACGTCACGACCACCTCCTGCGCGCCGCGCTTGCGGCCGCCGAAGCTGACCACACCGTCGATCTCGGTCACGACCGCCGGGTCGGCCGGCTGGCGCGCCTCGACGAGCTCGATCACGCGCGGGAGGCCGCCCGTGATGTCGCGCGTCTTGGCGGACTGGCGCGGCAGCTTGGCGAGGATCGTGCCCGGCTCGATGGCGTCGCCGGCGTCCACCTGCAGGCGCGCGCGCACCGGCATCGTGTACTCGCGACGCCCGTCGCCGCCCTCCACGACCACGGCCGGCGTGAGGCTGCGCTCGCGGCTCTCGGTGATCACCTTCTCGCGGAAGCCGGTCTGCTCGTCGGACTCCTCGCGGTACGTCGTGCCGTCGATGATGTCCTGGAAGCGGACCGTGCCGCCGGTCTCGGCGATGATGACCGAGTTGTAGGGGTCCCACGTCGCGATCACGTCGTCGCGCTCGATCGCCTGGCCGTCGGTGACCGCCACCTCGGCGCCGTAGGGGATCGTGTAGCCGATCAGCTGGCGGCCGTCGCCGTCGAGGACGCGGACCTCGCCCGAGCGACCGAGCGCGACCTGCGTCGCGACGCCGTCGGCCGAGCGCTCCACCGTGCGGAGGTTCTCGAAGCGGACCGTGCCGGCGAACTTGGTCTTGATCGTCGACTCGGCCGCGATGCGGGACGCCGTGCCGCCGATGTGGAAGGTGCGCAGCGTGAGCTGCGTGCCCGGCTCGCCGATGGACTGCGCCGCGATCACGCCGACGGCCTCGCCCATCTGCACGAGGCGCCCGTTGGCGAGGTCGCGCCCGTAGCAAAGCGCGCACACGCCACGCTCGGCCTCGCACGCGAGCACCGAGCGGATCTCGACGGTCTCGAGGCTCGTCTGCGCGATGCGCTGCGCGATGGCCTCGGTGATCATCTCGTCGCGCGCGACGATCAGCTCGTCCGAGAGCGGGTCGCGCACGTCGTGCACCGACACGCGGCCGAGGATGCGGTCGGCCAGCGGCTCGACGATGTCCTCGTTGTCCTTGAGCGCCTCCATGCGCACGCCGCGAAGCGTGCCGCAGTCGTGGCTCGTGATCGTCACGTCCTGCGCGACGTCCACGAGGCGGCGCGTGAGGTAGCCGGCGTCGGCCGTCTTGAGCGCCGTGTCGGCGAGGCCCTTGCGCGCGCCGTGCGTCGAGATGAAGTACTCGACGACCGAGAGGCCCTCCTTGAAGTTGGACTTGATCGGGTTCTCGATGATCGAGCCGGCGTCGCCGCTCTGGCTCTTCTGCGGCTTGGCCATGAGGCCGCGCATGCCGCCGAGCTGGCGGATCTGCTCGCGGCTGCCTCGGGCGCCCGAGTCGGCCATCATGTAGATGGCGTTGAAGCCGTCCTTGTCCTCCTTGAGCGTGTCGTAGAGGACGTTCGAGATCTGGTTGTTGGTCGTCGTCCAGACGTCGAGGACCTGGTTGTAGCGCTCGCTCTCCGTGATGAAGCCCATCTCGAAGTTGGAGCGGATCTCGGCCACCTTCGCGTCGGCCTCCTCGATGAGGGTCTGCTTGGCGTCCGGGATCACGATGTCCGAGATCGCGAACGACAGCCCGCCGAGCATCGCCTGCCCGAAGCCGAGGTTCTTGACGTCGTCGAGGAAGCGCGACGTCTTGGGGAAGTTGGTGGCCTTGAAGACGCCCGAGATGATGCCGCGGAGGTTCTTCTTGGTGAGCACCTGGTTGATGTAGCCCACGCCCTCCGGCACGATGTCGTTGAAGAGCGCGCGCCCGACGGTCGTCTCGACGACGTCGCCGGCGGCGTGCTGCCCGTCGAACGACGGCTCGGCGAGGCGCAGGTGGATCTTGGAGTGCAGCGCCACGACGCCCTGGTCGAACGCCTGGCGGACCTCCCGCGTGCTGCCGAAGCGCATCCCCTCGCCCTTCTCGCCGGCGCGCGCCTTCGTCATGTAGTACATGCCGAGGACCATGTCCTGGCTCGGCACGGCGATCGGGCCGCCGTTGGCCGGGCTCAGGATGTTGTGCGAGGCCAGCATCAGGACCTGCGCCTCTAGGATCGCGTCGTGCGAGAGCGGCACGTGAACCGCCATCTGGTCGCCGTCGAAGTCGGCGTTGAACGCCGTCGTGACGAGCGGGTGCAGGCGGATCGCCTTGCCCTCGATCAGCACCGGCTGGAAGGCCTGGATGCCGAGACGGTGGAGCGTCGGCGCGCGGTTGAGGAGCACGGGGTGCCCGTCGATCACCTTCTCGAGGATGTCGAAGACGTCCGCCGTGCGGCGGTCCACGACCTTCTTCGCGCTCTTGACCGTCTTGACGATCCCGCGCTCGATGAGCTTGCGGATGATGAACGGCTTGAAGAGTTCGACGGCCATCTCCTTCGGCAGGCCGCACTGGTGCAGCTCCAGCTCGGGCCCGACGACGATCACCGAGCGGCCGGAGTAGTCCACGCGCTTGCCGAGCAGGTTCTGGCGGAACCGCCCCTGCTTGCCCTTGAGCATGTCGGAGAGGCTCTTGAGCGCGCGGTTGCTGTCCGAGCGGACCGCGTTCGCCTTGCGGCTGTTGTCGAACAGGCTGTCCACGGCCTCCTGCAGCATCCGCTTCTCGTTGCGCAGGATCACCTCCGGCGCCTTGATGTCGATCAGGCGCTTGAGGCGGTTGTTGCGGATGATGACGCGGCGGTAGAGGTCGTTGAGGTCGGACGTCGCGAAGCGGCCACCCTCCAGCGGCACTAGCGGACGCAGCTCGGGCGGGATGACCGGGATGACCGTCATCACCATCCACTCGGGACGGTTCTCGGTCTTGCGCTGTGCCTCGCGGAAGCTCTCGACGATGCCGAGCCGCTTGAGGGCGTCGGCCTTGCGCTGCTGGCTCGTCTCGGTGCGCGCCTGGAAGCGCAGCTCCACGGCGAGGCTCTCGAGGTCGAGCCGCTTGAGGAGGTCCGAGATCGCCTCGCCGCCGATCTTGGCCACGAACTTGTCGCGGTCGTCGTCGGCGAGCCGGTTGTTGTCCTCGCGGATCTGGTAGAGGACGTCGAAGTACTCGTTCTCGGTCAGCAGCTGGCCCGGCTCGATGCCGAGCTCGGCCGCCGAACCGGGGTTGATGACGACGTAGCTCTCGTAGTAGATGATCTTGTCGAGGTCCTTCGACTTGATCCCCAGCAGCGCCGCGATCTTGTTGGGCAGGCTCTTGAAGTACCAGATGTGGACCACCGGCACGGACAGCGTGATGTGCCCCGCGCGCTCGCGGCGGACCGCCTTCTGGGTCACCTCCACGCCGCAGCGGTCGCAGACGATGCCCTTGTAGCGGATGCGCTTGTACTTGCCGCAGTGGCACTCCCAGTCCTTGACCGGGCCGAAGATCTTCTCGCAGAACAGCCCGTCCTTCTCGGGCTTGAAGCTGCGGTAGTTGATCGTCTCCGGCTTGAGCACCTCGCCGAACGAGCGCTCGAGGATGGACTCGGGGCTCGCGAGGCTGACCGTGATCGAGTTGTAGACCGTCTTCGGGGCCGGCTGCGCCGGCTGGAGGCCGAATGCCATGGGTCAGAAGGGGGAATGAGGAATGAGGGATGAGGAATGGGGACGAGCGACGGGGACGGGCGGTCGCCTCATTCCCCATAACCCATCCCCCATCCCCTCCTAGTCGATCTTGACTTCGAGGCCGAGGCCCTGCATCTCGCGCAGGAGGACGTTGAAGCTCTCCGGGACGTTCGGCTCGGGCAGGTTGTCGCCCTTGACGATCGCCTCGTAGGCCTTCGAGCGGCCCTGCACGTCGTCGGACTTCACGGTGAGCAGCTCGCGCAGCACGGCGGACGCGCCGTAGGCGTAGAGCGCCCAGACCTCCATCTCGCCGAAGCGCTGGCCGCCGAACTGGGCCTTGCCGCCGAGCGGCTGCTGCGTGATGAGGCTGTACGGCCCGATCGAGCGGGCGTGGATCTTGTCGTCGACGAGGTGCGACAGCTTGAGCATGTAGATCTGCCCGACGGTCGTCTTCTGGTCGAACGGCTCGCCCGTGTTGCCGTCGTAGAGCTGGATGCGGCCGTCCTCGGGGAGACCCGCCTCGCGCATCTTGGCGGCGATGTCGCCCATCGTGGCGCCGTCGAACGCCGGCGTGGCGTAGGTCTCGCCGAGCTTCGAGCCGGCCCAGCCGAGCAGCGTCTCGAAGATCTGGCCGAGGTTCATGCGGCTCGGCACGCCGAGCGGGTTGAGGCAGATGTCCACCGGCGTGCCGTCCTCGAGGAACGGCATGTCCTCCTGCGGCACGATCCGGGCGACGACGCCCTTGTTGCCGTGGCGGCCGGCCATCTTGTCGCCCACCTGCAGCTTGCGCTTCTTGGCGATGTAGACCTTCGCGAGCTGCACGATGCCCGGCGGGAGCTCGTCGCCCATCTGGATGCGGTAGACCTCCTGCTCGGCCGCGCCGGTGACCTCCTGGTGGCGGCGCTGGTAGTTGGCCAGCAGCTTCCACGCCTGGCGGTTGGTCTCGTCGTCGGTCGTGAACGACTGGCGGATCTTGAGGTCGGCCGGCTCGACGTCGTCGAACGTCTTGCGCGTAATCTTGGCGCCCTCGGAGGCCACGACCGTGCCGTCGCGCAGCTCGATCGCCGCGCCGGCCTTCTGGTTGCCGATCAGGGCCACGAAGCGCTCGTAGAAGCTCGACTGGAGGGCGTCGACCTCGCGCTTGAGCTGCGTCTCGATCTCGGCGAGGCGCTTCTCCTCGGCCTTCTTGGTGACGGCGTCGGTCTTGCGCCGGGAGAACAGCTTGGTGTCGATCACCACGCCGTACATGCCGGGCTTGGCTTTGAGGCTGGCGTCCTTCACGTCGCCGGCCTTGTCGCCGAAGATGGCGCGGAGCAGCTTCTCCTCGGGCGTCGGGTCGGTCTCGCCCTTGGGCGTGATCTTGCCGACGATGATGTCGCCGGGGTGCACCTCGGCGCCGACGCGCACGATGCCGCGCTCGTCGAGGTCCTTGGTGGCCTCCTCCGAGACGTTCGGGATCTCGCGCGTGAGCTCCTCCTCGCCGCGCTTGGTGTCGCGCACCTGGTGCTCGAACTCCTCGATGTGGACGCTCGTGAAGACGTCCTCGCTGACCACACGCTCCGAGATGACGATGGCGTCCTCGAAGTTGTAGCCCTTCCACGGCATGAACGCGACGAGCACGTTCTTGCCGAGCGCGAGCTCGCCGTTGTCGGTCGAGGGGCCGTCGGCGAGCAGGTCGCCCTTCCGGACGCGCATCCCGACGGTGACCGTCGGGCGCTGCGTGACGGAGGTGTCCTGGTTGGTCCGGCGGAACTTGATGAGCGGGTAGGTGCGCACCGGCTCCTCGAACGCCGCGTCGGCGTCCTCGGGCGTCTCGTCGTAGCGGACCGTGATCTTGGTCGCGTCCACGTACTCGACGGTGCCGGCGCCCTCGGCGACGATGATCGCGCGGGAGTCGCGCGCGATGCGTCCCTCCAGGCCGGTACCGACGTACGGCGCCTCGGGGCGGAGCAGCGGCACCGCCTGGCGCTGCATGTTCGAGCCCATGAGCGCGCGGTTGGCGTCGTCGTGCTCGAGGAACGGGATCAGGCTCGCCGCCGGCGAGATGATCTGGTTCGGCGCGACGTCCATGTAGTCGATCCGGTCCGGCGTCACGAGCGGCACGTCGCCGCCGATGCGGCAGCGGACGAGGTCGTTGACGTAGGTGCCGTCCTCGTTGATCGGCGCGTTGGCCTGCGCGATCACGTAGCGGTCCTCGCTCTCGGCGCCGAGGTAGACGATCTCGTTGGTCACGCGGCCGTCGACCACCTTGCGGTAGGGCGTCTCGATGAACCCGAACTGGTTGACGACGCCGTGCGTGCAGAGGCTCGAGATGAGGCCGATGTTCGGTCCCTCCGGCGTCTCGATCGGGCAGAGGCGGCCGTAGTGCGTGTAGTGCACGTCGCGCACCTCGAAGCCCGCGCGCTCGCGCGTGAGGCCGCCGGGGCCGAGGGCGCTCATGCGGCGCTTGTGCGTCAGCTCGGCCAACGGGTTCGTCTGGTCCATGAACTGCGACAGCTGGTTCGTACCGAAGAACGTGTTGATCACGCTCGACACGGTGCGCGCATTGACCAGATCCTGGGGCGTGAACTTGTCGGCGTCGCGCAGGTTCATCCGCTCCTTGATGGTGCGGGCCATGCGCGCGAGGCCGAGCGAGAACTGCTGCCCGAGCTGCTCGCCGACGGTGCGGACGCGGCGGTTGCCGAGGTGGTCGATGTCGTCCACCTGGCTCTTGCCGTTCTGGAGCTTCACGAGCTCCGTGATGATGGCGATGATGTCCTCCTTCGAGAGCGTCAGCGCGGTGATGTCGTCGCTCAGGTTGAGGCGACGGTTCATGCGGTAGCGGCCGACATCGCCGAGGTCGTAGCGCTTCTCCGAGAAGAAGAGGCGGTCGAGCAGCGCGCGCGCCGTCTCGACGTCCGGCGGCTCGGCGCCGCGGAGCTGCTCGTAGAGGTAGCGGAGGGCCTCCTCGTCGCTGTGCGTGGGGTCCTTCTTGAGCGTGTTGAGCAGCGTCGCCATGTCGAGGCCCGACGTGTCGTCGTCGGACGCCTCGCGGCGGACGATCACGCTCTCGACGCCGGCGGCCTTGAGCGTCTCGTAGTCGTCCTCGGCGAGCACGTGCTCGGCCGGCAGCACCACCTCGCGCTCGGCGCGCTCGGCGAGCACCTCGCCGGTGTCCTCGTCGATCGTCTCGTGCTTGACGACGACCGTGACCGTGGACGCGAGCGTGCGGCCGACGGCCGCCTTGAAGTCCTTCTTCGTCTTGACGCCGAGCTGGTCGGCGAGGTCGAAGAGGGTCACGATCTCGGCGTCCGACGAGAAGCCGAGCGCGCGGAGCAGCGTCGTGACGGGCAGCTTCTTCTTCCGATCGATGTAGGCCCACATCACGTTGGCCACGTCGGTCGAGAACTCGATCCACGAGCCGCGGAAGGGGATCACGCGCGCCGAGTAGAGGTCCGTCCCGTTGGGGTGGACGCTCTGGTCGAAGAAGACGCCCGGCGAGCGGTGCAGCTGGCTGACGATCACGCGCTCGGCGCCGTTGACCACGAAGGTGCCCTTCTCGGTCATCACCGGCAGGTTGCCGAGGTAGACGTCCTGCTGGATCGCCTCCTCCGGCTCGTCCTCGTCCTCGTCCTCCTTGGCGCTCAGGCGCAGCTTGGCCTTGAGCGGGAGCGCGAACGTGAGGCCCTGCGCGAGGCACTCCTCGATGGAGTGCTTCGGCGCCTCCAGCGTGTAGTGGAGGTACTCGAGCGTGTAGCGCTCGCGGGTGTCCGTGATGGGGAAGTGCTCCTGGAAGACCGCCTCGAGCCCCTTGCCGGGGTCGCGGTCCTCGGGGACGGCCCCGGCCTGCAGGAAGTCTTCGAAGGACCGGAGCTGGATCTCGAGGAAGTCCGGGAACTCGAGGACGGGAGCGATCTTGGCGAACGACTGGCGCGTGACCTCGCCGCTGGGCGCCGGGCGAAGGTCGGCCGTGCGGTTGCTGCTGCTCAAAGCGTGACCCCTGGGGTTGGTTGGACCGCGGTTGCGAAGGCCCCTCGGCGGGGGCGCCCCGGCGTGCCGGGGAGGGCCGCAAGCCCGTAGGAACGGGCGGCGGCGTGCCATGTTGCCGGCGAGTCTCGCCGGCGACGAAAACGGTACCGGCGTTCTGTGCCGGCGTCAGGATCGGGTGCCGGAGCACCGGAGGGAGACCGGGCCTCCCGATGCCGCGAACGCCCGTCCCGCCAGACGGCGCGCGAGGCGCCGGGCGGGACGGGCGGAAAGGCCCCGGGCGCGCGGCGCGCCCGACGACCCGTCAGGCCTACTTGAGCTCGACCGAGGCGCCGGCGCCCTCGAGCTTGCCCTTGATGTCCTCGGCCTCCTCCTTCGAGGCGGCCTCCTTGACGGCGTTCGGCGCGCCGTCGACGAGGTCCTTGGCCTCCTTGAGGCCGAGGCCCGTGATGGCGCGGACCTCCTTGATCACGGCGATCTTGTTGGCGCCGGCGCTGGTGAGGATCACGTCGAACTCGGTCTGCTCCTCGACGGCGGCGGCGGCGCCACCACCGGCAGCGGGGCCGGCGACGACGGCCGCGGCGGCGGCCGGCTCGATGCCGTACTCGTCCTTCAGGACGGCGAGGAGCTCGTTGGCCTCCTTGATGGTGAGGTTGACGAGGCTCTCGGCCAGGGTCTTCACGTCTGCCATGGGTTGGTGTGCTCGGATGAGCGATGGGGCCCTCGCGGGCCGGGTCCTGCGACGGTCACGGCCCGGAGGCTGCGTCGCCGATTAAGGGAAGGAATGCGCGCGGACGCGCGCGGTGCGCCGGAGCGCGGTGCGCCGGAGCGCGGTGCGCCACGAGGGCGCGTGCCGCCGGGCGGCGGCGGCCGGGCGAGCCCGGCGTCGGCCTACGCCTCGGCGGCGACGGGCCCCTTGCCCTCGGCGATCTGCTCGATCACCGAGGCCAGGCCGGCCCCCTGCGCGTTGAGCGCCGAGGCCACGTTGGTGATGGGCGCGAGCAGCAGGCCGAGGATGTCGGCGATGAGCTCGTCCTTGCTCTTGAGCGTCGCGAGCGCGTCGAGGCTGGAGCCGTCGTAGACGGCGCCGTCCACGTACGCCCCCTTGAAGCGCGGCAGTTCGAGGTTGTTGTCCTGCAGGAACTTCTTCAGCACCTTGGCCGGCGCGGCCGGGTCGGTGGTGAAGGCCACGGCCGTGGGGCCGTTGAGTTGCTCGTAGAGCTCGTCGTAGCCCCCGCGCGCCTCCAGGACGCGGCGCAGGAGCGTGTTCTTGAGCACCTTGTACTCGATCCCTGCGGCGCGGAACGCGCGGCGGAGCTTGTTGGCCTGCTCCACCGACAGGCCCTGGTAGTCGGTGAGGTAGAGCGTGCTCGTGGCGTCGACCTGCTCGGCGATCGCGCCGAGGGCCTCCTCCTTCTGATCTCGCGTGAGCGGCATCGGTCTGTGTGTCTTGAGTGAGGAGGACTAGCGGGCGCCGCCGACGACGACGGCACGGTCCACGGGCACGCCGGGACCCATCGTCGTCGAGAGCGTGACGCTCTTGACGTAGAGGCCCTTGGCGGCCGACGGGCGCAGGCGGAGGATCTCCTTGAGGAACGCGTCCGCGTTGTCGCGGATCTGCTCGTGCGAGAACGAGCTCTTGCCGATCGAGGTGTGGACGATGCCCGTCTTGTCGACGCGGAAGTCGATCCGGCCGGCCTTGACAGCCTTGACGGCCTCGCCGACCTCGTTGGTCACCGTCCCACTCTTGGGGTTCGGCATGAGGCCGCGCGGACCGAGGACGCGGCCGAGGCGGCCGATCTTGGGCATGACGTCGGGGCTCGCGATGAGCACGTCGAAGTCCGTGAAGCCCTCGTTCTGGATCTTGTCCACGTAGTCGTCGAGGCCGACCATCTCGGCGCCGGCGGCGGTGGCCTCGGCGTGGAGGCCCTCGTTGGCGAGCACGAGCACGCGCACGCTCTTGCCGGTCCCGTGCGGGAGCGCGACGGAGCCGCGCACCATCTGGTCGGCGTGGCGGGGGTCGACGCCGAGGCGGACGTCGATGTCCACGGACTCGTCGAACTTGGCGCGGGCCGTCTGCTTGACGACCTCGGCGGCGCGCTCGAGCGTCAGGCCGTTCTCGGCGCCGGCCAGAGCCTGGGCGACGGTCTCGGCGGCGGCGCGGAGCCGCTTGCTGGTCTTGGCCATGTGTCGTGTGGCGCGAGGCCACGGCTGTGCGGTTCGTGCGTCCCGGCGCTGGGGCAGGACTCCCGCTTGGAAGGGAGCCATCGGCCGGCGGCCGACGGCGTCAGGGTCAGGCCGGGGCGTTCTCGACCTTGAGGCCCATCGAGCGGGCCGTGCCGGCGATCATCTTCGCGGCGTGGTCGAGGTCGGTCGCGTTGAGGTCGTCGAGCTTCGTCTGCGCGATCTCGCGGCACTGCTCCCACGTCACCGATCCGACCTTGGTGCGGAGCGGGTCGGCCGCCCCCTTGTCCACCTTGGCGGCGAGCTTGAGCAGCACCGGCGCCGGCGGGGACTTGGTGACGAAGGTGAAGCTCTTGTCGCCGTAGACCGTGATGACCACGGGCACGACGAGGCCCATCTTGTCCTGCGTCGCGGCGTTGAATGCCTTGCAGAACTCCATGATGTTGACGCCCTTCTGTCCGAGCGCCGGGCCGATCGGCGGCGCGGGCGTCGCCTGCCCGGCCTTGATCTGCAGCTTGATGTAACCGTCGATCTTCTTTGCCATCGTGGGGTGCGGTGCCAGCGTCCCGGCGGAGGGACTCCCGCGCATCGTGAAGCCGCGCGACCGGCGACCGGGATGCGGTCGCGGCGCACGCGGCGGACGGAGAAGCTACCGACGCGCGTTGGCCAGGGAACCGCGCGGCGAGGGCTTCGCCGGGGTTTCATTCCGGCTCCGATGCCTCTCCCCGCTGCCGGACCGTGAGCGTCGGATCGAGCCCGAGGAAGCGCCCGAACGCCCGTGCAACGGCCTCAAGGGCGGTGTGCTCATCAGGGCGCAGCGGCGTGTGCAGCGTCGCCTGCACGTCCACGCGGTCGCGGTGCAGCGTGCGCCGCCAGCTGCCAACGACGAGGCCGTCGCGCACGATCTGGTGCCCCGTCGACGCGTTGCCCCAGCCCTTGAGCGCGTCCGGCGCGCCGGGGTCCAGCGACGGTCCGTGGTCGCGGTACGCCACGACGTGCTCGTCGTAGTTGGGCAGCAGATGGACGCACGGCGCGGGCAGCGCCACCGGCTCAGTGTCTGCAGGCAACCAGTAGTCGGTCCCGCCCCACTCCCGCGTCTGCACCTCGGCGCCGAGCGCGGCGAGTCCGCGCCTCGCGTCGGTCACGGTCAACCCGGACCACCACGCGAGGTCGTGCGGCGTCGCCGGCGCGTGGCTGCGCACGTAGCGCCAGGCCAGTGCGGCGAGCGCCTCGTCGCGCCCGAGCGGCGGCGGCGGCGGCACGCGCTCGTCCACCAGGGCATAGGTCTGCGTCGCGCCTCGCCGGACGCCGCTGCACACGAGTGCGTCCAGCTCGGCGTGCATCACGAGGTGGGCCAGCCGCTGCCCGCGCGCCTCGATGCCGCCGGCGGCGAGCACGTTGGCCAGTTCCGCGCGCGTGCGGTGCCGTCCGTCGGCGAGGGCGTCAGCCAGGAGCGCGGCGCTCTGAGCGCGCACGGCGTCGTCGATTCCGAGCGCACGGTCGTACCCCGCCATCAGCATGCGGACGCGCGGCGCGGTCAGCGCGAGCATCCACCGCAGGTCGGCCGGGCGGACGAGGTGCCACGTCGGACGCAGCACGTGCGTCCGCAGGATCGTCCCGGCGTCGAGCGCGGCGTCCACGTCGGCGCGCGTCGCACCGGACGCGCGCTGGACGATGGCCCACGCCGCGCCGGGGTAGTCCTGCGCCTGCACGGCGCCGAGCCAGTCGACCACGTCCTCCACCGTTGTCAGTGGCTCACCGACGAGGCGCTGATGGGCCAGACGAACCGCAGCCAGCGTCATGCCGCGTCGCCCCACGCCGGATCGTCGAAGGCACCGTCGCGGAGGAAGCCGCGGTAGGCATCGAGCGCGTCGTGACACCACGGCTGATCGTCCGAACCCGCGAGGCGCGACACGAACGGCTCCAGGAATCCGGGTGCCGGCGACGCGCGCCCGCGTCGGCTGTCGGCCTTGGCGCGGAGCGCCGCCGCCTTGTCGGCCCACGCGTCGGCCGGCGCCGGGTGGACGCGGGTCCGTCCCGACACCACCAGACCGGTGGTGCCCAGCTTCTCGCCCTTGAAGTGCTTCAGGCTCTGCTCGGCCGTGGGCTTCCAGCGCTTGAGCTGCACGAGGTGACGCGTGCGCGCTGCGAGCGCCTGCTCGACTTTCGACGTGGTCGCCACGTTCGGGAAGTCGCACTCGATGCCGGAGAGGCGGAACGCGAGGACCACGTGCCGCCCGCTGACGATCTTTGAGACGTGCCCGCTCTGCTGGTGCGTCATCTCGGTCACGAGCGCGTCGGGCTCGTAGGTCAGCGCGTGGCGGATGCGGAACGGGCGCGTCGTCGGCACGCACAGTTGCGTGGCGTTGACGAACGCGCTGAACTGCCAGACGGCCTCCAGGATGCGGTCGGCGGTGCGCCCGAGCGCGCGCTCGACGGCCAGCGGGAACCACGCGATGAAGCCGTCGCCGGTCCACTGGATGAACTCGCCGCCGAGCGCGTCGATCGCCAGCGACGACACCCAGTGCAGACGCGGCAGGAAGGCCTCGAACTCCTCCGCGTGGTCGTCCGAGTTGATGTAACTGGACGACTTGGAGATGTCGCACACCCAGATCAGCCCGCGCGCGCGGTGGACCGTCAGCGAGGCATAGCCACGGGGACGGACGTCGGACATCGGGGGCGAGCAGCGGCGGGCGGGTCCGCCAAGCTAGCAGCGTGCGCTAGCTCTCGTGCTCGACCTGGAGGTAGTCCAACTCCAGCGGTGTCTTCCGGCCGAAGATGGAGACCATCACGCGGAGCTTCATCTTGTCCGGGTAGACCTCCTCGACGAAGCCGGTGAACGTGTTGAACGGGCCGTCGACGACCTTGACCGGGTCGCCCGTCTTGAACGGGATCTCGAGTTGCTCGCCCTTGTCGTCGTCCATCATCCCGAGGATGCGGGAGACCTCGTCGGGGCGCAGCGGCGTCGGCTCGCCGTCGACGCCGAGGAAGCCCATCGTGGACGGCGCGCCGGCGATGACCTCCTTGAGGTAGAGGTCGATGAGCGCCTCGATCAGGATGTAACCCGGGAAGGACGTCTTCTCGCGGGTCTTCTTCTTGCCCGCGCGCATCTCGAAGACCGTCT
>Ga0209053_1000649_pt1 | contig 21443 bp, 21 predicted proteins | sample EBPBio152010_DNA_FD_185864 | JGI IMG/M metagenome (GOLD analysis project Ga0209053, IMG submission 185864) | Wastewater treatment Type I Accumulibacter community from EBPR Bioreactor in Madison, WI, USA - Reactor 1_7/15/2010_ DNA (SPAdes)... | ecosystem: Engineered > Bioreactor > EBPR >... | reverse complement strand
GAGAGGACGTAGAACGTGTCGTGCCCGGCCGGCGCCATCGTCGGGTCGGTGGCGGTCGGGCGGTGGAGGTAGAGCGAGAAGTCGTCCGCGAGGCGGTGCTTCTCGAAGATGTCGTCCAGCAGGCCGCGGTAGCGGGGTCCGAGCAGGATCGTGTGGTGCGCGACGTCCTCGTACCGGCGGTCGGTGCCGAAGTACCACACGAAGAGGCTCATCGAGAGCTTGGTGCGGTCGAGGCGCGCGTCGGTCCAGTGCGCGCGGTGCTCGGGCGCGACGAGGTGGCGGTAGGTCCAGGCCGCGTCCGCGTTGGAGACGACGAGGTCGGCCGCGAGGTGCTCGCCGGTGGCGAGGCGGACGCCCGTCGCGCGGCTCTGGCCGTCCACCTTCTTGGCCGTGATCTCGGAGACCGTCTCTCCGAGGCGGAGCGTCCCGCCGAGGCGCGTGATGAGCGCCGCGAGGCCGGCGACGAGCGCGCCGGTGCCGCCCATCGCGTACCAGACGCCCCAGTGGCGCTCCAGGAACGCGATCAGCGCGTAGATGCTCGTCGTCGAGAACGGGTTGCCGCCCACGAGAAGCGGGTGGAAGCTGAAGACCTGCCGCAGCCGCCGGTCGCGGATGTGCTTGGCGACGAAGCCGTAGACGGTCCGGTGGCTCTCCAGCGCGACCATGCTCGGGACGATCTTCGCCATGTCGGCCGCGCGGCCGAACGGCACGTGGCCCAGCTCCAGGAAGCCCGTCTCGAAGATCTTCTCGCTCTGCGCGAGGAAGCGCCGGTAGCCGGCGACGTCGGCCGGGTGGAAGCGCGCGATCTCGGCCTCCATCGCCTCGGCGTCGCCGGTGTAGTTGAAGACGTCGCCGTCGTCGAAGCGGATGCGGTAGAACGGGCTCGTCTCGACCATCTCGACGTGGTCCGCGCGCCGCTCGCCGGCGATCTCCCACAGCTCGTCGAACAGGAACGGCGCCGTGATGAGCGTCGGGCCCATGTCGAACGTGTAGGTGCCGGGCTGGCCGTCGGCGCCGGTGCCGGGGACGCGCGTGACGCGGGCGCGCCCGCCCGGCTGGTCGAGGCGGTCCACGACCGTCACGCGGTAGCCGCGCACGAGCAGGCGGATGGCGGCGGCGAGCCCGCCGAAGCCCGCGCCGACGACGACGGCGTGCGGGCTGGCGGCGGTCGCGCGGCGCGGCGTGCGGCCGGTGTTGAGGCGCGCGTCGGGACGCGAGGCGAGGCGGCGGATCCAGTCGGACATCGGGGCGGTCGGGTGACCAGCCGCGCACCCGCTTCGGGCGCTTCGCGTTCCGCACGACGGCGCGCGGGAGCAGACGCGTCGCCGGCGTGCGAAACTCCGCCGAGCCACCGACCGCCGCCGATGACCCCGATCCTCTCCGCCGACGCCGCCCGCGCCGCCGACGACGCGGCGAGCGCCCGCTGGGGCGTCCCGTCCCGCGTCCTGATGGAGACCGCCGGACGCGCGGTCGCCGACGCCGCAGAGCGGCTGGCCGGTGACAGCGGTGGTCGGCGCGCGACCGTCCTCGCCGGCGCCGGCAACAACGGCGGCGACGGGTTCGTGGCGGCGCGCGTGCTCCACGCGCGGGGGTGGACCGTCCACGTCGCGCACGCGCCGGGCGACTTCCCCCCGGACGCCTCCGCCAACGCCGACCTTGCGCGCGCGCTGGCCGATGAACCGCAGGTCGGCGTGAGCCACCGCCTCACGGTCGCGCCGTTCGCCGGCGACGCGCCGCCGGCCGACGTGGTGATCGACGCGCTGCTCGGGATCGGCGCGGGCGGGCCGATGCGCGACGACGCCGTCGGCGCGATGGCGGCGTGGGCCAACCGACAGTCCGCCCCCGTGCTGGCCGTGGACCTCCCGAGCGGCCTCGACGCGACGACCGGCGCCGCGCCCGACGGGGCGGTCCGCGCCACCGCCACGCTCGCGCTCGGCGCGCTCAAGACGGGATTGCTCGTCGGACGCGGCCCGGCGCTCGCGGGGCGCCTCCGCGTCGCCGAGATCGGCATTCCGGAGACCGAGATCGCGTCGCGGGCCGTCGCGTGGCGCCCGACGCGCGGCTGGGTGCGCGACGCGCTGCCGATCCGCGCGCCCGACGCGCACAAGTACGCCGCCGGGCGGGCGCTCGTCGTCGCCGGCAGCCGCGCCTATTCGGGCGCGGCCGTCCTGGCCTCGACGGCCGCGCTGCGCACCGGGGCCGGCGCCGTCGTGTGTGCCACCACGCCGTCCGCCGCCGCAATCGTGGACGCCCACGCCGCCGAGGTCATGGCCGACGCGATGACCGAGACCGACGGCGGGACGCTCGCCGTGACGAGCTACGACCGCCTCGTCGAGCGCGCCGCGTGGGCCGACGCGGTGCTCATCGGCCCCGGCCTCGGACGCGTCACCGAGACGGGGCGCCTCGTGCAGGCGCTCCTGCGCCGCCTCGCCGCAGACGCGCGACCCGCTGTACTGGACGCCGACGCGCTGCGGGCGGTCCGCGCCGAGAAGCTCGCCGAGCGCGCCGGCGGCGACCTCGTGCTGACGCCCCACCTCGGCGAACTGCGCGCACTCTTGGCCGACGAGGCGTTCGACCCCGCCGACCGCGTCGAGGCCGTGCGAGAGCTCGCGGTCACGTGGCGCGCGACGGTTGTCTTCAAGGGGATGCCGAGCCTCGTCGGGACGCCCGACGGGCGCGTGATCGTCGGCCCGTCGCCCGAACCGTCCCTCGCGACGGCCGGCGCCGGCGACGTGCTCGCCGGAACCATCGCCGGCCTGCTCGCGCAGGGCCTCGCGCCCGACGACGCGGCCGTCGCCGCTCTCGTCGTCGGCACCGCCGCCGCGCGGATTGCCGGCGCGGACGGGCTGGTGGCGTCCGACCTGGTCCGCGCGATGCCGCGCGCGCTCGCCCGCCTCCGCCGGTGACGCGCGCGCACACCCTCGCGCTCGGCTGGTGCGCCGTGATCGCCGTCCTCGCGTCGCTCCCCGGCGACCGGGTGCCCGCCCCGCTGCTCTGGTCGACGGACTCGGCGCGCCACGTGCTTGCGTTCGCCGTCGTGTCCGTGCTGTGGCTGCGCGCCGAGCCGGGGCGTCCGGCCCTCGTCACCGCCGGAGCGGTCGCCTTCGGGATCGCCGTCGAGCTGTGGCAGGCGCTGCCGTTCATCGGACGCACGGCGACCGCGGTGGACGCCATCGCCGATGCCATCGGGGTCGCGCTCGGGCTCGGCGCCTGGATGCTCTGGCGACGATTCGGCGCCCCACACACGAGAACACGGCGCGGGACGTAGATGCAGAGCCGGGTGCATTCACCCGTTCTCCTCACCTGCCCCTTCCACCGATGTCCGACGCCCCGCGCCCCGACCCGCGTGCCCGTTACATCCGTTCGCTCCAGTACGGCACCCTCGCAGCCCTGCTCCTGCTCATCGGCGCGTTCACGGCGCCGTTGAGCCCCGACGCCGAGACCGAGCGCCTGAGCACCGACGTCGGCCCCGTCGAGCTCGTGCCCGTGGTCAACACGGTCGAGCCCGAGGCACCCCCGCCGCCGCCGCCGCCCGCCCCGCCACCGCCGGTCGAGGTGCCGAACGACGTGCTCGTGGAGGACGACATCGCGGCCGTCGAGTTCGATCCGGAGGTCCGCGTGTCGGTGCCTGCGCTGCCGCCCGCTCCGGCGCTGCCGCCGGCGGGTGTCGAACCGCCTGCTCCCGTCGTGCCGCCGGGTCCGCCGCCCGCTCCGCCGGTGCTCGAAGACACGCCGGAGGACGAGTGGGTGCCCGTGGAGCAGGAGCCCGTCCTCATCGGCGGCCTCGACGGCCTCGCCGCCCGTCTCCGCTACCCCGAGGACGCCCGCCGCATCGAGATGGATGGCACCGTCTTCGTCCAGTTCGTCGTGGACGAGCGCGGCACCGTGACCGACGCCGTCGTGCTGCGCTCGCCGCACGAGTCGCTGTCGGCGGAAGCGCTGCGCGTGATCGGCGAGAGCCGCTTCGAGCCGGGGCAGCAGCGCGGACGCCCCGTGCGGGCGCGTTTCACGCTCCCGGTCCGCTTCACGCTCCGGTAGCCCGTCGCTGTCCGGGCACGAGACGGTGCCCGGGCGCGTTCCGTGACCGGACAAAACGGCGCCGGGCGTCTGGCGCGCGCCGCTGCCCGATCCTACCTTACGCGCCGCCGGGCTCCTCCGGCCTCTCTCCCTCCGCCCATGGCGATCCACAAAGAACCGCAAGCCGACCTCCGGTCGAAGTACGGCCGCTACATCCAGTACGGCGCCCTTGCGTCCCTCGGGCTCACCATCGCCGCCTTCACCGTCCCGATGAGCAGCTCCGACGACACGGTGCTGGCGCAGGAGGAGATGGAGGTCATCGAGATCGAGGACATCGAGCAGACCGTCGAGGTCCAGCCGCCGCCGCCGCCTCCGCCGGCCCCGCCGCCGCCCGTCGAGGTGCCCGACGACGTTGAGATCGAGACGCCGGAGATCGAGGACATCGAGCTCGACCTGAGCGATGTCGCCACGCCGCCGCCCGCGCCGCCCGCGCCGCCGCCGACGCCCCAGGCCCCGCCGCCGCCGCCGCCGGACGCTCCGGCGCCGCCGCCGCCGCCGCCGCCGGACCCCGCCCCGACGGAGCCGGAGATCTTCGACGTGGTCGAGCAGGAGCCGGTCCTCATCGGCGGCCTCGAAGGGCTCACCCAGCGCCTCCAGTACCCCGAGTTCGCGCGCCGCGCCAACATCGAGGGCACGGTCTTCGTCCAGTTCGTCGTGGACGAGCGCGGCAACGTGACCGACGCCGTCGTGGCGCGCTCGCCCAACCAGGCGCTCTCCGAGGAGGCGCTCCGCGTGGTGCGCGAGAGCCGCTTCCAGCCCGGCCAGCAGCGCGGCCGCCCGGTGAAGGTGCGCTACACGCTCCCGGTCCGCTTCACGCTGCGGTGAGCGAGGGGTGAGGAGCGACGAGCGAGGGGGTCTCCTCCTCGCCTCGCGCCCGGCCCCGATTGTATCGTCGTCCTGACCTCGTCGCCCCGGTGGACTCAGTCCGCCGGGGCGACGAGGTCAGGACGACGCCACCGGCGGGTCTCCGCTCGCTCCCCGCCTTTTGCCCCTCACATGTCAACGGCCTCGACCGCGAGGCGTCCGTCGCCGTCGTCGTGCAGGAACGCCGCCGGCGAGCCGGCCGAGTGGTAGAACAGCAGCAGGTGCTCCGCGTCGGCGGCCTCGCGCGCGATCCGCTCGCGCCAGCGCGCCGACGTCTCGCCGTCGGCGTCGTACTTGGCGACGTAGCGGCGGAGCGCGCTGCCGGGCGTCCCCAGCACGTCGCCGCCGAAGACGGCCGCGAGCGCGCCCGAGCGGAGCGTGACGGTCTGGTGCGCACCCGTGTGCCCGCCGGTGACCGTGAGCGAGACGATCCCGAGGTCGGCGTCGCCGTCGGCCCACGCGACCTGCCCTTCGCGGTCCAGCGTCTCCAGGACGAGGTCGCGTGCGCGAGCGCTCTCGCCGGCGTAGCCGGCGGCGGTCGCCTCGGCGCGCTGCACGACGTACGTCGCGCGCGGGAACGTCGGCCGCCACTCGGCGCCGACGGCGGTGATGGCCCCGCCGCTGTGGTCGAAGTGGAGGTGCGAGAGGATGACACGGTCCACGGACTCCGGCCCGACGCCGTGCGCGGCGAGCGCGCCGACGATCTGCTCGGTCCCGCGCCCGTCGGCCCACGAGCCGAGGCCGGTGTCGATGAGCAGCGTCTCGCCGGGCGCGTGGACGAGGAACGGCGTCACCGAGATGAACAGCGTGCCGGGGCGGGGCGGATCGCCCTCGGCGTACGGCACGAACCGCTTGTCGAGCCCGACCGTGAAGCGGCCTTCGGGCAGCGCGTGGAGCTGGAGGTCGCCGTACTTCATCGGGGCCCGTGGGAAGGGGCGAGTGGCCCGTGGCATCGCCTCATTCTCCGGTCTCTCTGCCAGTGGCCACTCCCGACTGGCCACTGGCCTCCCCGGCCTTTTCGTAGGCCTCGATGATGTCCTGCACCAGCTTGTGGCGGACGACGTCGCCGCGGCCGAAGTCCACGAAGTCGATCCCGTCGACCCCTTCGAGGATCGCGCGGGCCTGGACGAGGCCCGACAGCGCGCGGCTCGGCAGGTCGGTCTGCGTCACGTCGCCGGTGACGATCGCGCGCGAGCCCGCGCCGAGGCGCGTCAGGAACATCTTCATCTGGTTCGCGGTCGCGTTCTGCGCCTCGTCGAGGATGACGAACGCCGAGGAGAGCGTGCGCCCGCGCATGTACGCCAGCGGGACGATCTCGACGATGTTGCGGTCGAGGTAGCCGGGCAGCTTGTCGCGCTCGATCATCTCCTCCAGCGCGTCGTAGAGCGGACGCAGGTAGGGGTCCACCTTGTCGCGGAAGCCGCCGGGCAGGAAGCCGAGGCTCTCGCCGGCCTCGACGGCCGGGCGCGTCAGGACGATCTTCTTGACCTGCCGGCTCTTGAGCGCGGCCACCGCGAGCGCGACCGCCACGTACGTCTTGCCGGTGCCCGCCGGGCCGACGGCGAACACGATGTCGGACTGCCGCGCGGCCTGCACGAGGCGCCCCTGCCCCGGCGTCTTGGCGCGCACGACGCCGCCCGCCGGCGTGAACACGATGGCGTCCTGCCCGCCGCTCTCGCGCAGGCGCGAGCCGACCCGCGCGAGGTCCAGCACGGTGTCAACGTCGTTCTCGGTGAGCGTCCCGTTGCGGTGCAGCACCACGGTCAGCTCGCCGACGACGCGCTCGATGCGGTCCGCCTGGTCGGCCGGGCCGCGCAGGCGCAGCTCGTCGCCGCGTGCGACGAACCGCGTCTCGGGGAACGCCGCCTCGATCTTGCGCAGGTAGACGTCGTTGAAGCCGAAGAGCAGCAGCGGCTCGGAGCCGACAGGGACGGTCCGGTCCACGACCGGGGCGGGGATCTCAGCCAACAGCACAGCGGGAAGGGAGCCCCAAGCTAGCCCGGAGGACCGGGACGGTTCCCAGAGACCGACGACCGCGCCGCCCGCCGCGCGGTAGGTTGGGACGTCGCCTCGTCCGCCGATGTCCCCTGCGCCCCGCCGCCTCGTCGTCCCGTTCACCAAGATGAACGGCGCCGGCAACGACTTCGTCGTGCTGGACAACCGCTGGTTCCACTTCTCGCCGGACGAGCTGGGCGCGCTCGCGGAGCGCGTCTGCCCGCGCCGCGTCGGCGTCGGCGCCGACGGCCTGCTCGCGCTGGAGGACGGCGTCGACGAGGCGCACTTCCGGATGCGCTACCGCAACGCCGACGGCTCGCTCGCGACGATGTGCGGCAACGGCGCGCGCTGCCTCGCCCGCTTCGCCGCCCGCGCCGGCCTCGGCGACCGCGACGGCGACACGACCAAGCTGGTGTTCGACACCGACGGCGGGCGCTACCGCGCGACGGTCCCGACCGACGGCGACGTCACACTGGACGTCCCACCCCCGCGCGACTTCGCGCGCGCCGAGGTCGCCGGCGAACCGGACCTGTGGCAGATCTGGACCGGCACCGAGCACGCAGTCCGCTTCGTGCCCGACGCGACGGCCGAGGACGTGCACGCCACCGGCGGCCGGATCCGCCACGACGGCGCCTTCGCGCCGGCGGGCACCAACGTCAACTTCGTCGAAGTGGTGGCCGACGACGCGGTCGTCGCGAGGACGTTCGAAAAGGGCGTCGAGGCCGAGACGCTGGCGTGCGGCACCGGCGCCGTCGCGTCGGCCCTCGCGGCGCGCCTCGCCGGGCGCCTGTCGTCGGACCGCGTGGCGGTGCGCATGCCGGGCGGGACGCTCCACGTCGGCTTCCGCCTCGACGGCGGCGACGTGACCGACGTCACGCTCGCCGGCCCGGCCGAGGTCGTCTACGAAGGGACGCTGGAGCTGTGAGCGAGCCCCTCACCTACCCCGCGCCGGTCCTGCGCGACGAGCGGACGCGGATGCACTACGTGCCGGTCCCGCCCGAGATCGCCGACGCGCTCGGCGGTGCGGTCCGCGTCGTCGCGACCGTCGGCGACCACACGTCGCGGCGCGCGATCCAGCACCGCGGCGGCGGCGGCTTCATGCTCGTCGTCGGCCTCACGGTGCTGCGCGAAGCCGGGCTGGCGTACGGCGACACGGCCCTCGTGACCCTCGCGCCGGACCCCGACCCCGACCGCATCGACCTCGGCGAGCTGGCCGACGCGCTCGCGGCCGACGACGAGGCACGCGCCCGCTGGGAGACCTTCACACCCGGACGCCAGCGGTCGATGGCCTACTACGTCACCAGCGCGAAGCGGCCGGAGACGCGCGCCGCGCGGGCGCGCGAGATCGCGCACAAGCTGGCGACGCACACGCTCTGGGGCGACCGAAGGCAAGGGGCATGAGCGAATCGCCATTCGCCCCGTAACCCGTGCCCCGTAACCCGTGCCCCACCTTACGCGCCGGCGATCACGTCGCCGAGGATCGCCGTGAGGCTCGGCTCCGCGGCGTTGGCGGCGGCGACGATCTCCGCGTGCGAGACCGGCACGAGGCAGTCCGGGAAGCACTCGTCGGTGATGACGCTCACGGCGAGGCACTCCATGCCCATGTGGCGCCCGACGATGACCTCGGGCACGGTGCTCATCCCGACGGCGTCGGCGCCGATGGCACGCAGGAAGCGATACTCGGCCGGCGACTCGAGGTTGGGTCCGGCGACGGCGGCATACACGCCCTGGCGGAGCGCGATCCCGCGCTGGAGCGCGCTCGCCTCGGCGATGTCGCGCAAACGCCGGCTGTACGGCTCGCTCATGTCCGGGAAGCGCGGACCCCACGCGTCCACGTTGGGACCGGTGAGCGGGTTGGCGGCCTGCAGGTTGATGTGGTCGGTGAGCAGCATCAGGTCGCCGCGCCGCATGAGCGGGTGCATCCCGCCGGCGGCGTTCGAGACGACGAGCGTGCGCACGCCGAGCGTGCCCATCACGCGCACCGGGAGCGTGACCTGCCGCGCCGTGTAGCCCTCGTAGAGGTGGAACCGGCCCTGCATCGCGAGCACCGGCACGCCGCGCAGGGTGCCGACGAGCAGCCGCCCGGCGTGGCCCTCGACGGTCGAGAGCGGGAACGACGGGATCTCGCCGTAGGGAATCGCGGCGGCGACGTCGATCTCGTCGGCGAGGCGTCCGAGCCCGGAGCCGAGGATGACGCCGACGCGGGGGTCGGCGCCGCCGCGCGCGGCGACGGCGTCGGCGGCGGCCCCGACCTCGCGGAGCAGAGCGTCGGCGGTCATCTAGTCGAGGTCGTCGAGGATGCGGCGGATGCGGTCGCGCTCGGCCTCCGAGCCGGCGACGTTGGCGTCGTCGGCGGCGCCGGTGACGAGCGAGCGCAGGTCCCACAGCGGCGGCGAGGGTTCCGGCACCGCCGCGACCGACGGCAGGGGCGCGAAGCCCGGCGGCGGCTCGGCGACCGGCTCGGGAACGGGGTCCGGCGACGGGTCGGGTGCCGGCGCCTCGGCCACCGGCGCCTCGGCCGGCGACACGACCGGCTCCGGCACGGAGTCGACGGACGGCGGCTCAGCCAACGGCGACGACGGAGCGTCGGCGGCGCGCGCCCCGCCCCCGAACCACCGCGAGAACCCGGACGCAGGCTCGGACGGTGACGCCTCCGCCAACGGCGCCTCGGCTCGTTCGTCAGCCACAGGCCGCGCTTCGGGCGTCGGCGCGGGCTCGATCTCCGGCGTCTCCTCGGCCGGTGCGGGCTCCACCGTCTCCGAAGGCGCATCGTCGGCCGGCGCGGTCTCCGGTTCAGGTGCCTCCAAAGACGCGTCCTCCGCACCGGCGTCGAGCGGCACGAGCGCGTCCTCGTCCTCCAGCGGCGCGGCGGCCGGCAGAGGCTCGTCGTCCGAAGGATGATCGAGGGCCGATGCGTCGAGGCTCGCCGGCGGCAGGGCGGCCGGACGCGACGCCGGCTGCAGCTTGAGAAAGCCGACAGGCTCGTCGCCCTGGAACTGCGCGAGGATCTCGAGCTCCGACATCAGGAAGCCGCGCAGCTTGGCGGCGACCTCGGTCTGGCGCGTCGAGAGCTTGCGGACGTCCTGCTGGAGCGAGAAGCGCTCGCGCTCGGCGTCGCGCAAGATCTCCTCAGCGCGCGCCTCCGCGCGAGCGACGATGGCGCGCATCTCGCGCTCGGCCGTCGCCTCGGCCCGCTTGCCCGTCTCACGCGCGGTCTCGAGCGCCTCCTGGAGCGCCAGCTCGACGCGCTCGTAGTGCTTGAGCTTGGCCTCGGCGTCGCGCACGCGGTCCTCCATCTGGCGCACCTCCTCCATCAGTGCGGCCTGCTGGTCGGCCACCTGCTTGAGGAAGGCGTCGACCTCGACCGGCTCGTAGCCGCGGAACGCCTTGGCGAAGGACTGGCGCCGGATGTCGAGCGGCTGGAGCTTCATGGGTCGCGGCGGAGTCGGGGGGACGGGGTCCGGGTCGGACGCGAACGCCGGCGGTCGTCGGAGCGTGTGTCGGGGCGGACCTCCACGCGGCGCTCGACGGTCTCGGCCTCGAAGGCGCCGAGGGCGGCCGCGAGGCGGGCGTCGGCGCCGGCGTCCCAGGGCTCGGCGTCGGGCCGGATCCTGGCGGCCGACCGCAGGGCCTCGGCCGCCTCGTCGGCGCGCGCCCGGAGCGCGGCGGCTCGCGCCTGCGCCGCACGGGCGGCCGCCAACATCGCGTGCAGACGCCACGCCCCCACCGCGACGGCGGCGGCCAGCACGACGACGACGGCGACCGGGACGACCAGATTCATGGCTCCAAGGTACGGACGGGCCGCGCTCCCCGGTCAGCGCGTCCCGAACAGCGCGGTCCCGACCCGCACGTGGGTCGCCCCCTCCTCGACGGCGATCCCGAAGTCGCCGCTCATGCCCATCGAAACGACGTCGAGCGGGCGCGAGTAGCCGTCGGCGAGCGCGCGGAGGCGGCGGAACGCGGGACGTGCGAGGCGCTCCGTCTCGTCGGGCGTCTCGCCGAACGCCGCCATGCCCATCACGCCGGCGAGCGCGAGATTCGGCCGGCCGGCGACGGTGTCCATCAGGTCGTGCGCGGCGTCGGGCACGACGCCGTGCTTCGCGTCCTCGCCCGAGATGTTGACCTGCACGAGGACGGGCAGGACGCGCCCGGCCTCGCCGGCTTTGCGGTCGAGTGCCTCGGCGAGCGCGTCGTCGTCCACGGTGTGGACGAGCGCGGCGAGACGGGCCGCGTCGCGCGCCTTGTTGCGCTGGAGGCTCCCGATGAGATGCCAGCGGGCCTCCGGCACCGCTGCCGCCTTGGCGGCGAGCTCCTGCACGCGGTTCTCGCCGAGGTCGGTCAGGCCCGCCGCGAGCGCCTCGCGGACGGTCTCGACTGGATGCGTCTTGGTGACGGCGATCAGCGTGACGTCGGCAGCGTCTCGCCCGGCGCGGAGAGCGGAGGCGGCGATCTCGTCCCGCACGCGGGCGACACGGTCAGCGAGGGTGGACATGAGACGTCGGGTGGACGAAACGGCCTATGAGTACGCCGGTGCAGCGACGTGGTCCGCTCCTTGCATGGAGAGCGTGTGAACCCGCCGTCTCCGGCCATGCTCCCCACTCCGCTCGCCCAGGCGCTCGCGCAGGCCCGCGCCGACTGGCTCGCTGGCGAACCCGACGCCTGGAGCCGCTACACGGCCTGCCTGGCCCAGATTCGCGCCGCCGAGCTGTCCCGCGCGTTGCATCGGACCCCGACGCCTCGCCTGCGTCCGGCCCCGCCAGCGCGCACGCCCCGCGCGCGCGCCTGACCGGAACCGCGGGCCGATTGCGTACTCCAGGGTGGACCCCTTCCACCCCTTCCCATGCCCGCGCACGAAATCGATTACCGCCTCATCGGCGACGACCTGCAGATCGTCGAAGTCGAACTGGACCCCGGCGAGGCCGTCCGCGCCGAGGCCGGCGCCATGCTCTACATGGAGGACGGCCTCCGGATGGACACCGGCACCGGCGGCGGCTTCATGGCCGGCCTCAAGCGCCGGATCGCCGGCGAGAGCTTCTTCATCACGAGCTTCGTCAACGAGGGCCGCGGCAAGGCGCGTGTGGCCTTCAGCGCGCCCTACCCCGGCAAGGTCATTCCGCTCGACCTCGCGATGCACGGCGGGCGCTTCCTGTGCCAGAAGGACAGCTTCCTCTGCGCCGCGAGCGGCATCGAGATCGAAGTCGCGTTCACGCGCAAGATGGGCGCCGGCCTCTTCGGCGGCGAGGGCTTCATCCTCCAGAAGCTCACCGGCGACGGCCTCGCCTTCTGCCACGCCGGCGGCACCATCATCGAGCGCGCGCTCCAGGCGGGCGAGACGCTCCGCGTGGACACCGGCTGCCTCGTCGCCTTCTCCGAGAGCGTGACGTACGACATCCAGTTCCAGGGCGGCTTCAAGAACGCCCTCTTCGGCGGCGAGGGGCTGTTCATGGCGACGGTCACCGGTCCGGGGCTCGTCTACCTCCAGAGCCTGCCCTTCTCGCGCCTCGCCGACCGCATCGTCGCCGCGAGCCGCGTGGGCGCGCGACGCGAGGAGACCGGCGGCGCGCTCGGCGCCATCGGCGGCCTCGCCGGCGGCGGCCTCCTCGGCGGACTCCTCGGCAGCGACAACAGCTAGCCGGCCCTCCAACGAAAAACCGCCCGGCGGCGCGAGCCGTCGGGCGGGGACGAGAGACGCCGGTGCGCCAGCGACTAGCGGACGAGCGCGACCGAGCGCGTGGCCGTCTGGCCCCGACCGTCCGACGCACGGACCAGGTAGAGGCCGGCAGGCAGGTCGGCGGCGGTGACGCGCAGCGAGTACGTGCCTGCGCGGACGGCTCCTTCGTGGATCAGCGCCACGCGGCGGCCGAGGGCGTCGTAGACGGCGACCGTAAGGTCTGTCGGCGCGTCGACGGTCAGCTCCAGGCGCGTGAGCGTCGTGAACGGGTTCGGACGCGGTGACGAGAGGCGGAAGTCGGTGACGGTCGCGTCGCTCTCGTAGACCAGCGTCACGGCCGGGCGCGGCGTGTCGGCGGCCTGCGCGAGGGGCGCGGCGAGCACGGCGGCGGCGAGCAGGACGGTGCGGAGCGTCATCGGGGTCACGAAGTCTCGCGGAGGATAGGGACGAAGCCGGCGAAACACAAGGGGTCAACGGAACGCGGCCGGAACGGGTTTCGCGCGCAGGCGCGTGCGGAGGATCAGCGCGAGCACCACGCCGGCGACGAAGCCGCCCACGTGCGCGCCGTAGGCGACGCCGCCGGTCTGCTCGGTCGCCGCGATCGCGCCCCAGCCCGAGACGAGCTGCATCACGATCCACAGCCCCAGCACGATGAACGCCGGGACGGCGAAGACGCGGAAGAAGAACAGCACGTGCACGGCGTTTCGCGGGAAGAGCACGAGGTAGGCGCCGAGGACGCCCGAGATGGCCCCGCTCGCGCCGAGGTTCGGGATCAGCGAGCCGGGGTCGAGCGCGATCTGCGCGACCGTCGCCGCGATGCCGCTCACGAGGTAGAAGAGCAGGAACGTGCCACCGCCGAAGCGGTGCTCGACGTTGTCGCCGAAGATCCAGAGGTAGAGCAGGTTGCTCCCGATGTGCCCGAGCCCGCCGTGCATGAACATCGCCGAGAGCATCGTCAGGTAGATCAGCGGCGCGTGGCCGGGGCCGGGGCGCTGCGGCAGGTCGGCGGGCGTCCGGATCTCGGCGGCCGGGTCCTCCTCCGGGATCGGCCGGCTGTTGACGAGGTCCACGCCCGACGTGATCTCGTGCGGCACCACGCTCCATCCGTACGTGAACGCCGGCTCGGAGACCTGGTAGACGAACAGCAGCACGTTGGCCGCGACGAGCGCCCACGTGACGAGCGCCGGGCCGGGGAGGTGGCGGTCGTCGTCGGAGATCGGGAAGAGCATGGACGGTCGGGAGCCGGTGGCGCGGGATTGCGAGGCGTCCCCACACGCCCACGCGCCGCTACGGTTCGCGGATGAAGGTCTGGCCGACGGCGCGCGAGAGCGACCCGAACACGCCGAGCCCGCCCCGGATGTTGGTCGTCACGTTCGGGATCTCACCCGGCGAGATCGTCGTCGGGGCGAACTGGAGCGTCTGCGTCTCGACGTACGCCACGAGCGCGTCGTCCAGCGAGTAGACCGTCACCTCCTGCGGACCGAAGAAGCCGAACGTGACGTACGGGATCGGGACGCGCGCCGAGCCATCGGGCAGGACGTCGTAGTTGTCCTCGTTCAGGAGCGGGGTTCGTCCGGTGGCTGCGCCGCCGGGGTCGATGTCGCAGACGAGCGCGCCGGACGGCCCCTCGCAGCCGAGTACCGTCACGAGGAACGGCACGAGGCCGTAGCGCCCCGGCAGGCCGCGCTGGCGGAAGCGGCGCTCGCCGTCGATCTCGACGCGCTCGAACTCGTCGGGCGCGAGCGACTCCGACGCCAGCAGGTAGACCGACCGGCGCGCCTCCGTGGACGACCGCGCGATGCGGAGCGGCGGCCCGTTGCCCTCGCCGTACGTGATCTCCGCCGGCGGCGGCTCCAGAAGCTCCACCTCGACGGGAACGGTCGTCTGCGCGGTCAGCGTGTCGAGACCCACGCCGGAGGCCGCCGGCGCGAGAATGCGCAGGCGGTAGGTTTGGCCCGGCAGGACGGTCACCGCCGGGTCCGGCGGCGTGTAGAGGCCGATGCCGGCCGGGACGAAGCTCCAGACCTGTTCGTCGGCGCCGTCGGCGCCGAGGAGCGCCATCTCGACCGTCGCGCCGTCGAGCGCCGCCGTGGTGTCGTCGTAGACGTCGCGGAAGCGCCCGAGCCGCGAGAGGCGCACCGGCGGGAGCGGCTGCCCGGTCTCGAGGACGGCCTCCACGACCGGGTAGGGCACGAAGGTGCCCTCCGTGGTGTCGCAGGCGACGAGCAGCGCCGCGCCGAGGAGCAGTCCGAACAGAACACGCATCGGGGTCAGAAGCGCAGGGTGAGCGACACGTTGGGCAGCCGTGGGAGCTGGCGGACAACCGTCTCCTGGACCGGATTCTCGTTCAGGTTGTACTGCACGAACCAGACGTTGCGGCGGTCGAAGACGTTGACGAACTGCGCCTGCAGCTCGTAGTCGGCGATCCCGAGGAAGCGTCCGGTGCGCGTGATGCCAGCATCCACGCGCTGGTACGACGGCAGTCGCTGGCCGTTGAGGCTCGTCGAGAAGAGTCCCTCGTAGCTGCCCGAGACGAACGGGAGGTCCTGGAGCGCGTAGCGCCCGACGGGGAGCGTGTAGGCCTGTCCGGTCGCGTAGACGCCGGCGAGCGTGAAGGTCCACCGCCGGCCGAGCGCCACGTTGACGACCGCCGACACGTCGTGCAGACGGTCGTATTTGGGCGGGAAGGTGACCGAAAACGACGGTTCGTCGGGGTAGCGGCGGCGCGTGACGCCGATGGTGTAGCTCAGGAGGCCGGTGACGCGCCCGACGCCGCGCTCGAGAAGGAACTCGGCCCCGTAGGCGTAGCCCTCGCCGAATCGGAACAGCTCGGCGTAGGTGAGCCCGGCGATGGCCTGGAGCTCGGGGCGCGTGTCGAACAGGTCGCGCATCGTGCGGCCGTAGACCTCGGCGTCGAGGCGCCACGCGCGGCCGAGGCGCGTCTTGATCCCGACGACGGCCTGCTCGCTGGACTGCGGCGGCACGCCCGGCCCCGTCGTCACCCACGTGTCGAAGCCCGAGAACGCCTCGTTGGAAACGAGCGAGACGAACTGGTGGTAGCGCCCCGCCGAGGCCTGGGCGATGACGTCGTCGCCGAAGAAGCGCTCGATCTGAACGTGCGGCGAGAAGACGGTGTAGCCGACCGACAGACCGGCGTCGGCGTCCGCGCGGTCGTCGGTGATGCCCTGGAAGTGGTCGGCGCGGAGGCCGGTCGTGATCACCCAGTCGGCCGTCGGGCGCAGCTTGGTCTGGACGTACGCGCTCCCGTATCCCGCCGGGCTACGGAAGTCCACGCCGACCTGCCCGTTGAACTCGCTCCGGAGGCGGAGGTCGAAGAAGCCCCCGCGCACGCCGGTGCGGAAGTCGAAGAGCGGTCCGGGCCGCCACTCGACGTCCAGCGCACCCGAGTAGTCGGTGATCGAGTTGGGGCGCGAGAACGGCGTCTCCCCCACCTCGCCGAGCGGACGGCTGGCGTAGTCGCTCACGGCCGCGCGCAGCTGCGCGAACGTCGAGCGAGAGAGGACGCGGTTGTAGGCCACCGAGAGGGTCCGGTTGCCGTAGTCGAGGTCGAAGCGGGCGTCGTCGCCGAGCGGCACGCCCACGCGGTCGTTCCCCACGTAGCCGCTGACCGAGAGGCGGTCGTTGGGCGAGAGGTCCAGACCCACGCGCGCGTTGACGTCGTAGAAAAAGAAACTCTCCGGGATGCCGGGCTGGTCGGAGTTGCGGCTCAGGTACGCCAGCAGCGGCTCCAGCGTGCTGCGCCGGACGGCGACCATGACGTTGCCGCGGCCGCCGGCGAACGGCCCCTCGATGCCCACGCGGCTCGCCAGCAGACCCACGCTCAGGTTGCCCGCCAGACGGTTGCGGTTCCCCTCCCGGTTCGTCACGTCCACCACCGCGCCGAGGCGCCCGCCGAACTGGCTCGGATACGCGCCCTTGTAGAGCCGCGCGTCCTTGATGGCCTCCGTGTTGAACGTCGAGAAGAAGCCGAAGAAGTGCGTCGGGTTGTAGACCGTCGTGCCGTCGAGCAGGATCAGCGTCTGGTCGGGGCTGCCGCCGCGAACGTAGAGCGCGGACGAGAAGTCGGAGGCGGCCTTGACGCCGGGCAGGAGCTGGATCGAGCGGAAGAGGTCGTCCTCGAAAACGCTCGGCATGTCGTCCACGAGGTCCAGCGAGACGTTCTGGAGGCCCGGCGCGCGCTCCTCGGTCAGCGGCTCGTCGGCCTCGACGACGACCTCGCCGAGCGTCTCAGGGCGCAGTTCGACGTCCACGCGCCGTGCCTCGTCGGCCGCGAGCGTGATCTCGCGGCGAACGGTTCCGTAGCCGACGAACGAGATGCGGAGCGTGTACGTGCCGGGCGCGAGGCCGGAGAGCGTGTAGAAGCCCTCGACGTTGGTCACGGCGCCGCGCCCGGTGCCCTCCAGCAGGACGGTGGCCTGGATGAGCGTCTCGCCACTGCTCGCATCCCGCACGAAGCCGTTGACCGCGGCGCTCCCGCCACGCGGCGAGGCCTGGGCATGAACCGTCGCCGCCGCTCCGAGGAGCGCGGCGAGGAGGAGCAGACGCATGGGGGGACGGGGAACCGACGCAAGTCGCGTGCGGCGTGGAGGATGCACACACGGCGCCCGGCGCGAAAGCGCTCCACACGATCCTCACAATCCGCTCGTCGCCGGCCTCAGGTCCCGGGCTCGCGGACGAACGTCGTCACCGTCACCCGCGCGAGCGAGCCGAAGAGGCCGAGGCCGTTCTCGACGTTGGTCGTCACGTTGGGCACCTCGCCGGGCGAGATCGTCGTCGGGTTGGCCTGGAGCGACTGCGTCTCGACGAAGTCCACCAGCGCGTCGTCCAGTGAGTGAAAGGTGATGGCCTGCGGGCCGTAGAAGCCGATGCCGATGAACGGGATCGTGATGCGCCCCGTGCCGTCGGGCAGGATCTCGTAGTTGTCCTCGTTGAGCAACGGCGAGGCGCCGTCGTCGAACTCGGCGGGGTCGGTGTCGCACGTCGCGAGGCCGTCGTCGCCGACCTCGCAGTCGGCGAACGTAAAGAAGGCGGACGCCGGGATCGGGTCGAAGCGGCCGGGGAGGCCGCGCTGCCGCCACCGCGTGTCGCCGTCGACGGTGATCTCCTCGAACTCGTCGCGCGCCGTCGCGCGGGCCGTGAAGAGGTAGACGGCGCGGCGGTCGGCCGTGCTCGACGTGGTGAGGCGCACCGGCGCGCCGAGGCCCTGCCCGTAGACGATCTCGGCCGGCGGCGGCTCGACGATCGTGATCGCCGGCGGGACGAGCGTCTCGGCGCGCAGCGTGTCGGTCCCGATGCCGTCGGGCGCCGGCACGACGGCGTGCAGCCGGTACGTGCCGCCGGGCGCGACCTGCGCCGAGGCGTCCTCGGCCACGTAGCGCCCCTCGCCGGCGTGGCGGTAGGCGTACTCCACGTCGGGCGCCCCGTCGGCGCCGACGCGCGTCACGCGCACGTCGCCGGTCGTGATGGCCTGCGCGGACGGGTCGTAGGTCGTGTTCAGGAGCGCGAGGCGCGTCAGGCGGATCTCGGGGAGCGCCTCGCCGGCGATCATGACCGACGAGACGACCGGCAGGGCGACGAACTCGTCCTCGGTCGTGTCGCACCCGGAGGCGACGAGGAGGAGAGCGAGGAGGAAGGCAGAGCGCAGCATGGCAGGAGAACGGAGAGCGGCCGGCGACGAGCGAGCAGGAGGAGCGTCCCTGCTCCCCGCTGGCCGCTCCCCGCTGGCCCTAGAAGCGCAGCGAGAACGAGAGGTTCGGCAGGATCGGCAGCTGGCGCACGGGCGTGGCCTCGACCGGGTTCTCGTCGAAGTCGTACTGGATAAACCAGACGTTGCGGCGGTTGTAGAGGTTGACGATCTGGAACTGGAACTCGTAGTCCGCGACGCGGAAGAAGCGCCCGGTGCGCGTCAGCCCGACGTCCACACGGTGGTAGGGCGGCAGGCGCTGGCTGTTGAGGCGCACCGAGTAGAGCCCGTTGGCGGGGTCGGAGCCGAACGGCAGGTCCACCTGGTAGCGCCCGACGGGGAGCGTGTAGGCCTGGCCGGTGGCGTAGACGCCGGCGGCCGTGAGGGTCCACCGCCGCCCGAGGTCGTAGTTGACGACGACGGACACGTCGTGCGTCCGGTCGTACTTGGGCGGGAAGAAGACCGCGAAAGCGGGTTCGGCCGGGTAGCGGCGGCGCGTCGTCGCGAGCGTGTAGCTGACGAGGCCGGTGACGCGCCCGACGCCGCGCTCGAGCAGGACCTCGGTGCCGTAGGCGTAGCCCTCGCCGAAGCGGAACAGCTCCTGGTAGGTCAGGCCGGCGACGTCCTGCACTTCGGGGCGGATGTCGAACAGCTCGCGCAGCGTGCGGCCGTAGACCTCCACGTCGAGGCGGTAGGCCTCGCCGAGGCGCGTCTTGAGGCCGACGACGGCCTGCTCGGAGGCCTGCGGCGGGACGCCCGAGCCGGTCGTCACCCACGTGTCGAAGCCCGAGAAGGCCTCGGTCGAGATGAGCGAGAGGAACTGGTTGTAGCGGCCGGCGGCGAACTGGGCGACGGTGTTCGGCCCGAACAGGCGCTCGACCTGGAGGTGCGGCGCGAGGCGGACGTAGCCGGCGGTCGCGCCCTCGCGCGTGTCGGCGCGGTTGTCGGTGTCGCTGCGGAAGGCGTCGGCGCGAAGACCGGTCGTCACGATCCACTCGGGCGTCGGGCGGAGGCGCGCCTGCACGTAGCCCGAGCCGTAGGTGGACGGGTTGACGAAGTCGATGCCGACCTGCTCGTTGAACTCGGAGCGCAGCCGGAGGTCCAGCAGGCCCGCCCACGCGCCACCGCGCAGCTCGAAGCGCTGGCTCGGCAGCCACTCGACGTCCAGCCGGCCCGAGTAGTCGGTGATCGTGTTGGGGCGCTCGAAGCCGGTCGAGCCGATGGAGCCCGTCGGACGGCTGAAGTACTGGCTCGCCGTCGCGCGGAGCTGCGCGAAGACGGTCCCGGAGAGGATGCGGTTGTAGGCCGCCGAGAGGGTCCGGTTGCCGTAGTCGAGGTCGAAGCGCGTGCCCTCGCCGAGCGGGACGCCGACGAGGTCGCGCCCCGCGTAGCCGCTGACCGAGACGCGGTCGTTCGGCGTGAGGTCCACCCCTACCCGCGCGTTCACGTCGTAGAAGTAGAAGCTCTCCGGGATGCCCCCGCCGTCGAGTTGCTCGCGGAGGACGGCCAAGAGCGGTTCGAGCGTCGAGCGGCGGGCCGCGACCATGAAGTTGCCCCGCCCGTCGGCGAACGGACCCTCGATGCCGACGCGACTGGCGAGGAGGCCGACCGACAGGTTGCCCGCCAGACGGTTGCGGTTGCCCTCCCGGTTCGTCACGTCCAGCACCGCACCGAGGCGACCGCCGTACTGGCTCGGGTACGCCCCCTTGAACAGACGCGCGTCCTTGATGGCCTCCGTGTTGAACGTCGAGAAGAAGCCGAAGAAGTGCGTCGGGTTGTAGACCGTCGTGCCGTCGAGCAGGATCAGCGTCTGGTCGGGGCTGCCGCCGCGGATGTAGAGCGCGCTGGAGAAGTCGGAGGCGGCCTTGACGCCGGGCAGCAGCTGGATCGAGCGGAAGAGGTCGGCCTCGAAGACGCTCGGGAGGCTCTCGACGAGGCGGATGGGGACCTCCTGCAGGCCGGGCGCGCGCTCCTCCTCGATGGGCTCGTCGGCCGTGACCACGACCTCGCCGAGCGTCTCGGGGCGCAGCTCGACGTCCACGCGCTGGACGCCCGCGCCGACGGCGACCGTGCGGCGGACCGTCTCGTAGCCGACGAACGAGTAGCGCAGCCGGAGGCTGTCCGCCGGCGCGAGGCCGCCGAGCGAGTAGAATCCCTCGGCGTTGGTGGTGGTCCCGCGCGTGGTGCCCTCGACGAGCACGGTGGCCTGGATGAGCGTCTCGCCGGTCTCGGCGTCGCGCACGAAGCCGTTGACGGCGCCGCTGCCGGCGGGCTGCGCGCTCGGCGCGGCGGCGAGGACGAACAGGGCGGCTACGGCGGTGGCAAACCGGGACATCGGGCGGCGGCGGGGGCGACGGACGGCCGAACGACGAGGACGCGCCGGGGATGCACCTCCGGCGCGAGAATCTCGCGTGGAGGCGCGCGTCGCCAGCCTGCGGCTCAGGAGCCGCGCTCCATCAGGCCGAGCGCCTCGCGGAGTTGCGGCGCGTCGGCCAGCGCCTCCTTCGCGGTGCCGGCCAGTTCGGCCGCGTGTGCGCGGAGCCGAGCGACCGTGTCGTCACGCAGACGGGTCGCGATCTGCGCCTCCCCCGTCTCGCGGGCCTGCGTGTCCATCGCTACGCGCGCTGTCTCGACACGAGCGCGGCCGTCGGCGACCGCGGCAGGGGTCAGGCCGCGGATGCCGTCGCCGAGGGCGGGATCGTCGGTGAGCGCGCGGTAGAACGTGCCGGCGGCAGCGACGAGGCCGGCGTCGCTGTCGGGGATGCGGCCGGCGAGCGCGAGCGCGCGGTACCCGGCCGAGTCGCGGCGGTGGCGCAGCCGGGCGAGGCGCCGGTGCCGGGCGTAGAGCACCTCGACGGCCGCGAGCGCCGCGGATGCCTTGGCGGTGGCGGCGTATTGCTCGGCGTACTCCCGCATCTGGTCGGCGGCGTGGTCGTCGAGGTCTTCGACGAGGTCGAGGCCGTGCTCGTAGTCGTCGGCGTCGTAGCCGTAGGGTTCGAGCAGGGCGGCGACGTCGCGGTGGTCGCGGGCGCCGGAGTAGAGCGCGCGGGCGCGGGCGCGGGCGGCGAGGTCGGAGAGCGGGAGGCTGGCGAACATCGGCGGTCGGTGAGGGTGGGGACGTGGTGAGTCGTG
>Ga0209053_1000647_pt1 | contig 21490 bp, 20 predicted proteins | sample EBPBio152010_DNA_FD_185864 | JGI IMG/M metagenome (GOLD analysis project Ga0209053, IMG submission 185864) | Wastewater treatment Type I Accumulibacter community from EBPR Bioreactor in Madison, WI, USA - Reactor 1_7/15/2010_ DNA (SPAdes)... | ecosystem: Engineered > Bioreactor > EBPR >... | reverse complement strand
ACGCGGATGGCGGCTTTGGTTTCCATTCTCGGCGCTGCCGTGGGCACGCGCGGCGGCATTGTCGCGGGGCAGGCCTGGGAGGCCGAAAGCTCCATCGATCTCGCGCGCTATCATCAGGCGAAAACCGGCGCGCTCTTTGCGGGCGCGACCATGGCGGGTGCCACTGCGGCAGGCCATGCCGGTGCGCCGTGGCGTGCACTGGGCGAGAAGCTCGGCAGCGCGTTTCAGGTCGCCGATGACATCCGAGATGTCGCGGGCACAGCGGGCGAAATCGGCAAGCCGGCGGGGCAGGATGCCCTTCTGCATCGCCCGAACCTCGCGCTTGAACTCGGCGTGGCCAGTGCGATTGCCGCCCTCGATTCGATGATCGAGGATGCCGTTTCGGTTGTGCCGGATTGTCCGGGCCAGATCGAATTGCAGGCGCAGATGCGGATCACGGCGCGGAGCTTCCTGCCGGAGAGCCTCGCCCGTCGCGCAGCGTGAGGCGACGATGACTGCCTTGGCTGATCGCTTCTATGCCATTCGCGATCGCGTGGCAGCTTCTCCGCGATTTCAACGCTTTGCGGCGCGTTTTCCGCTGACAAGGCCTGTCGCGACGCGGCAGGCTTCTGCCGTTTTCGATCTCTGCGCAGGCTTCGTTTATGCGCAGATCCTGCGCGCAGCGGTCGATCTCCAGCTCTTGGAGCGCTTGCAGGCGAGGCCGCGTTTGCCTGCCGATCTTGCGCCGGAACTCGAACTCACCGAAGCCGCGACAATCCGGCTTCTGAAGGCCACGACCTCGCTGGGGTTGACCGCCTCACGCAGCGGCGGGCGCTATGGGCTGGGGATGAAGGGCGCTGCGCTGCTGGGCAATCCCGGTGCGCTCCGGATGATCGAGCATCATCATCTGCTCTATGCGGATCTCGTCGATCCCGTGCGGCTCCTGCGCGGCGAGGCGGGGCGCACGGCGTTGCAGGATTACTGGGGTTATGCGGTCAGCGAGCGCCCCGAAAGCAACCTGCGCGTAGAGGAATATTCGCGCCTCATGGCGGCCTCGCTGTCGCTGGTGGTGGAGGATGTGCTCGCCGCTTACCCTTTCGCGGGGCATCGCGTGATGCTCGATATCGGGGGTGGAACGGGCGGCTTCATCCGTGCGGTGGCGGCTGCGGTGCCCGATCTCCAGTTCCAGCTTTTTGATCTCCCGCCGGTCTGTGCCCTCGCTGGCCCGCGATTCGCGGAGGCGGGAATCGGCAACCGCGTCACCCGCATTCCCGGCAATGCGCGGCTCGGGCCGATGCCGGGAGGGGCGGATCTCGCAACCCTCATCCGCGTGCTCCACGACCATGACGACGAGGACGCGCAGGCGATTCTCCATGGTGCCTTCGCGGCTCTTCCGCCCGGCGGCACGCTGCTGATCGCTGAGCCGATGAGCGGACAGAAGGGCGCGGAAGCGATGGCCGATGCCTATTTCGGCTTTTACCTGCTCGCTATGGGCTCGGGTCGCGCGCGCAGGCCGGAAGAGATCAGAGCCATGCTTGAAACGGCGGGCTTTGGTGGGATTCGCACGCTCGCCATGCCTCGAGCGCTGTTGGCGAGTGCGATGGTCGCGCGGAAACCTGCCTGAAAAGTGACCAGGATCAAAGAATCCCTGTCAAAACAAATTGACAACCCGAAGCGTCACTCTAGAGTTACGTATAGCTGTAATCTCAGCCTGACACAGGGGGTCGAGTCCGCCATGCAAACGCTTGCGGTCGTCATGGAAAGGCCTGAGCAGCTCGCGCTGCGTCGCCTCGACCTGGTCGATCCGGGCGCGGAAGACGTGGTGGTGGATATCGCCTGGAGCGGCATCAGCACTGGAACCGAGAAGCTGCTCTGGACAGGCGCTATGCCGCCTTTCCCCGGGCTCGGCTATCCGCTTGTGCCGGGTTACGAATCTGTTGGCCGCGTCATCGAGGCGGGGCCGCAATCCGGCCGCCGCATCGGTGAGCAGGTCTTTGTGCCGGGCTCCAAGGGCTTCCGGGATGCGCGCGGCCTGTTCGGCGGGGCTGCCAGCCGCGTTGTAGTGCAGGGCGCTCGTGTGAAGCCGGTGCCCGAGAGCCTAGGCCGCGAGGCTGTTCTTCTGGCGCTTGCTGCGACCGCGCATCACGCGATTGCTGCGGAAGCGAGCGCGCTGCCCGATCTCATCATCGGCCATGGCGTTCTGGGTCGGCTCATCGCGCGGATTACCGTGGCTTTGGGCGGCAAACCGGTCGTCTGGGAAACCAATTCCGTCCGTCTCACCGGGGCCGAGGGTTACGCCCTGCGCCATCCGGATGAGGATCAGGACAGCCGCTACCGCACGATCTGCGATGCCAGTGGCGATGCGAGCCTCATGGATCGGCTGATTGCGCGGCTTCTGCCAGGCGGCGAACTGGTGCTTGCGGGATTCTACCATGCGCCCATCCAGTTCGCTTTCGCGCCGGCCTTCCTGCGGGAATTGCGCCTGCGCGTCGCGGCGGAATGGCGCGAGCCTGATCTCGCCGCCGTGCAACGGCTGGTGGCCGAGGGCGCTCTGTCGCTCGATGGCCTCATCACCCATGCGGAGCCGTTCGAGAACGCTCCGGAGGCCTATCGCACCGCCTTTGGCGATGCCCAATGCCTGAAAATGATCCTCGAGTGGAGAGCCTGATCATGAATGTGCAATTGCGCGACAAGGCTCTGAAAGTGGAGATCACCCGCAGCGGTCAGTCCACCGCAGCCGCCGGGATGACCGAGAAGCTGCGTGAGGAAGCCGCTGGCGCCGAGCCCGAGGTGCATACCGCGCCGGCCACCAAAGAGACGCAGGTGATCGCGATCTATGGCAAGGGTGGCATCGGCAAGAGCTTCACGCTCGCCAATCTCAGCTACATGATGGCCCAACAGGGCAAGAAGGTGCTGCTGATCGGCTGCGATCCGAAATCGGACACCACCTCGCTGCTCTTCGGCGGCAAGGCCTGCCCCACCATCATCGAGACCTCCTCCAAGAAAAAGCTCGCCGGCGACGACGTGAAGATCGGCGATGTCTGCTTCGTGCGCGACGGCGTGTTCGCCATGGAACTCGGCGGGCCGGAAGTGGGGCGCGGCTGTGGTGGTCGCGGCATTATCCATGGCTTCGAGCTGCTCGAGAAGCTTGGGTTCCATGAATGGGGCTTCGATTACGTGCTGCTCGACTTCCTGGGCGACGTGGTCTGCGGCGGCTTCGGCCTGCCGATCGCCCGCGACATGTGCCAGAAGGTCATCATCGTCGGCTCGAACGATCTGCAATCGCTTTATGTCGCGAACAATGTCTGCTCTGCGGTGGAATATTTCCGCAAGCTTGGTGGCAATGTCGGCGTCGCCGGCATCGTGATCAACAAGGATGACGGCACCGGCGAGGCGCAGGCCTTCGCGGACTCGGTGGGCATCCCGGTTCTCGCGGCGATCCCGGCGGATGAGGATATCCGCCGCAAGAGCGCGAAATACGAGATCATCGGCCGCCCGGATACCGCTTGGGGCCCGCTTTTCGAAAACCTCGCCCAGAACGTGGCCGATGCGCCGCCGGTTCGCCCGAAGCCCATGACGCCCGATGGCCTGCTCGGCCTCTTCGACGGCGACACCGTGGGGCGTGACGTGGTGCTGATCCCCGCGACGATCGAGCAGATGTGCGGGAAATCCGACCTTTCGAAGCCGACGCTGGAGGTGGTCTACGACAACGTCTGAGCCTTTCAATCGCCTGTTTCCGCTGGGGAAATTCTGATGACCGACCACCTTGATCCTGTCCTGACTTCCGCACCTGGCGCTTCCGCGCTGGACGCGAAGCCTGTGGGACAGGTGGATGGCATCGGCTGCCACACGGACAAATCCAGCCTAAAGGCCCGCGCGGCCGAGGCGGGTTTGGGCGAAACGCTCGCACGTTACGAGACCGATTATCCCGCCGGCCCGCATGAGAAGCCGCAGAGCATGTGCCCGGCATTCGGCTCGCTTCGCGTCGGCCTGCGCATGCGCCGCACGGCCACCGTGCTCTCCGGCTCGGCCTGCTGTGTCTACGGACTCACCTTCACCTCGCATTTCTATGGCGCGCGCAGAAGCGTCGGTTACGTGCCCTTCAATTCCGAGACGCTCGTCACCGGAAAGCTCTTCGAGGATATCCGCGACGCGGTGTTCAAGCTGGCCGACCCCGCGCTCTACGATGCGGTGGTCGTCACCAATCTCTGCGTGCCCAGCGCCTCGGGCGTGCCGTTGCGCCTGTTGCCGAAGGAAATCAACGGCGTGCGCATCATCGGCATCGATGTGCCGGGTTTCGGTGTGCCGACCCATGCGGAAGCGAAGGACATCCTCGCCGGCGCGATGCTGAACTATGCCCGGCAGGAAGCCGAGCAGGGCCCGGTTCAGGCGCCGCGCGGCGGCAAATCCGACAAGCCAACCGTGACGCTGCTCGGGGAGATGTTCCCGGCTGATCCCGTGGGCATCGGTATGATGCTGGAGCCAATGGGCCTCGCTGCCGGGCCGGTTGTCCCGACCCGCGAATGGCGCGAACTCTATGCGGCTTTGGATTGCGCGGCTGTTGCCGCCATCCATCCCTTCTACACTGCCTCGATCCGCGAATTCGAGATCGCGGGACGTCGTGTCGTGGGTTCCGCGCCTGTGGGGCATGATGGCACGGCGGCCTGGCTCGAAAACATCGGCAAGGCCTGCAATGTGCCTGCGGAACGCATCGCTGCCGCGCAGAACATGATCCTGCCGGCCATCAAGGGTGCGCTGGCTGGGAAGCCCATCAGGGGCCGCATCACGCTGTCGGGCTATGAGGGCTCGGAATTGCTGGTCGCGCGCCTCCTCGTCGAGAGTGGCGCGGATGTGCGCTACGTGGGCACGGCCTGCCCACGCACGGTGTGGTCAGATGATGACCGCGATTGGCTCCTCGCGCATGGCGTGCAGGTTCAGTATCGCGCCTCGCTCGAGCAGGATCTCGCGGCGATGGCCGAGTACAAGCCCGATCTCGTCATCGGCACCACGCCCGTGGTGCAGAAGGCGAAGGAGCTGGCAACGCCCGCGCTCTATTTCACGAATCTCATCTCCGCGCGTCCCCTCATGGGACCGGCCGGTGCGGGCAGCCTCGCGCAGGTCATCAATGCCGCGCTCGGCAACAAGGCCCGCTTTGATGCGATGAACGCGTTCTTCGATGGCGTCGGGACCGGCCATGCCGCTGGAATCTGGCCCTCGGGCGAGCCCATCGACGATACCGACAAGCGCAAGCGTCTTGAGGCCCGGGCCATCAAGGCGAAGCGCATGGCCGAGGAGATCCCGTAATGCTGATCCTCGATCACGACAGGGCAGGCGGCTATTGGGGCGCGGTGTATGTCTTCACCGCCGTCAAGGGCCTGCAGGTCATCATCGATGGCCCGGTGGGTTGCGAGAACCTGCCTGTCACCTCTGTTCTGCACTACACCGATGCGCTGCCGCCGCATGAATTGCCGATCGTCGTCACCGGGCTCGGTGAGGAAGAACTCGGTCAGCACGGCACCGAAGGCGCGATGAAGCAGGCCTATTCGGTGCTCGATTCCGGCCTGCCTTCCGTGGTGGTCACCGGCTCGATCGCCGAGATGATCGGCGGCGGCGTTACCCCGCAGGGCACGAGCATCCAGCGCTTCCTGCCGCGCACCATCGATGAGGACCAGTGGCAGAGCGCCAACCGCGCGATGATGTGGCTGTGGAGCGAGTTTGGCCCGAAGAAGGTGCCGAAACTCCGGGCGCGCGCGGAGGGCGCGAAGCCCAAGGTGAACATCATTGGCCCGGCTTATGGCATGTTCAACATGCCGTCGGATTTGGCCGAAATCCGCCGCCTCATCGAGGGCATCGGCGCGGAAGTGCATATGAGCTTCCCGCTCGGCACGCATCTCGCCGATATCGGCAAGCTCGCCGAGGCGGAGGTGAATGTTTGCCTCTATCGCGAATTCGGCCGCATGCTCTGCGAGGCGCTCGAACGGCCCTATCTCCAGGCGCCGATCGGCCTGCATTCGACCACGAAATTCCTGCGCTCCCTTGGCGAATTGCTGGGCCTCGATCCCGAGCCCTTCATCGCCAAGGAAAAGCACACGACCATCAAGCCGATCTGGGATCTCTGGCGCTCCGTGACGCAGGATTTCTTTGGCACGGCGTCCTTCGCAATTGTCGCGAACGAGACCTATACGCGCGGCGTGCGGCACTTCCTCGAAGATGAGATGGGCCTGCCCTGCACGCTCGCGGTCTCGCGCTGCGCCGGTACGAAGACGGATGCGGAAGCGATCATCAAGTCCATCCGCGAGAAGCCGCCGCTCGTCATGTTCGGCAGCTACAACGAGCGCATGTACATGGCCGAGGCCGGTGCGCGGGGCATGTATATTCCCGCCTCCTTCCCCGGCGCGATCATCCGGCGGCACACGGGCACGCCCTTCATGGGGTATGCCGGCGCGGTCTATCTCGTGCAGGAAGTGTGCAACTCGCTCTTCGACGCGCTGTTCCACATCCTGCCGCTGGCGAGCCAGATGGATGCGGTGGAGGCAACCCCCACCCGCGAGCATCGCGAACTGACCTGGGAGCGCGAAGCCAAGGCGCTGCTCGATCGCTTCCTCGAAAAACAACCCGTTCTGGTGCGGATCTCCGCTGCCAAGCGCCTGCGCGACAATGCGGAACGGCAGGCGAGAGCCGCCGGCCTTACCATCGTGCAGCCCGAACATCTTGATCCCGAAGCCCGCGTGAAACCGGAGATGCAGACATGACGGATGTGCCGATCACCTATGCGCCTTCCCAATCCCGCGAGAACAAGAAGGAGCCTGCCATGAGCTACGCCACCAAGCTTGATCGCCCGCAGCGCATGAAATCGCGCGCCGATCAGGCCCGGCTCTGCCGGCGCATCACCTTCGTCACCGCCTGCATGCTGGTTCCGGTCGTCATTGGCCGCCGCCTGATGCGGAGCAAGAACACTCCCGGCCCGCGCGATCGCACTTCCGTCTTCATGGAAGCGCGCGCGGATGCCGGAGCCATCATCCCGTGGATCTTCATGGGATGAAATATTGCAGCGGAACGGGGGAAAACCGCTCCGAGGCATGCTGCGGGCAACGCTGCAGCTCACCGGCCGTGCGGGAGGTGCACGGTAGCGCCCACTCCATCTGGAAAGGAATACTCCCATGGCGGATAGGCAAGGGTCCCTTACGGGACTGACTGATGAAGAAGCCCGCGAATTCCACGGCTTCTTCATGACGAGCTTCATCGGGTTCACCGTTGTCGCCATCATCGCACATTTTCTGGTGTGGTCCTGGCGTCCGTGGCTCCCCAGCGTGAAGGGCTATGCGGCGTTGCAGGACGGCGCAACCCAGCTCGCTTCGCTCGTCAACATGATCACCTGACAGGAAGGATACGAAAATGTGGAAGGTCTGGAAGATCTTTGATCCGCGTCGCACGCTGGTCGCCCTTTTCACGTTCCTCTTTGGTCTGGCGATCCTGATCCATTTCATTCTGCTCTCGACCGACCGGTTCAACTGGATCGAAGGTCCGCGGGCTGCTCGCAAGGCTGCGAGCATCACGATTGAAATGGTTCCGCCGGCTCCGGCCGCGATCTTCAAGATCGCTGCCTGATCGGAACCCCGGGCCGACGGGGTGTGTGGTTTCACGCATCCCGTCGCCCTTTCTCGCAACGCATTCGGCCCGTCGCTTGCTGCGATGGAGTCTCTTGGGGAGGCCGCCATGGCACTGCTCAGTTTCGAACGCAAATACCGTGTCCGCGGGGGCACGTTGATCGGCGGCGATCTCTTCGATTTCTGGGTCGGGCCGTTCTATATCGGCTTTTTCGGCCTTACCTCGGCGTTCTTCGCTCTTCTCGGCACGGCTCTCATTCTCTACGGCGCCAGCCAGGGTCCCACATGGAACCCGTGGCTGATCAGCATCAATCCGCCGGATGTCAGCTATGGCCTCGCCTTTGCCCCGATGGCGGAGGGCGGTCTGTGGCAGATCATCACGATCTGTGCCACGGGCGCCTTCTGTTCCTGGGCTTTGCGTGAGGTGGAAATCTGCCGCAAGCTTGGCATGGGCTATCATGTGCCCTTCGCCTTCGCTTTCGCGATCCTCGCTTATGTCACGCTGGTGATTTTCAGGCCGCTGCTGCTGGGCGCCTGGGGTCACGGGTTCCCGTATGGCATCTTCAGCCATCTGCAATGGGTGTCGAACACGGGGTACCAGTACCTCCAGTTCCACTACAACCCGGCGCATATGATCGCCATCACGTTCTTCTTCACCACCACGCTCGCGCTCTCGCTGCATGGCGGCCTCATCCTCTCGGCCACGAACCCGGCCAAGGGCGAGACCGTGAAGACTCCGGAGCATGAGAACAGCTTCTTCCGCGATACGATCGGCTATTCGATCGGCACGCTGGGCGTCCATCGCCTGGGGCTGTTCCTCGCGCTCTCCGCGGTCTTCTGGAGTGCGGTCTGCATCATCATCTCTGGCCCGTACTGGACCGAGAATTGGGCAGATTGGTGGAATTGGTGGCTCAACTGGCCGTTCTGGGCTGATTCCGCGCTTTCTCCGCGCTGATCAGCTCCGGCTCCCCCAAGTGGCGAGGACTTCAACATGGCCTATTATCAGAATATCTTCACCAAGGTTCAGGTGCATGGTGAACCCGATCTCGGCGTTCCCCTGACGGACAGCGCCTCGGATCGCGGCACCGCAACCACGAGCAACTACTGGCTCGGCAAGTTCGGTGATGCCCAGATCGGCCCGATCTATCTGGGCTGGACCGGGCTCACCTCCATCGTCTGCGGCATCATCGCGATCGAGATCATCGGCCTCAATATGTGGGCGTCGGTGAACTGGGATCCGGTGCAGTTCGTGCGCAAGCTCTTCTGGCTTACGCTCGATCCGCCGAAGCCGGAATATGGCCTCTCCATTCCGCCGCTGGCGGAAGGCGGCTGGTGGCTGATGGCGGGGTTCTTCCTCACCACCTCCATCCTGCTGTGGTGGGTGCGCACCTATCGGCGGGCCCGGGCTTTGGGCATGGGCACGCATGTGGCCTGGGCCTTTGCGGCGGCGATCTGGCTCTATCTCGTGCTGGGCTTCATCCGCCCGCTCATGATGGGCAGTTGGAGCGAGGCGGTGCCGTTCGGCATCTTCAGCCACCTCGATTGGACGCAAAACTTCTCGATCCGGTACGGGAACCTCTTCTACAACCCGTTCCATGCCCTCTCGATCGCCTTCCTCTATGGCTCTGCGCTGCTCTTCGCGATGCATGCCGGCACCATCCTGGCCGTCAGCCGCTACGGCGGCGAGCGCGAGATCGAGCAGATCACGGATCGCGGTACGGCGTCCGAGCGTGCAGCCCTCTTCTGGAGGTGGACGATGGGCTTCAACGCGACGATGGAATCCATCCACCGCTGGGCCTACTGGTTTGCGATCCTCTGCCCCATCACTGGCGGCATCGGTATCCTGCTCACCGGAACCGTCGTGGACAACTGGTACGAATGGGGTGTGAAGCACCTGATTGTTCCGGCCGATCCCAACCAGTGGCCCGCGACTCCGCCGCCGGTCTAGTGCTCAAGAGTTATCCGGTGCCCTCCGGATAAACGGAACCGCCCGCTCTCCTGCCATTCAGCGCCGGTTTCGTCTAACAGGCCACCTCGCCCCCCGAGTGTGGCCTGTTTTTTTTGGTCTGGATGGCAAGGTCCGCTTCCGGCGCGCCGCGTCAACGGCTGCATCCGGCAGATTGGTGGATTGGACGAGGGATGGCGTCGATCAGAGCGTGACGCGGAACACGCAGCGCGGATCGCTGGCGGCGGCGCATTCGGTTTCCTCAACTCGGATATTCGGCCCGGCCAATGCGCGGAACAGCGTTTCGAAAGTCGCGCCGTAATAGTCGCAGACCGCTTCCTCAGCCCAGATCTTCCGGCTCACGGGGTTGTTCTCGAGGCTCAGCTCGAAGCCCTCGGACGTGGCTTTCCAGGTGAAGACGCCCCGGCCCGCGAAGGTCCAGGCATGGCGCTCGATGGCTTTCAGCAGGATATTCAGCGCCAGGCGTCGGGGCAGCAGAGGCAGCAGCCATCGCGCGAGTTTCGGAATGCGGTGTCCGAGCAGATAGGCCCCTGTGCGGCGGCCAGCTTCGACGCCGATGGCGCGCCCGCGTGCGACGCCGAGATGCGCGAAAACGGCCGCATGCAGGAGCGCCACCTCGTCATCCGGCACCATCCTGGTAGGAGGCGTCGCGAGATGATGCGTGAGCCCCGCTTCCTCGAATATTGCATCGCGTGCCTGCGCACCGGCGAGCAGTTCCAGCGCCTCGGCCATGCGCGTGATCGCGTTGGGGCCGATGCGCCCGGGTTCCGCCGGCGCGCTCATGGCACGGTCAGATCTTCATGCGCGGGACATTGCTGGTGATCTCCACGCGCGGGGGCGGGGCCTCACCGAGGTCGTCCATCTGCTCCTTGCCGCCGCCACAGGCCAAGGCGGTTTCGCGCGCCTTTTTCTGGCTCTGGCGGTTATGCGTGGTTTGCCATTCGACATCGTTGTCATCCGCGCGCTTGCGGCTGGTATCGAAGTCGAAATGCACCTTCTTGCGGCTTTGCGGGCCCCAGTAATCCACCTTGCCGAGATCGTAGAACTTGCGTTCGAACCCGGCCTTGAGGAAGGCCTTGAGGCAGCCCAGCAGGTAGCGCCGGCGGTCGCCAGAGCCCTGCCAGGGGTAGGAGAACAGCGCCTTCTTCATGTAGAAGCGCCTGTAATTGTTCATCACCCGGTCGAGCAACTCGCCGCGATCCATCGAGTCGGGCTTCATGATCGGTGTGACGAAATTGTACTTCTCGTAATCGAAGATCTCCACCTTGTCGCCGAGGTCGCGGAAGAGATCCGAGAACGGCCAGGGCGTATACATCGACCAGTTGGCGAGGTCGGGTTTCCAGTCCTGCGCCATGCGATAGGTTTCTTCCAGGGTCTCTGCCGTCTCGTTCTCGAGGCCGACGATGAACTGCGCTTCCACCACGATGCCCGCATCGCGCAGGAGCTGGATCGCCTTCTTGTTCTGCGCGACCGTCGTCTCCTTGTTGAAGAGATCGAGCTTCATCTGGGCCGCAGCTTCCGTACCGAGCGAAACGTGGATGAGCCCGGCCTTGCGATAGAGCGGCAGGATGTCCTCATCGCGCAGAATGTCGGTCACGCGGGTGTTGATGCCCCAGAGGATATTCACCTTCCGGTCGATCAACTCGTTGCAGAATTGAATGAATTTCTTGCGGTTGATGGTGGGTTCCTCATCCGCGAGGATGAAGAAGCCGACACCGTGCTTCTCCTTCAGCTCGACGATCTCATCGACCACCTTCTTGGGGTCGCGGATGCGGTAATCGCGCCAGAATTTCCATTGCGAGCAGAAGGAGCAGGTGAAGGGGCAGCCCCGCGCCATGTTGGGAATGGCCACCTTCACGCCCAGCGGAATGTAGCGATATTTGTCCCAGTCGAGGATCGACCAATCCGGCGAAAGCCCGTCGATATCCTTCACCGTGGGCGCGGCGGGGGTGGCGAGCACCTTGCCATCGACCATATACGCGAGGCCCTTGATGGAAGCGCGCGCCTCGGGCCATTCACCGGCCTTCACCGCCTTGAGAAGATTGACGAAAATATCCTCGCCCTCGCCCCGCACGATGCAATCGATCCACGGCGCCTCGGGCAGAACCTGCTTGTACATGAAGGTGGCGTGCACGCCGCCGAGAACCGTCACGGCTTTCGGGCAGGCCTCGCGGGCGATCTGCAGCACGCGCTCGGCCTTGTAGATCGAGGGCGTGATGGCGGTGGCACCCACCACATCGGGCTGGAGTGCCTCGAGCTTCTCGCGGACCACTTCATCCGAGAGGTCATGCGTCATCGCATCGATGAAATGCACATCCGGGAAGCCCGCCTTTTTGGCGGCCCCGGCGAGATAGGCCACCCAGGCAGGCGGCCAGTTGCCGGCAATTTCGGCACCGCCGGAATGGTAGTTCGGGTGGATCAGAACAATCCGCATGGCGGGCCTCATGGATGAACAGCTGTCAATCCATGATGACGTCCATTTTGCCTTTCACTTTGATGTGGCGCAACCGAAGCCCGTCAACCGTAACAAACGCCGCCATCCACGATGAGCGTTTGCCCCGTAATGCACCGTGCAGCCTCCGAACAGAGGAACAAGGCGGCATCGGCGATATCCTCGGGCTGGATCTCGCGTTTCAGAGCCTGCGCGGCGAGGTTGTTCGCGCGCTTTTCGGGCGTCGCGTGCTCGCGCAATTGCCGTTCGGTCATCACCCAGCCCGGCGCGATGGCATTCACGCGGATGCCATCCGGCCCCAATTCACGCGAGAGTGAGCGGGTGAGGCCGTCGATCGCGGATTTCGCGGTTGTGTAGGCGATGAGATTGGTCGAGCCCTTCATCCAGGCGATGGAGCCCATATTGAGGATCACGCCGCGCCCCGCCGCGCGCATCGCCGGTGCCACGGCCTGCGCCGCGAAAAGCTGGTGGCGCAGATTGACAGCTATCCGCTCATCCCATTCTTCCACCGTGAGGCTTGCGAAAGCGTGGCGCGTATCCTGCGCCGCGTTGTTGATGAGCACGGAGGGCGGGCCGATTTTCGTGGCGATGCGCGCGATGGCCGCCTGCATCGCCGGGATATCGCGGAGATCCACGCGTTCGGCCACGAGATCGGGGTGATAGGCGGTCTCCTCCGCGAGATCCAGTACGCCCACACGCGCGCCTTGCGCCAGAAAGGCTTCGACCATCGCAAGGCCGATGCCCTGCGCGCCGCCGGTGATGAGCACGCTTGCCTGTTCGAGATCGGGGTAGCGCGCGGGCATGGTTCAGCCCGCGAAGAGGTTCGGCGCGCGGCCCGCAACGCCGATTTCCGCCGCGAGAAGGCCGCCGGAGAAGGGTGCTTCCGCGAGGATTTTCGCCGGCACGCGCACTCGCGCGGAGGTGATGAACAGGGTGCGGAGATCCTTGCCGCCAAAGGCCACGCTGGTGGGACGCGGCACGGGCACGCGCAGATCCTGCATCACGCGGCCAGCGGGATCGAAACGGCGCACGCACCAGCCATCCCACAAGGCCGACCAGACGCAGCCTTCGGCATCGACCGTCAGGCCATCCGGGCGGCCCTCTTTCGCGTCAATGCGCGCGAAGATACGACGCTTGCCCAAAGTGCCGCGCGCGGGATCGAACTCGTAGGCATAGATCGCACCCGCACTCGAATCCGTGAAGTAGAAGGTGCGGCCATCCGGACTCCAGTCGAGCCCGTTCGCGACCGTAAAGGGGTTGTCCATCCGATCCCAGCCGAAATCCTGCCCGATGCGGTAGAGCGCGCCGGATTGGCGCGTGGCATCGAGGCTCATCGTGCCGGCCCATAGCCGACCGAGGGGATCGCATTTCGCGTCGTTGAAGCGGTTTTCGGGCTGCATCGCCTCGGGATCGACGCGCTTCACGAGCTGGCGCGCGGAAAAATCGAGTTCCTCCACGCCTTCGCTGGTGGTGACGATCAACCCGCCAGATTGCCGCCCGATCACCGAACTCACGAGGCGGGGCAGGGGGCAGGTTTCGTTGTGACCGCTCGCAGGATCGAAGCGATGCACGGCCGGCTCAAGGATATCCACCCAGTAGAGCCGCTGTTCGGCGACCGACCAGAACGGCCCTTCCGCGAGGCTGGCACTCCAGGGCAGCACGCATTCCACGCGGGGGTCCGCCCCGCGCACCGGCGCTTTGCGCGAATGGATGCTGACCGAGGGCGCGCCGACATTGCCGGAGATGAGCCGCGCGGCTTCCATCAGGTCGCGTCCGAAATCATGCAAACGATCCACCGGATTGCGCGAGGAAGGCCCGAACATGCCAATCGCGCCAATCGCCTTGCCGGTGTGATCGAAGACCGGAGCCGCGACCGAGACCACGCCTTCCACATGCTCGCCGTTGGAAATCGCATAGCCGCGCGCGCGGGTCAGCGCGAGATCTGCCAGCAGCAATTCGGGCTCCACCAGCGTGTTCGGCGTGAAAGCCTCGATGCTGATGCGATGGAGAATCGCGCGCTGGTCATGCGGGGTGGAAAAGGCCAGCAGCGCCTTGCCCACGGCGGTGCAGTAGAGTGGCGCGCGCCGCCCCACCTCGATGCGAAAACCGAAGGGCCCGCCCTGGCTGCGCTGGTCGATATAGACGAACTGGTCGTTGTCGAGCGTGCCGATGGCAACCGTCTCGCGCGCTTCCAGCGCCAGCCTTTCGAGCTGCGAGGCGGCAGCCCCACGCAGATCGAAGGTTTCCCAAACGCGGTGCGCCAGCTCGAACAGGCGGTTGCCGAGGCGATAGGTGTTGTCGCGCTCCTCGTGCCGCACAAGCCGGAAGGCCACGAGCGTTTGCAGCATGCGCGCGAGCGTCGCCTTGGGCAGGCCGGTCGCGATCTGCAGATCCTTGAAGCGCGCAGGGTGCTCCTGCTCGCCGATCACGTCAAGCAGGTAGAGCCCCTTGGCGAGCGCCGCCGCGCCGCCGGGCAGGTCGCGTTCATCGGGTTTCAGGACTTCCGCTTCGCTCGCCATGCGATGGCTGCCTCCTCAAGCATGCGGTCGAAGGTCCAGACGGGTTTGAAGCCGGTGAGTTTGCGCATGCGGGCATTCGAGGTTTCGTAGAACACGCCCGCGCCCGGCAGGTTCACGGCCCGCACAGGCAGGCCGGTGATCGCCGCCATTTTCGGCAGGGCTTCGGCGAAATCCACCGCTTCCGTCGCGCCGAGATTGCAGGTTTCGCCCACCATGGCCGGGGTATCGAAGGCAGCGAGCAGGCCCGCCACCATGTCGCGCGTCTCGGTGATCACCATGCGGAAGGGGCGCCCCTTCTCGTTTTGCGCGAGCACATGGGCCGGTTGGCCATCATCCGCCGCGCGCAGAGCCGTGACCGCCGCGGCATTGCCGAACCCTTCCTGCTGGCGGATGCGCGCCTGAAGGAAGAAGCGCGGGCCGGAGAAGAAGCTCTCGGGGTCCAGCAGTTCGCTCGCATCCTGCGTGTGCGAGAAGCGGAGGATGGTGACAGCGAGGCCATGGCTGCGGCCGGCCCATCGCAGCATTTCCTCGCCCAGAAGCTTCGTGAGCCCATAGGCCGAGCGCGGTTTCAGCGGGTGGCTCTCATCCACCGGCAGGAATTCCGGCGCGCCCTCGGGATAGACCTCGCCGGAGGAGGCGAAGAGAAAGCGCTGCACCTTCGCCGCCAAGGCCGCCTCCAGCACCACGCGCGTGCCCTCGACATTCGCCGCGAAAAGCTTCGCCTGATCCTGCGGAAGCCAGGACATGAAGGCGCCGAGATGGAACACCGCGCGCACATCGGGCATGGCCTTGCCGACCGCTTCGGCATTGTCGAAAGCACCCTCGACCTCGTCGAAAGCGGAATGCGTGATGCCGCTGGCGCGCAAATCCAGCCCGCGCACCTTTTCGCCGCGCGCGAGCAAGGCCGCGACGAGATTGCGGCCAATGCGGCCCGCGCTGCCGGTGACAAGGATGGTCATGCGCACCTCACCGGATCGCCGCGCCCGTCGCCGGGTCGAAGACGTGAAGTTTTGCAGGATCAAACGACAGCGTCACGGGCTGGCCCACCGTCACAGGGCCGGCATTCATCAGCCGGGCGATGAGGCGCTCGCCGCGACGATCCTCATCGGATCGCGCGATGGTCCGGGGCGGGCGATTGGCCTCGGGCGCTTCAAAATAGACGTATTTTTCCGATCCCAGGCTCTCCACCAGCACGGGGCGCGCCTCGAAACTCATCGCGCCGGGGCCGGCGGCGATATGCTCGGGGCGAAGGCCAATGGTCACCGGGCCATCCGCGCCGACGGGCACCGGTACGGCGCTGCCAAAGAGTTGCGCGTGGCCGCCGCGCGCCTCCGCGGTGAGTAAGTTCATGCCGGGCGAGCCGATGAAACCCGCGACGAACAGGTTCGCGGGCCGTTCGAACATCGTTTCCGGGTCGGCGATCTGCTGGATTTCGCCATCGCGCATGATGACGATGCGGTTCGCCATGGTCATCGCCTCGATCTGGTCATGCGTGACGTAGATCGTGGTGACGCCCAGACGCTGGTGCAAAGCGCCGATTTCCGCGCGCATATGCACGCGCAGCTTCGCATCGAGGTTCGAAAGCGGCTCATCCATCAGGAAGGCCTGCGGCTCGCGCACGATGGCGCGTCCCAAAGCCACGCGCTGGCGCTGGCCACCGGAAAGCTGGCGCGGACGACGCTCCAGCAGGTGCTCGACATCCAGGATGCGCGCGGCCTCCTGCACGCGCTTGGCGATTGTTTCCGCTGGCGTGCCGCGCATCTTCAGGCCGAAGCCCATATTCGCGGCGACCGTGAGATGCGGGTAGAGCGCGTAATTCTGGAAGACCATGGCGATGTCGCGATCACCCGGCGCAAGGTCTGTCACCTCGCGACTGCCGATGCGGATGGTGCCGCTTGTGGCTTCCTCAAGTCCCGCGAGGATCTTCAGCATCGTGGATTTGCCGCAACCCGAGGGGCCGACGAGCACCACGAATTCGCCATCTGCGACCTCCAGCGAGAAGTCCTTCAGCACGGTCAGCGGGCCGTAGCTCTTCCGCACGCGGTCGATGACAATCTCAGCCATGAAAATCCGTTTCCGCCATCACTTTTCCGAGCCCGCGGTGAGGCCGCCGACGAGATAACGTTCCAAAAACAGGTAGATCGCGAGGATCGGCAGGGCGACGAGAATGGCTGCGGCGGAGATATCCGCCCAATTCGAGATATACTCGCCCTTCATCGTGGTGATGCCGAGATTGGCAGTCCAGTTACCCTGCGCATTGGTGAGGAAGGTGCGCGCATAGGCGTAATCCGACCAGCTCAGCACGAAGCCATAGAGCGCGGTCGCCGCGAGGCCCGGTGCGGAAACCGGCAGGATCACCCGCACCAAAGCGCCCCATGGCGAGCAGCCATCGACCATCGCGGCCTGTTCCAGCTCGCGCGGAATCGTGTCGAAATAGCCCTTGAGCATCCAGGTCGTGAACGGGATGATCAGCGTCGCATGCGCGAGAATGATCGACCAGAGCGAGCCGATGAGCCCGGTCATCCGGAAGATGCCGAAAAGCGGGATCACCAGCAGGGTCGCAGGCAGCATCTTCGCGGTGAGGATGAAGAGCCCGAGGCTCTGCCCGCCGCGCACGCGGAAGCGCGAGAGCGAATAGCCTGCGAGCACCGAGACCACCATCGAAATCGTCACCGCGCCTAGCGCCGCAAGTGCAGAATTGCCCAGCCAGAGCAGGATGGGGCGCTCCTCCAGGATTTTGCCGAACACGCTCCAGCGCGGCTCATCCGGCCAGAATTTCGGCGGCAATTGCCGCAACTGGTCAGGCTGCGAGAGTGCGGTCACCACAAGCCAGTAGATGGGGAAAAGCAGGACCGCGCAGGTGAGGATCACGCTGGCATAGATAAACAGGCGGGCGAGGGGACTCTGGCGCATGGCTCCCTCACAGGTTCTCGGGCGCGCGGCTCATCATGAGCTTCGCGGCGATGACGCAGATGATGAGCGTGACGACACCGATCGCCGAGGCATAGCCCATGCGGAAGAAGCCGAAGGCCTGTTCATAGGTCATGATGGAGAGGGTCTGCGTGGCCTTCAGCGGCCCGCCGCCGGTGAGCACGTAGATGATCGAGAAATCGCGGAAGATCCAGAGCATCACGAGAATGGTTGTCACGCCCAGAACCGGCCGGAGATTCGGCCGCGTGATGTGAATGAGCCTTTGCCAGGCATTCGCACCATCCACGCGCGCGGCGGCGTAGTAATCATCGGGGATCGACTGCAAGCCTGCGAGGCACATGATGGAGACGAAGGGGTAGCCCTTCCACACCATGGTGGTCGCCACCACGGCGAAGGCGGCGGTGGGATCGGAGAACCAGTTGATCGTCTTGTCGATGAAGCCGAGCGACAGGAAAATCCAGTTCATCAGGCCGAAAGAGCTGTCGAAAATCCAGGCGAAGATCACCACCGCGATCACCTCGGGCACCGCCCAGGGCATCGCCACGAAGAGCCGCGCCAGGGAGCGGCCCTTGAAGCGGTTATTCACGAGCAAGGCCGTGCCGAGGCCGAGCAGGCAGCAGGCACTTGTGACGATCACGATCAGCTTCAGCGTCACCCAGCAGGCATTCCAGAAATCCGGCGACGTGAAGAGCCGCTCGTAATTCGCGGTTGTGAAGGGGCGGCGCGGCTGGTCGAGCCGCGCGATTCCCACATTCTGGAACGAGAGATCCACCGAGACGAAGAGCGGATAGATGATGATCGCCGCGATCAGCAGCACGGCGGGCGCAAGCAGGATGTAGCCGAGCCAATGCTGGCGGCTCGGCCGTGCGAGATCCAGGCTGAAGCGTCCGCCGGCCATCACTTTACTGCTTCTGGATCGCTTCGGCCTTGGCCTGCATGGTCGCAGCCACGGCCTTGGGATCGAGGTCCTGGATGATCATGCGCTGGCTTTCTTCCATGATCATCTTGGCGAACTCGTTATACTGGATCTCCAGCCCCTTGGGGATGCGATCCACGCCCGCCTTCGAGGCCGCCTGCGCGGTCTGCACGAGCAGGTCGAAATGCGGGGTTGCCGCTTTCGCGCCATCGGTTTTCGCGCGCGGGGAGGGCGGCGTGGAAGCTGCAAGCGTCGCGTAATCGGTCTGGAACTTGTCCGACGTGGCGATCGCGATGAAATCCCAGACGAGCTTCTTCGTATCCGCCGGGATTTCCGAGGCCATGCCGAGGATGTTCGAGGAACCTCCAAGCGGCGGATTGAAGGGCGGGGCCGCGATCTTGATCTGGTCCTTCGCCTTGCCGCGCAGGATGATCGGGTAGAGCCATGGCCCGTCGAGCTTCATGGCGATGCGGCCATCCGCGAACATCTGGCGGGTTTCGCCGGCTGTGAGATCACGCGGGGTGAGGCTGTTCTTCACAACCTCCTTCCAGCGTGCGAGGCCCTCGATCATCTGCGGGGTGTTGATGGTCACCTTGCCGTTGTTGTCGGTCCAGCGACCACCCGCATCGAGCGTGTAATTCATCAGCTCGGAGAGATATTGCCCGCCGCCGCCCTTGGTTTCATGGCCGGTGCCGAACTGGTCGGGAATGCCGTCGCCGTTGGTGTCCTTGGTGAGCTTGCGCGCGGCCGCGACGTATTCGGCCCAGTTGGTGGGCGGCGCGATGCCCTCCTTCTTCAGCATCTCCTCGTTGTAGGCGAAGATGTTGCCGAAATAGAGCATCATGATGCAGACCGGCTTGCCCTTCCACTGGCAGGAGGATTGCCCGGCCCAGCCATCAAGATTCAGCCCCGATGATTTGATGTAGGGGGAGAGGTCCTCCAGCCAGCCCTGATCGGCGAATTTCTGGAACTCGAACGAGGCGAGATGCACGATTTCCGGCGGCTTTCCGCCCGCGAAAAGCGTGGTCATCGTGTCGGCATAGGCACCGCGCTCCACCTTGGTCCATTCCACCTTCACGCCGGGATTTTTGGTCTCGAACTCCTTGATGACCGAGGCCCACCAATCGCCCACGCCGCGCTCGTCCTTCTGCCAGGAGACGAATTTCAGCGTCTTCGTCTGTGCGAGGGCCGGCAGCGCCACCGTGGAGAGCGCAAGCGCCGCCACGCCACCGAGAACCCATGATTTCAAGCTGTTCCTCATGTCTTCCTCCCGAATTGCGGGGCTTTGCCCGTCATTGTTCCAGCATGCGTAACGCTTCCGCCGAGGGGCGGACCCCGAGGCCAGGCCCCGGCGGCAACAGGTATTCTCCCGCCTCGCAATGGATCTCGCCATCGAGATAGCGGCGGTTCTGCTCCACGATGGAATGCTGGAATTCGTGGCAGCTCACATTCGCGGCGGCGGCGCTGGCATGCAGGCTCGCCGTGAGGAAAATCCCGAAGCCGATGGTCGCGTGCGGGATGATCTCGGCATGGTGCACCTGCGCCAGAGTCGCGATGCGCATGAACTCGGTCACGCCCTTGTGGCCCATTTCCGGCTGGATGATCGCGCAGGCCCGGCGCGAGAGCCGCGCCTCGGCATCATGCGCCGTGCGCCATTCCTCGCCCGCCGCGACCGGGCAGGAAACGCCCTGCGCCACTTCCGCGAGGCCCGCGATATCCTCCGGTGCGACCGGTGCTTCGGCGAACCAAAGGCCGTGAGCTTCCATCGCGCGGATCATCATCCGCGCCTCGCCCGCCTTGTGCGCCCAGTGCATGTCACAGGAGATGCGCGCCTTGGGGCCGAGCGCCTCGCGCAAGGTCGCGATTTCCGCGACCACGCCGTCATCCGCCACGGGGGATGCGAATTTGAAGCTGTCGAAGGCCTTTTCCTGCCATTCCACGGCGAGCGCCGCGCGCTCCTTCCGCGTAGGCTTCGGCAGACCGGAGACGTAAGCGGGGATGCGTTCGAGCCTCTGGCCGCCGAGCAATTTGCAGAGCGGCAGGCCCGCGATCTGCCCCGCGATATCCCACAAAGCAATATCAATCGCGGCGAGCGCATCGAGATAATAGCCGCCCGTGTAACCGCGCACGCGCATCAGGTTGTACAGATCGTCATGGATGGCGCTGACGTCGAACGGATCGCGCCCCACCACGAAAGCCGCGAGCAGATCGGTGATGATCTCCATCGTCGCGCGCGGGGCGACGATGCCATAGGTCTCGCCCCAGCCGATCACGCCCTGTTTCGTGGTGATGCGGACGAGCACGTTGCGATCGAAATTCGGATAAACCGCCTTGTTGCCGCGCCGCACGAAATAGCCGCGCTCGTTCACCTCCTCGCCCGGCCGCAAGGTGCCGAGATAGGGCGTCTCACGCGGCACGGTGAGCATGAAGGCTTCGACGCGGGCGACCCGATCACTCATTCCGCAGCCCTCGCGAGCGGTGCAACCGTAAAGAGGTCGGCGATGCGCGCCATCAGCGCCTCGATTTCCGCGAGATCGCGGGTGTCAAAGGCCGGGATTTTCGCGCGCACGCCATCATTGTCGAGAATGCCGCGCTGCATCAGCACGCGTTTTGTCAGCCGCATGCGCGCATGGCTCTGGATCATCAGCAGGGGCAGTGTGCGCTCGTAGAGATCGCGTGCCTCGCTTTCCGCGCCATTCTCCAGCGCGCGCCACATCCTGGCATGGATATCCGCGAATTCCACCGCCGGCATTGCGCCACACGCGCCGCGGAGGAATTCGTCGATCACGAAGCGCGCGCCGCCGCCGCCCATCACGCCCGCGAGATGCGCTGGTGCGCCCGCGAGAATGGCGGAGATCGGCCCGCCCGAGGGGATCGTCTCCTCCTTCACGTAGCGGATGGCCGGCACGGCATTCGCCACCGCGAGCACAGCCGCCGGCGAGAGATCCGATCCGCGCGGGGCGGGCGCGTTCTGCAGGATGATCTCGATGCCCGGGCAAGCCTCGGCAATCGCGGCGTAGAAGGCTGTCACCGCCGCTGCATCCGTGCCGATGGCCTTCGGCGCCTGGATCATCACCTGCCGGATGCCCAAGTGCTGCACCTCCTGCACCCGCGCGATGG